>Ga0364919_10329_pt1 | contig 17399 bp, 12 predicted proteins | sample SorcelJu500001C7_2_FD_206953 | JGI IMG/M metagenome (GOLD analysis project Ga0364919, IMG submission 206953) | Enriched cells from Trout Bog Lake Hypolimnion, Wisconsin, USA - BchlTB.June20.5000.01.C7 | ecosystem: Environmental > Aquatic > Freshwater > Lake > Hypolimnion/Profundal zone | place... | reverse complement strand
CGCTGCGACTAAGACATTTCGCTTCCTTCGGCCGCACCAACTCGCTTTTCGAACCGCAACCTTGCTCGTTCGCAATCTCATCATGGCGGGCGATTGGAAGATGCGTGCATCAAATCGAAACCGCGTTATCTGCCGCTGCTCGGCACCCGCTGTTCATTCCAGTTGATCGAATACGTCATGAAGCCACAGTTTCCGACGAAGCTGATTGGATGCGTATCGTTCTCAGCGGTTGTGAGATTGTCTTCGCTCATGGTGGCAGAATACCGCTTGTGCTGCCGGTGCTCCAAAGGATCGCAGCTGAATTGGTCCGCCGTTCTAACAATCTTCACCGATTTGAGGCGCCTTTGCTGGATATTTTCTTAAGGTCGCACACTCTCCTGCAGCAGAATGCGGGAAAGGAGGCCACCATCGAGACGTTCATGGGGCCACCGGCCATGAATTCTTCAACAGCTAAAGGGAAAGACACTGCGGGGGACGATCGCTATCGGCGACTCGGCGATGTAGTGGGGCCGGCTTTAAGCTTGTATGGTACTCGGGCTACTGTGTTGCGTGGTCAAGTAGATAGGGACAATGCAATCGAGCAAATTGGTCAGAGTACTAGGACATTCCGAGATCAAAGTTATCGCTTCTCAAACGACTTACTGGCTGCAGACGCGATCTTCAGGGAAGCGGCCCGATCAGTGTCGGAACTTGCTTTCATGGCGCAGTTACCGGCTGTTTCTTTGCAACACCTGGCGCTTAGTGTTTTCGGAAATGAAAGGAACGGTTTCGGTGCCGACGAACTGGCGGTCCTGAATATTTCTGCATTGAATCCTCAGACGCACTCTGACGTATTGAAGAGAGTGACTGAGCGGGTAGATCAGATTGTTTCCTTGCGGACAATAGCGCAGGACAAGATTGCTGCCATTCTGCGGTTTGCGAGGTTCATTTTTCCTGTAAGCAGAACCGACGCCGAAGCTCTGTTCAAGAAAGCTCATGAAATTGTAGACGACATCGACGTCGACGCGGTACACCAGCTCCAATATGTCTCTGCGGTCGCTCAGCGAGCATCTGCGGCTCTATCGGCATTCGAGCGCAGAAGCTTCGCGCGCGAATTGCTGGTTCTCGTCTCTGACGCCGCGATTAGGTTGGATGGCCAGGAGCACTTCCCTTGGGATGCGGTCATCGAGGCATCTAGCATCTTGGATCTGCCTTTGGCACTGGCGGCGGTTGGCCGATGGGAGGACTCCGGCATCATCGGACGTGAGCAATCTCTCCCTGTTCTAGTCAAGACAGGTTTACGGGCCGGTTCCCTATCATCGTCGACAGCGACCGCATTGGTTTTGCTTCTTGATAAAGTCGATTTAGAAGTCATTCACGAAATATGCGCTGCTTATCAAGGAAAGACGCCGGCGATTGTAGAAGAGCTTGCGAAAGATGAGCTTCTCCAGGTTGTCCCTCGTGCGGAGGTGCTCGACGTCATTGATGGTGCGAAGACAGGCCACGACTCGCCATGGATCGCTAAAATGCGTCAAACCGTTGCATTTCTTTCGACGGGGCAGCAAAAGTCATCGCTGAACAATGAGAATGCCGAAATCGCAGCCAAGCAACCGACATTGGCCGACGAGGACTTTCAGTTCTCTATAGACCCGAATGTCCCGATCGAAGAAAGTGTGAGCACGTCAATCCGGGCGGCAAAGGAGGGTAGAAAACTCATGTCGCTGCAAAGCATGCTTGCGGCGATTAGGAAGTCAGTTCCACTCTCCCGTCATGTCGAGTTCTTAAATGCTGTTGCTGGAATCGATGACCAGAGACCATGGGCAGAATACGAGATCGGAAATGCATTGCTCGAAGCTCTCGGCGAGTGGGATTCCGCGGCTGTTCGTTATTGGCGCGAGAACGAACTGCCGAAGGTGATAGTCGAACGGGCCCCGGGATTCGCTCTGATGATGGAGTACAACGATGGTGGACCCTTTAGTAAACTGACCTCGTTTATCCCTCAGGACAGTGAACTCATAGTTCGAGTCGTACTTGACGCAATATCGCGTCACGCCGACAGTTTCAATGCACCTAACATCTATGCACTGTTGCGTTTGGCAGTCAAGTACATGGGAGAACAGCAGGCAGCTACCCTCGCGAGGCCTTACGTTACCCGCCTCGCGGCCAGCGTTGTTCCAGCAGATCGAGACGAGATTCCGATAGCTGACGTGCCTGTGGACGTCCAAGTCGCAATCGCTCGGCTGCTGTACGCTTTCCTTTCTGACTGTGATACCCGTGTACGATGGCGTGCTGCACACAGTTTGAGGAGGCTCGCTCTCTTTGGAGAATCTTCCATATTCAACGACGTGATGAGCATGTATGACCGCACATCTGAGCTGTCTTTCCGCGCCCCTGGCGCTCCGTTCTATTGGCAGGCCGCTCGGCTATGGCTAGTGATCACCATGGCGAGAGTTGCAACCGAGTCACCAGTCATCATTGCGCCCCACGTAGACTTTCTCTTAGCTGTATGTAATGACAAGGCGTTTCCGCACGTTCTCGTGCGGTCGTTCGCAAAAGATGCTCTTCTGGCGCTGCTCAAACAGCGGATCATCAAACTGTCAGAAGCGAAGCGAAACGTCATAAATCGCGTCAATGTGGGTTCGTATGCTGCTCGTGAGCGAGCACCATACGAGAGTCGCGGCGCTCGACCGGCAGCCAGCAAGAAGAGTTTTCGTTTCCATTTCGACGAAACGGACACGCTGCGATATTGGTACGAACCCGCGTCGGAGGTCTTTGCAGACGTTTCACGGGCTGAGCTGACCGGATGTGCCGATAGCTGGATAATGGACCACTGGAATGCGCCGCCCGATACATGGCAATGGAAGAACGAGCTGCGGCAGAGTCGATTTCCAGAGCGTCGATGGGCACTGTGGGGACATAGCCATGGCAGCATGCCGACGATTGAACGTTACTCAACGTATTTGGAACTACATGCGATGTTCTGTGCGGTCGGTGAGTTGATGCGCTCTCGTGCGCTTGCGAAGGCGACGCGAGATGACGATGATGGACTTGAATCGTGGCTATCAAGGAACCGTGTAGCATCTCCGCCGCGCTGGCTCGCTGATCTGAGGGGAACGAAGCCGCTCGAACCTCGCTTCTGGACCTCAGTGGGTGGCGCCGAGGTGGGCAAATGGGCAACAAGAATTACGGAGAAGGAGTTTCTGGATGAGCTAGGCATAAGCGAAGAGTCGGCCCCCAGGGTTGTGGTCAGAGGGCGCCACACAACGGGTTCGTCGGAATCTACGCTGGAGGTGAGTGTCCACTCTGCCTTTGTGCAGCCAGAAACCGCCAGCGCCCTTGTTCGAGCTCTACAGACAATTCATGAACCTGTCTGGTATAGGATTCCCGATGAACGCGATGAGCTGGAAATTGACAGTTCACCTTACCGCTTGATCGGATGGCTTGTCGGGGAAGAGTCAACTCATGGGATCGATGACCACGACCCTTTCCGACATCAGACACAGGGAATTCTATATGCCCCTGGCAGGGCCGCTCGTCGTGGATTGACCCGCACCTTTACGAATCCTGAAGGGGTTGTGACCTGGGCCGACCGGAACCGATTCCCAGTATCCATTTACGAAGAATGGAGCGACACGAGCGCGACCGAGGAGATGCCTTACTCACATGCCACATTATCATATGGGCACCGGCTATCGATGCAGGCGTCCCACCTTAAGAAGGCGTTACGACAAAGTCGGATGGATCTGATCGTCGAGATCACAATTGAAAAGAAGAAGGGTGGCCGTGCTTATCAAAGACGTTCGGAAGAGAGCCTTGAGCGACGATATGAACGAGTACTTGTCCTCCGTCAGAACGGTACGATCGAAGCCGCCGAAGGACGTGTTGGAGCTTGGTAGACACCTCGTTCGTGAACTTGGAGTTGAAACGGGCGTTGACACTCTAGCGCGATGGATGTCACACCACGTTGCTGAATTGATCGATTTAGCACGCACTGCACGAACGCCACAAGATCGGATGAAGTATTCGCGTATTGCTTCCGAGACGATCCTGAAGATCTGGGAGCATCGAGCAGCTTTGCCCAGTAATGCGTATCCGCTGGCTCAGTTCGCGGATACTCTGCGAATACTCGAATCACTCACTCCGAAGAAAAATCCCTGGGCTCGCTTCGCGGGGAACGAGAACAGTTCCACAGCAGCAAAACTACACGAGTTGTTCTCCAAACTGTTCGCCCAGATACTATCTCTTGAGTCTTTTCCAAGTGGTCGGCGAACAATTCCGGCGGTTGCAGTGAATGCGCTGTCTCGTCGCGAGCGCCTTGTCATTGAATCTCTTGAGAAGTTATTCGAAGGCGTCGCACCTTCAGAAAGCCCAGCCAAGCTGAGTCCAACTGAAAACGCGCGAGGGCTGATTCGAAATCTCATCGAAGAGCTTGCCAAGCTTGACCAACAACTCAGTAAGCCGAGCAAAGTCAAACGTAAGTCACGCTCGCGGCTGAGGCGGAAACAACCTTAGTGAGACGCGCAGGTTATTCAGTCTCTTGACGCGCCATCGCTCGTGCGCGATCGGCGGCCAGTCGGTCAGCGCTATTCCAGCTTCGCGGTCACCCAAAATGAGACGCAGGCTAGAAGGACGCTTGCGCCACTACCACGCTGTCGTTTTCAAAGCCCACATGCCAGCTGGCCCCTCAGTAAACTGGCCGCTTGAACGTAGGATTCGCTTCAGATAGAACGTGAAGTCCTGTGCCTTGGTCCTATATCCTTCATCGAGCATGTGCTCCTGCAATTGAGCAAGGGACAGTGGTGCCTTTTCAACCAAACATATATACCGAGCAAGAACAAGCGCAGATCGTTTATTCCGAGGAGGAACAGCATACAAAGCTCTGATCTGGGGCGCGCTAAGTTCAACGGAACTGATCGAAAGCTGATGGGCCAACCGTTCTAGCGCTTCGATAACTGGCGCCGAGACCCGCCGAAGTACATCAAGGAGCTTCGCAAAACGCTGGCGCATCTTTGGATCGAAGAGAACAAAGGCAAGACATCCTATTATTGCAAGCTGCAGAAACGGCGGCAATTCTCTAAATGCCCGAAATGCTTTTCCTGCGAAGCCTATGGCGGCTTTGACACTTTCGATGCTGATCGCTACGGTGAACACAGATCCAAGCTGAACTGCAAGCTCGACGCTTGCCCCGCGAGCGTAGGACCGCAAAGGGCTCAGAGCTATCTTGATTGTGGGCGCGTTCATTTGTACGAGATGTCTGTCTTTCGAATACACAGCATCAGCCCCGAGCTCGCGCCATGCCGCCACATACGGAAGATCATCTTTGTCCGCTACGCGAGTGTTATTCGGCAGCTTCAGAGAGCGAGGGGTGTACCAGTGAAGCAACTCGCGAAATGCTTGCCACTCCCTTTGGGCCGCCTCAAGATCAGAGCCGCTTCTCTTTGCAATGTCCGCTAGACGCTTTTGGATTTCGCGTTCCAGATGGTTGGGAGCGAAAAGAATGACTACTTTAGCGACTACACATTCGTGCAGTGCAGTACGGTTCGAGGCTTCGCGTCTGCTTCGCAGCCTCCACTGAATTTCTTCGTGAACCATGTTGGCATCAATCACGAGTCGAAGTTGAATGTGCTTCTCCAGAAGAGACGCAATCGCAGGTATCTCAACTGCTACGTCCTGAAGCAGCGGCAGCCAGTCGCTCGGTACGAGCGGTTTCGGTGTAATTGATGGATGGGACATTCGCTATCCTTTGCGCGCAGGTATCATCGCTACTGAAACCCGTTCTGCATCCATCCTGGGCCAAACTTCGCGGCTGGTGCGCTCGAACCCAATTCTCCCAGGAACCGACTTGCGATGGTTCCGACCGAGAGTCCTCGGCCCGTCACACGCACGCCCATCTTGTATGCAATATTACGCTGCAGTCGAATGGCCGAAGATAGAACCAGGACGTCGGTTGCTCTAGTGATTGCAACATAAAACAGGCGTCGCTGCTCCTGCAGGGTAGCTGTCCGCGCAGCTGGGGGCAGGTCATTGTCCACGAACGGAATCAAACCCTCAAGGCAGCCAGCAATTATCACCACTTTGCTAGTCAAGCCCTTCGATTTATGCAAGCTCATCACTCGCACAAAATCTCCTTCAGTCGGCATTTCAGGCTGAGTGGCAGCGGTGCGCAGACTCTCCAACAACGTGCGCGCTCCCGCATCCTCATTGACCAGCAGCGCAGCTTCGCGTATCGCTTCAAAGCCTTCCTGGTCTGGAAATAAGCGGTCAACGAGTGCGCCTCCGGTGAGCGGCTGCAATACCTCTAAGTCCCCTTTTAACTCTCTAAATCGTTGCACGACGCCGGTCGTACCGCCGAGCGTAATGTTACCCTCTGCAATGCCGTCGAGTGCGTCCCACGGCGAACAACCGTTTTCCCCGCAATAGCTGCGAAGCCTTGCCCACTCACCCTTGCGCCAGCTTGGGCTGCCTACGCCGACCCAGTACCGAAGCGATACGCGGTCTTCAGGATTGACAAGCAATTGCAGCATTGTGAAAGCGCCTTGCGCATCATCCGACTCCAGCATCTCTTCGTGATAGAAGCTGTGGGTCGCCACACCGCGCTGGACGAGCGCATCTCGAATTGCGTAGCCGATCAGCCTACGCGGCGTGAGAATCAGGACATCCGCCGCTGTGTACCCGCGGTCGAGTACGCTGGCCACGAACTGCGCAATCCCCTCCGTCTCGTCCTCCAGTGATGGCCATTGCGTAATGTGGACTTCACCTTGTGGCTTACCGGGCATCGGACGGAGCCTCGCTGCTGTTCCTGCGGGGTAGTTTCTGAGAATGAGCGAATCTGCCATCTGCACGATGCGCTCAGGGCATCTGCGGCATTCGCCTAGAACTTCGTCGTGCGTGTGCGGGTGTACATCGGAGAACTCAATGATCCCGTCTGGGTGTGCATGTCGGAAGCTGTAGATGGATTGATCGCGATCACCTACGACAAGCTGGCCAGGGCCATTCGCCAGTACGTCAATGAGCACCTGTTCGGCCTTGTTCAAGTCCTGGTACTCATCGACCAGCACGTGGTCATACCGCCGCAATTCCGCTGCTGCTGGATTCGCGCGCAGATAGCGCAGCGCCTCCGGCACCAACTCTCCAATCAGCATCGCCTGGTGGAACGTGAGCCAAGCCAGAAGGTCTGCTTGGAATTGCTGGTCAACGGCATCTTCTGGCCACCCTGGCTCGTCGGACTGCAGCCTCGCCCAGGCAGCCTCGAACGCGAGGATGCGCTTTGTGCGATCGCGCTTTGTGCCATACACTGTGGCGTTATCCAAGTCTTCGAGCAGTGGCGCCGCTTCGAATTGGAGCACGCCCGATGTTTTGAAAGTCACAAGTGGGCGCGGTACACGGCCCAGTTGCTCGAGAACTTCGCGCCCTGAGAGCAGCGAAAAACAAAATGAATGTAACGTGCTCGCCACGATGTCTTCGCAGCCAGGTACACCCGCCGAATGCAGTTCCTTCACGAGGTCTGCCGCTGCTGTCCGGGTGAACGTCACTACTAGAATTCGGTTCGGGGCCAGACCTTCCTCCAGAAGTCTAACCACACGACGCTTCATCGCAAACGTTTTGCCCGTACCCGGCCCGGCCATCACGCGAAGTGGGCTGTCCGGCGTCTGCGCGATCTGTAATGCGATTCCTTGAAGCCCATCATCCCAAGCCATGTTCGGCATCTCCAAAGTGAACCAGCGAAGTGGTCCGCTGGGCCGGAGGACATCGAAAGAAAAGTTTGCGCGTGCATCTAACGGCCTGAAATCCGAGCGCGCCTGCTCTGCGGAGAACCCCATTATACGTCGGGTCTCGCGTTCTACGAATTGCCGCTACGGCATTCAGTTCATTGGCCATACACGGGTCCAGCTCTCAGCCCACAAGCTGACGCTATCGTCGGGGTCAATTGTCGCTACGACTTGAGCACGAAGCTTTTCAAGACTCCTTCGTTCTTAAAACGGCATTTGTCGCAATCCGCCAATGTGCTTATCGCAAGCTTGTCGAGTCACGGTACGTCGGCTGCTAAACCGCCAAAGTCACCAGCTGAGAAAACATAGTAGTCATAGCACGACTATGTATGATAGTATGTTGTACCGGTCGAGAGGAGCTACATGTTCAAGATGGCGTTTCGGGTTGTGTATCGCATCAAGGGCCGCTGTTCAAGGCATCCCGCCTACAACCCCGTGAAGGACGAGCAAGGGGGCATCAAGGGCGGATGTGAAGAGTGTCACGCTTTCCTCTATGCTTATCGGGCCTATCTCGCTTTTCGTGAAGCGATCGAGGAGTTTGAGACCACGGTTCAGCTTTTCATCACCAACAAACACGCGCGCGGAAGGAGCGGGGAAGTTCGTCGTTCATTCGCACCGGATCTGTCGGTGCGCTCCACGCGGCGGCGCCCAAGAGGAAATGGCGATGCACTCGCTCTGGAGGTGCTCCCTGAATCAGGTGAGTGAAAGCGATGATCAGCTAAATGAGGGAGCGCCAGCGAAAGGAGTTCTGATAGCCCTTCTGGTTTCAGTGGCTTTCTGGACGTGTCTTGGCTGGGCACTTTCGCGTTCCGGGGGTGTCCGGTGAGAGCGAAGGAACCACAGATACTACGCCAGTTTCTTGCATTAAACAGCTGGAAGAGACGAATTGCCGTGTCGGCCGTGATACTGGCGATGACAGCAACACTGGCTTCTCAGACCACGCGACGCCCCAACCGTATTACGCAGGAGCTGACCTCTGGGCCGGTGGTGACACTCTCGGGAACTGTACATCCGCTGGTCCGGCAGGCGAGTGACATGGGCAAGGTGAGTCCCAGCATGCAGCTAGAGTCAATGACGCTGAGCATTGCTCCGAGCGCGGCTGAGAAGGCGGAACTGGATACTCTCGTTGAGGCGCAGCAGAATCCGAAGTCGGTCCAGTATCACCAGTGGCTGACGCAGGAGGATTTCGGTACGCGCTTTGGACTGACAGAGGCAGACCTCACCCAGGTGACGGGTTGGCTGGAGAGGCAGGGCTTCACGGTGAAGGACGTGGCGCCATCGCGCAACCTGATCACGTTCTACGGAACGGTGGCGCAGGCGGAGTCAGCCTTCCGCACGCGGATCCATCAATACAGAATTGGCACCGACACGCGCATTAGCAACGCTACGGAGATCTCCATTCCTCAAGGGCTGGCCAACGTGGTAGCGGCGGTTGGCGGACTGAGCGGCTTCCGTCCGAAGCCGCAAGCGGTCGTAAAACGTCTGAATCCACAATTCACCTCGCAGTTTTCGGGAAATCACTTCCTGGCACCGGGTGACTGGGCGACCATCTATAACCTCACCCCGATCTACAACGCTGGTTACACCGGTACCGGAATGCACGTGGGGATAGCCGGGCAGACTTACTTTCCGCAGGCGGACATCGATGACTTCCGCGCGGCCGCAGGGCTAAGCGCGACGAAGCTGAACATGGTCTGCATCAGCACGGCGGACTGCACCAACATAGCGGGCGAGAGCGTAGGCGATATAGGCGAGGCGAACCTGGACGTGGAGTGGTCGGGCGGAATCGCTAATAACGCGACGGTGGACTTCGTCTATGCCTCCGCCGATGATCCGGAGCAGGACGTATTCAGTGCAGCGGTCTACCTGGTGACGACCTACAAGGTGGATGGCGCGGTGGTCCCCGTCATCAGCATCAGCTACGCGAGTTGCGAGACGCAATTCTCGGCGAATATGAGAACTGCGTTCGATGGGTTTCTGGAAGAAGCCGCAGCGCAGGGGCAGTCGGTACTGAACTCCTCGGGCGATGCCGGAGCAGCCGGTTGCGACCAGGGAAGTAGCATTGCCACGCAAGGAGCGGTTGCGGACTACCCGGCCTCCAGCCCATATGTGACCGGTGTCGGCGGGACGACGTTCAGCGCCGACGGAAGCGCCGCCAGCCCCGAGCCTGGAGCGAATCAGTACTGGAGCTACAGCAGTACAACCGACATCGTCAGCTCGGCGCGGCAATACATTCCAGAGACTAGTTGGAACGACACGGCCTACGATCAGTCGCAAAATCCAAGCAATACGCTGACGTCTGGTGGCGGTGGAGTGAGTCTGTACTATGCCATGCCGAGCTGGCAGTGGGCTCCGGGCAATTTCAGCGGGGCGCCGATGCGCTTCGTGCCCGACGTTGCCTTCTCCGCCTCTGCCGATCACGACCCGTACCTGTTGTGCTCGCAAGAGTTCACCTCCGCTACCGACCCGTCGCAGACGGATGGTCCAAGCTGCATCGACGGCTTCCGCGACTCGAACTCTGATCTGATGGCTGTCGGCGGCACTTCTGCCTCCGCACCCTCGTTTGCCGGAATGTTGACACTCCTGGTGGAGAAGTACGGTAAGCAGGGAAACTTCAACCAGATGCTCTATAGCCTGGCAGCGGACCCGACAAAATACGCGGCTATCTTCCACGACATCACGACGGGCAGCAACGCGCAGCCCTGTAGCGCCGGATCGACGGGTTGCGTGGGCGGGCTGGTGGGCTATGAGGCCACCGCCGGCTACGACCTGGTGACGGGATTGGGCTCAATTAACGGCGGCGCGCTGTACGCAGCGCTAGCTCCGTCGACATATACACTGGGCGCATCCTCGAATTCGATCACGATTCCCGCAGGGAGCAACGCGCAGCTGAAACTCAGCCTCACATCAACCAACTACCCGGGAACGGTTTCGTTTGTGACCAGCATCAGCTCGATCAATGCCACGCCTTCGGCTGTCTCAGCGAGCGCGTCTTCAGTCAGCTTTGCCTCCAGCACGATGGGAACCTCCACGCTGACCATCACGGCCACGAAAAGTGCGGCCAACCGTTCGCAGCGGCTTCCGTGGAAGAGCGGCGGGCCGGTGGTGTTCTGTGCGGTGCTGCTAGGCGCTCCGCTTGTGCGGCTCAAAAATCGACCGCTAGCCGTGCTACTGATGGCGCTGGCGATCTTGGCAGCGGGCGTGCTTGTAGGCTGCAGCGGGAGCGGTAGCAACTCGATGCCATCGCCACAGACCTACACCGTGATCGTGACCCCGACTGGATCAGGAACGGTGACGAATCCGGCGGCGATTACAGTAAATGTGACCGTCGAGTAAGATTTGCTTTGAACGAAAGACGTTCTCGCAGGTTCAGAGCAAGTTTGTGAGTGCTGCGCACTTCACACTCTCGTCACTGTGCCGCAACGAGGACAGTAATGAAGGCGATGGTACTCGCATATACGTTGAGGAAAATGCCGAAGATTCCAATAGAGATTGTATGCAGCCAAGTATAACCCAAGCCACCCAACGAGGAAGCAGAACAATATCACGCGGCTATTCAATGTCATTGGCAGACATTCCACGTACACTGCAGATGTTCCTGCGGATGCTATCACCAGTAGTAGGAGTGCCGGCCAAAATGCTTTCTTGCGTGGTGGTGCGCACATCTTAGCCATCTCCGTTTGCCTCCATGTTTTCTGGTAGGAGTGCTTAAAGAGAAAGCCCTTCATGGAAACTGCGGTTGATGTGCCTTGTGCGTACATCGTGGCGAAGGCTCTAAGCTGTGGATTGCCGCAAGCTTTACAGCGGAATGGATTGGCACCGCCGTGTGCCGACCGGTACATTGGGAGGCTCACGTCTCCGGAGCTGTGACGAGTCGCCTCTGATATAGTTCCGTTCCTGCCTGGCAGATCGACCACATTCAGCTTTGACAGCTTTTCACTACGGAGGATCTCTATCAGCCTTTCACTGTATCGCTTGGACATGCAGCTCCTTTGCCCCGCACTTTGTTTTTTTCCACATCCATAGTGTGTGAAATACTGGCATATCACTACTATGCCACCTATATATTCTCATAACACGAATCCGATCGTAGTCACGGCAGATCTCTTGAAGCGAATGGCCTGGGGAACACATTTTCGAGGCCCGCAGCGGCTAATCATGCGCTACGATCTCTACCTTAATGGGCTGCGCAAGTGCAAAGGGGAACTGCTTGAGTGCGGACATATTGTGATTCCGAGCGACGGATCACGGAACAAGCACCGGCGCTGTCCGCTATGCTAGCGGTTCTATGCTGCAAGCTCACCGTAAACGGAGGAGTTTAGCCTCTGAGGAGCTCACCTTATGTTTGGCAAATAGATTTCAGACTTGCGATGGGGGGAAATCCAACAGGGGCTGCTCGATTCGGAAAGCAGCCTTTGTCCATCTTTAGGCAGGGATGATTGTGGATTTCTTAACCTGACCAACGACAGCGAGCTTCTTCAGAACTGCGTAGTAGGTAATCAATACGCGGACAGCCTCGCTTCGATTGTTTGAGCTAAAGAGATGTTTTGCGTAGATGAGGAGCAGAGCATTTTCCTCCGGTGTCCAGTCAAGGCGCAACTGCGAGAAGCGTTGTCCGTTTTCGAAGGAAAGATTACTCCAGACTTCCTGGTAAAACTTTGTGATTTCCGCCAGTTTGATCTTCTTTTCGAGGGCAAGTCCCACGATCATTCTTGCTGCGTTTGCTTTGGTCAAGTGGTCTTTGTGTCTGATCCTCTCAAGTAACGTGAGGGTCAGATCGTCCAAAGAGGTACAAGCCTTGATGAGCGTTGGGGCGGCGGGGTTTTTGGTTCGAGGCATAATTGCGCTTCCTTGCGTCATTCTACTATAAGTATAACAAGTATAGTGTAACTAGTACAACTCTTTAATAATTTGCTCGCGCTGTTTTCGTGTTAGCCGCCCATGTGGGGGAGTCATGAGCTTCTTTCCGTTCAACAATGTAGTGCCGGTCTATGAATTCCAGGGCTCGGTAGGCGGTCTGATTTTGTTCGCAATGGGAAGCGTTTGAAGCACGTCCAGATCCGAAAGCCGGACCAGGGTGCTCATCAGTTGCAACAGGTGAATTTCATCAGACGTGAACGGGAGATTCTCTTTTGACCAAAGGGCCTGAAGTCCGGCTGTGAGTGGTGCAATCAACGCCTCACGCTCTTCTTGAGCAGTGAGCACTTCAGCTTTGTTTACGGCGGCCCCTGACGGATGCTCAGAAGTCCGGGGCGGTTCAATCCTGCTCATTACAGCATCTCTCCTTTTGTGAATGTGCCTGTGACAGTTGATGGACTCACGTGCGCAATTGTAAACAGGAGATGAATGCTTCGTAAGTTACCCGCGTAACGGGAAGCAAGAAAAAGCAAAATATATCAGGCATAGTAACGCTATGCTACATTTACAGATGCGGCCGCTCCTAGCGTGCTTGCCCAGGAAACGTTCATATGAGCACATCAGTACTCTCTTCTCCGCATATTCCGCCGGTCACCACCAGCTGCGAGTCCTCCGGCATTACCCACCACTTCATAATCAGCGGGCATGAGGGCTATATTACGGTCGTTTTGGGAGGCGACGGCAAGCCGATTGAGATCTTCATAACCATGTCGAAGATAGGCTCTATGCTGACCGGCATGATGACCGCCTATGCCGGCGCCGTTTCGATCGCGCTCCGGTATGGAGCTCCGCTGAAGGAAATCTGCGCGGCCGGATATCTAATGCGATTTGAACCGGATGGTTTCACGGGAGACGAGGATATTCCCCAAGCCTTCTCGATTATCGACTACCTCTGCCGATGGCTGAAACTCCGCTTTGTTGACGATCAGCCGGCTCTGAACTTTCCAGCAGCAATCTTGGGAAAGAGGTAGGCCGCCTGCCGTGCATCGTCAGCGAGTGCAAGAAGAGCAGCGGTCGAGGAATTTCTTAACTCAAGAAATTCAGCGGATTCAGCGTTGGATGGTCAGCCGTTCCAAGGAATGGCTCAATCCGTGCGAACTGAAGAATGACGATGACGTATTGTCCATCGCGAGCTTTCTAAGTGAGAAATGGGAGATCGATTGTGCGGTGCTGGAGGCCCTGGAGGCCGCCGATGAATCGGCCTCTCTTTTGTCTGAGCTAAAGCAACTGGACCAAGAACTAGAAAATGCAAAACCTGAAGAGGAAAGGCCATTTGAGAATGAGCGCACCGTGTTGGCGGAGAAGATCCGAGCCAATGAGCATGCAATCATTCGGCGCCAGAGGAAGGTCGAGAAATGCCGGTCCAACCTGAGGCAAAAAATCGAGTCATGCAGCCGGGCCATGGACCTCGCAGGTATAGCTCCCGACGATCCCATTCGATCAGACGTGCCAGCGGCCGTCGTATGCTGGCTCGATTCAGAACTCGATGGTGTGGATGGCCGGGTTCGTCTATGGTCGCGCAAACTCAAATCACGTACCTCGCGTCCAGCGGAGCAGCCCGATGTGTCCACTCTGCTGTCCTACTTTGACCATATCTCTGAAGAAGTCCAGTACGCACGTTTAGTGCAAATATTGACGGACGATATCGACAAAGCGGTGATTTGGGTCCGAGATGCAGGTGCATATGAGTTCTTCAACATTCCAGAATTCCAGGGCCTTCCATTTTTTCTCAAGTTGAAGGAAAAGAGGGAAGCGGAGGCAGCCGCCAAGCTCCCGAGTGCCGTGTTCGATTCCTCGGTGAATCGGATGCTGTCAGAGCGCTATCATCATTCGCAGAAGATAGCCGATATCCGGCAATGGATCGACGTTCGCTCCCCTTCCATTATGCGAGCTATGGACCGCCTGGGAGTGCCGACCACCGACATCTTAAGGAGAAATCTCCAACCTGTGAGGGGCATAGCCGAGAAGGCATTGGATACCGTGCAGGACGAAAAACCACAGAGGTCCACCGCTAAGGTTGAACGCGCTCAGGCGGAGGAACGATTTAAATCGTTTGCTGGCCGTTGGTGGAACAAGACCATGTCCGCCCAAGAACCGTGCGGGAGGAAAATCTGCAGTAATGACGACTTGATACGCATGGGACAGGAGTTCGACGCCCAAGGCTTCGCTCCGTCTGACGAATACTTCAAGAGATTTAAAACATGGAAGCAGATCAGAACCCACAACCAGTCGCATCAGAGGTGCACAATTAAGACCTACACCGACCTCGCCGCTTTCCTAACCCGGAAAGGCAACCCTGGCGACAGGAAGACAGATCGGGGCGAAATGCGACGTGAGTTCGGTAGGCTCCTGTCCAGGCTCGCAAATCCCAGAACAAGGTAAAGAACATAATGGGCTGATTCTGGTGATAGTTTGAACGCGTCCTAACTCAGATAATAGACCTTCGGCTTTGTCCCCTTCTCGACCTGGAGCTGCACGCTTCTTCGTGACGCGAGCAATTTTGCGATGGAGCCGGTAGGATCGTCGAGGTCTCCGACGACGCGGGCAGAGGCTGGACATGCCTGCACGCACGCAGGCTCTTCGCCAGCGTCCATCAGATGGACGCACAGGGTGCATTTTTCGACTGTGTCCACCTTGTGCGAGGCCGCGCCTAACCGCTCCTGCGGGCTCGCGCCGTAATTCGGGTAATAACTTTTGTAGTCGTCGAGAAAGGTCCTGGCCCCATATGGACATGCGCTGACACAGAGCTTGCAGCCGATGCACTTGTCCTTGTCTTGAATAACAATGCCATCCCCTCGCTTGTAGGTCGCGCCGGCCGGGCACACTGGTACGCAGGCGGGGTTGTCACAATGCATGCAGGCGATCGGCAGGGCGGAGAGCTTTGCGTTGGGATATTCGCCCTCTTCTTTCGAGAGCACCTTATTCCACCACACTCCGGAGGAGGTTGTGTTCTCAGCCTTGCACGCCATCGCGCAGGAGTAACAACCCACACACCTGGCGAGATCTATAGCCATCCCATAGCGGGCCATCTTCGTACCTCCGTTTCTCTGTTACGTACTGATCAGCCGCACTCGCGTCGTCAAGTCGACCCCGCCGCGCACTGGGTCGAGAAATTCCTCACTGAGCTTCAAGAGCGAGTTGAAGTGGGGCCCCTTGCGCGCCCACGGGTGAATATGGGCTGAGCGCACACCCCAGGCACCGCCGATGGCTACGACGTCCGGTCTCACCAGGTTTGTGAGCTTCACCTGTCCCTGCGTCTTGCCGCCAGTGAACGACTCAATAACAACCTCGTTGCCATCCTTCAAGCCCAGCTTCGCTGCTGCTTTCGGATTAACCAGGATCGCAGTAGCGTAAGGGTCCATCGTCCGGGCGAGTTCGTTCAGCCACGGCTGATCAATATTGCCGTAGTGGAGCTCCATCAGCTTGAAATTGATCGCATAGAACGGGAACTTGGCGGGCGCAGTGTGCTCCGGATGCGGACGCCAGGATGGCAGCGGTCGGAAGCTCTCCAGCACAAACTCGTTGGAGGGTTTGAACTGAAGGTTCTTGTCCTGAATGTCCTTGGCGAGGCGTTCGCGCCAACCAACGAACTCTTCGAAATAGATCGGGTACCTTGCTTTGGGGAACTTGGCCGCAGCGTAGAACTGCCCAGCTGTGACCGGCTTGTCGACCAGAAGGCCTGTACTCTTAAACCAGTCGAGGCCGCGGTCGGCGCCGTGTTTGGACTTGAGCGCGCGGTCGACAATGTCAGCCCAGCTGATACTGCCGGATTCCGGCAGTGCGTTCTCGTTGCGAAGGCCATAGTTACGATTAATGCGCGCATAGAGACCGTTTGGCCCCTCCGCTATGCCTATCTTTCGCGCCAGCTCGAGCCATATATCATCGCCACTCCTGGTGTCGAACACATTATCGACAACGGGCTGGTAAATCGATGTTCCGATGCCGGCTTTCCGATCGAGCTCACTCAGACTGCCGTGCGGCGTGACCGCTTGGAACGCATAGCGTTCGAGCCAACTCGACTCGGGGAAGACGATGTCCGCCTGCTCAGTCGGATCGTCGAACACGAGCGAGACGGCAAAGATGAACTTGAAGTTCCTGAACGCAGCGTCGAACACCTCCGGGTCGGCGGCGAGCTGTTGCGGGTTACCGCCTTGAAAGCCTAATACCTCGGGGGTATAGGGCGGTGCGTAACGCTGGGGATCACTCATGGTAAGGAAGGTCCACATTCCGGGCCATTCAGCGGTAGGATAGAGGCCCCCACGACCGATGCCGCGCAATGGGAATTCGATTGGTTTGTAGCTGAAAGCGGAGGCGACCAGGCCGTCGGCGGGGTTGGTGCGCAGCGCAGGCGGCGCGGGTGAAATCATTGCGCCCGGGACGCCGATCGCCCCCACGAGTTCTCCAAGCAGATAGGCGGCAAAGACAATCTGGTCATTATCGATGTGGCCTTTCGCTCCCCCTTCGGCGACAGCCGCGACCGGACGATACGGCAACGTGACGCCGTCGATTGCTATTGTTTTGCCAATGCACGCGTTGTCTGCCCACTCCTTCGCCAGCCGTCGGATCGTCGTGGCAGGAATGTCAGTGATGGCCGAAGCGGCATCGGGCGTGTAGCTGCGGAGGTGATCTTTCAAAATTTCAAATACGGGTCGCGCCGCCACACCACCAACAGTGAAGCTTCCTTCCAAGGCAACTTCGCCGATAGTCGGATCGTCGAATGGCTTTGCCTCGCCG
>Ga0364919_10318_pt2 | contig 17405 bp, 15 predicted proteins | sample SorcelJu500001C7_2_FD_206953 | JGI IMG/M metagenome (GOLD analysis project Ga0364919, IMG submission 206953) | Enriched cells from Trout Bog Lake Hypolimnion, Wisconsin, USA - BchlTB.June20.5000.01.C7 | ecosystem: Environmental > Aquatic > Freshwater > Lake > Hypolimnion/Profundal zone | place... | reverse complement strand
TGGTTCACGCCCAACTCGACTCGCTTGAGCGCTTCGTGGGCGGGGCTCTCATCTCGCAACTGCTCCAGCAAGCGCTCCACGCCTTCGTCCACATGCTCGCGATAGCTCAAAACCTCTTCAAGCGGAGGCCGGGAAAACGAGGCGCGCAGGCGCTTCTCAGGGAAGGCGGCAAAACTTTGGTAATAGCTGTTGAAGAGCCAGGGAAAGTCCTGGTTGAAGAGCCGGTAGGCGGGCAGGAACTCGCGCAGGATGAAGGATTCAAAGAACCACGCGGTATGCGCCAGGTGCCACTTGGCGGGTGAGGCCTCAGGGCACGACTGCACCATCATGTCCTCAGGCATCAACGGTTCGCACAGCGCCAGGGTGCGGCGGCGCGCTGCTGTGAACCGGGCCGCCAGGCCGCTTGCCGAAGTACATTCCTTTGTTGCGCTCACCACACCCTCCCGCATCGGAACCAGTCTAACCCGAAGGCCGCAAGTTTACGTCATTTTGCCCAGACTGCATTCGATTGGCCGATTTTGAACCGCACAAGACTACCTTTCGGTGGTCTAATATGGGATTGTCGAATGATCGTGAGCGACCTGACCGGTTGATCGCCCCCCATTCCTTCGCGAGGAGGGAATATGTGTTGGCCCATTCGTCGCTGCTGGCTGCCAGCGCTTGCAGGAGTTGCAGCCCTCGTTTTCGCAGCATTGCCTGCCCCGTGCCAGGCACCCGGCCAGGCCGCGGTTCAGCCAACTATGCAAACCCAAACCCAGCCCGCCGATCAGGGGGCACCGCAGATTCCTGCTCTGGTCCCGGCTTCTGCAGCTGACATCCAATCCCAGTCAATCTCGCTTACGCCGCAGCCCCCGCCATCGCAGGAGGAAATTGGCGACTCGCTGATGGCGCACCAGCGCTACCAGGCGGCTATTGAGGCCTACAAGAAGGTCCCGCACAGTTCCGCGGACGTGTGGAACAAGATGGGCATCTCGTACCAACTCATGCTCGATCCGCAGGACGCCTCCCGCTGCTATCAGGCATCGCTGCGGATGGATGCAAAGAACTCCCGCGTGCTCAATAACCTGGGCACCATCTACGATTCCACGAAGGAATTCGGCAATGCGGAACGGATGTACCACAAGGCGCTCAAGCTCGATCCGCGGTCGGCCCTGATCTACAAGAACCTGGGAACCAACCTGCTGGCGCAGCACAAGTACAAGAGGGGCTGGGAGGCCTACAAGGCCGCGCTCGAGATTGACCCCAGTATCTTCAACAACAACACCAGCCCGCGGGTGCAGAACCCGGCCTCCGTTGAAGATCGGGGAGCCATGAATTACTACATGGCCAGGGGATGCATGCGCGCCGGAATGAACGATTGCGCAATCGAGTACCTGCGCATGGCGCTGAATGAGGGGTTCACCAACCCCAAGAAGATTGAGGCCGACAGCGAGTTTGCCGGTCTTCGCGGCCTGCCCGCGTTCCAGCAACTGCTGGCATCCCAATCACGCCAATAGCAGGGCCGCCCGGCCCGATTCAAAGCGACCTTCCTAATGCGTGTGCCCGTGGTGGTGTGCGTGCCCATGTTCCTGAGCGGCCATCTCTTCAATCGGCACCACGCAGCCGTCCAACTCGCCGCAACCAATGTGCTCAAACTGAATGGTCGAGTGGGCGATGTGGAAGTGCTCCTTGAGCACGTGGTTGAGCTGGATCAGGATGCAGGCGCTCTCTGACGGGGGAATGTCTGCGATGCAGACGTGGCAGGCCAGAGCCCGCGACTGCGAACCGAGGCTCCAGACGTGCAGGTCGTGCACGTTGATTACGCCATCCACGGCCTCCATTCCGGAGCGAATCTCTGTGAGCGAGACACCGCGCGGCGTGCCTTCCAGCAGGATGTTGAGCGTCTCGCGCATGATGCCGATGCTCGACCAGAGAATCAGCGCGGCAATCAGCAGCGAGAGCACCGGGTCAATCCAGTTTTGCCCGGTCAGAAGGATGCCCGCGCCCCCGGCGATGACGGCAGCGGTCGACAGCGTGTCGCCGGCCATGTGCAGGAAAGCGGAGCGCATGTTTACGTCGCGCGCCACGCCCCACAGCAGCGCGGCGATGACGCCGTTCATCAGCACGCCCGCAGCGGCCACGACCATCATCAGCCTGGGTTGCACGGCCACCGGCGCCGAAAGGCGATGTACGGCCTCGAGGCCGATCCACACAGAGATCACAATCAGCGAGCCCGCGTTGATGAAGGCCGCCAGCACGCCCGCGCGCTGATAGCCGAAGGTCTTGGAATGGCTTGCCGGCATGGTCTGAAAGTAGACCGCGGCAAAGCTGAGCAGGAGGGCCAGAAAATCGGAGGCGTTGTGCCCGGCCTCAGAGAGCAGCGCCAGCGAATGGGCGCGCAGCCCGGCGAGAAAAGTTACCACGACGTAGGCAAGCGTGGCCACGAGCGAGAAGCGCAGAACGGATTTGGTCCGGCTCGCGCCGGGGGTGGCGGGCGCCGCGTGGACATGCATGCGAATAGTATACCGGGGGTGGGTATGAGGCGCAACGCGCCGGATCAGACAGGGTTGTTACTCAAAGATCAACTTCCGAGTAGCCGGTCATTCGACCGGAACTGCGGATTTTGCCCCAAAGGCGCTCGATTTGGCGAAAACTGGGAAACTCTTCCAGCAACATGGACGTCAGTTGGCCGAAATTGGGCTGATTTTCAGCCCCGGCCATTGTGGTTGCCCCGTGGATTCGGCGACTCGATTCCGTTCTGGAACTTATAATCTGGGGATGTTTAGTTCATTGGGCGCCTGACTGACAGCGCCAGGTTCCGTGGACATTTTCCCAAGTCTTCATTTCTTTGCGAAAGGACAGAATATGGCTTGCTCGTCCTGCGGAAATTCCAACCCAGATGCCAACCGTTTCTGCGGCAACTGCGGGGCGTCTCTTGACCCGGCACTGCAACGAATGCGTGAGGAGTTGACGCGTCAAATCTCGGATCAGCTTAACGTCGCTACCGCCGGTTGGAAGGACCAGAAGGCACTGGATGTCGAAACTACCGAAGCGATCATAACTCGGGTCCAGAGTTGGGCGAAGCTATTCGGATTCTTTGTAGCAATCCCGTTAGTCTTGGTCGCGGTCTGGTTGGGACTGCTCGGCTACAAGAGCTACACCGATTTCCAGGGTTCCATCGCAAGAGCCCAAGCCGAAATTGATCCAAAGCTCAAGGCATCTGAGCAAAGTGTTACAGCCTTGCAAAAGCGCGCTGGTGACCTGTCAGTCATTGAGGAAAAGCTCTCCAGAGAACAGGACGACGTCGACCCAAAGCTCAAGAAGGCCGAGGAAAGCGTCGAGGTGCTGCAGGGGCGCGCCGGTGACCTATCAAAGACGCTGGACGCCGTAGGCCAATTGGCTCCCAAGTTCGAGAGCCTATCGAACAGAGTCGACACTTTGCAGGCCGAGATTGTCAAGTTCCAGTCTGCGAGTGAATTGACCCCGGATCGGCAGCAAAGTATCCAGGAGGAATTGAAGTCCTTCCGCTCCTACTTGGTCGGCCTGGGGCTTAGCGCTCCGGCAGTCATTCCAACAGTTAAAGTAGCAACGGATGTTTACTACCCCGAAGGGTCGTTTCAGCTCATTAGCAACATCATAACCATTCCGCCGAACAGGCTTGAGGATCCTCGCAGCTACCTGTGGGCTTACGCGGAGGCCGCTTTGTACGAATCGCGAATCCGTACAGCGGGTGAACGGCCTGAGATTCGGTATTATTTTCGAGTTTACTATGTCGACAGTTTCCTAGGAAAGGAGTCCCACGAACATGCACAGGTTCGGTCTAAGTATGACTGGGTGCCTGTCTTTTGGATGATTCGTCAAGCCATCGGAAAGGACCGCGCAGACCGGCTGCTTGCGGCAGCGTACAAAGGGGTGGGTGAAAATGGAAACTCAGACATCGACCAGTACCTCTTGGACCTGCTCGTCAGAACGGCGAACAGTTTTGAGGGTGGAGCGAATTCAAATGTGATCAAGACACTGCTCGCCGGAAATTTGCCGCAATGGAGCGAATAAACCACCGCAGGGGCGATGGACAGCTCGGCCTGCTGCTTGAAAACGGTCCGATTGCTTGTCGCAGGTCGGCTTGGGTCCATCGATCTGGGAACACGCGGATCTCAACCAGCGATATCAGCCCTATGCGCGTATCCAGCACCGACTGGGCCAGGTCTTGGGAGTTCTGGTTGTATTGTCGCCTATCCGGAGATTACCCCACCACGACAGGGCGCCGCCCATGCGGAGATCGCCTTATCCCCGCCCGGGGCGCAGGTGGCTCAGGTCCAGAGGGTCAGGGGCGTCGTAGGCGGGCAACTGCGGCAAACCGATGCGCAGTCCGGACCACTGCTCGGCAACTACGATCGAGTTTTGCGGGTTTCCAGGCTGGTAGCGCACCGAGCAGGGAAAGCCGGCCCGCACTTCGGCGGCATCGACCACTTCGGTCATATCGGTAATGTCCTGCGCGCACTCGTAGTCCACGCCGCCGATGCGGTAGTGGAACAGCAGCATGGTGAGGGTGCGGCCGTCTTTGGCTTCCACCTCGCAGATATCGAGCAGCATGCCGTCGACAATGCGTCCCGATTGCACCAGAAACTGGCGCCGCGCCCGCTCCAGTTCCTCGGCCGTGGGGCGCTTGCGGAAGATGAGCCACAGGGCAGGCGCAGCCACAGCGGCCAGCGTGGCAAGCCAGGCGGCGATCTCCCAGGGATTGACGGTGCGGATGGTCATTGACGGGTTGGACACCACCCCCGGCGGTCCCAACTAGAGGATACCGCAGATGGATTCCCGCCCTTGCCGCATGGAGGACGCGGCAATTTGCGCTATTCCGCTGCGATATACTCGTGTCTGCATCTTCCATGAGTTCCTCCACTCGCCGGAGGCTCGATTTCCGGAGGTTTTTCAGTGGTTTTGGAGCAGAGTTCCAAAGAGATAAAGGATTCGCGGAGCAGTAATCGGGCGCGCAATCGCATTCGCTCCACCACCGTCATCTGCGTCCGCCGCAACGGCGAGGTGGTGATGGCCGCCGACGGGCAGGTTACCCTGGGCGATCACGTGCTGAAGCATTCGGCCAAAAAGATTCGCCGCCTCTACCAGGACAAGATTCTGGCCGGATTTGCCGGCTCCACGGCGGACGCCTTCAGCCTCTTCTCCCGATTCGAAACCAAGCTGGAACAGTATGCCGGCAACCTGAACCGCTCAGCCGTGGAGTTGGCCAAGGACTGGCGCACCGACAAGATGCTGCGCAATCTGGAGGCGCTGCTGCTGGTGGCGGACAAGGGGCAGACGTTTCTCATCTCCGGCTCGGGCGACGTGATCGATCCCGACGAGGCGCTGGCGGCCATCGGGTCCGGCGGCAGCTACGCCACGGCAGCGGCCCGCGCTCTGATCGAGAACACCGATCTCAGCGCCCGCGAGATTGCCGAGAAGGCGATGAAGATTGCCGGCGAAATCTGCATCTATACCAACGACCGCATCACCATTGAGGAGTTGAAGGGCTAGCTGAACTGCACGCTGCCCAATTGATTCATGGCCATTTATTTACCCGCATCCGCTGAAGAACAGGATCTCTCGCTGGACGAGCTGACCCCGCGCGAGATTGTGACCGAGCTCGACAAGCATGTCGTCGGCCAGAAGGCCGCGAAGCGCGCCGTAGCCATTGCCCTGCGCAATCGCCAGCGCCGCCAGAAGCTTCCCCCCGACATTGCCGACGACATCATGCCCAAGAACATCATCATGATCGGGCCGACGGGCGTGGGCAAAACGGAGATTGCGCGGCGGCTGGCCAAGCTCACCGGGTCGCCGTTTCTGAAGGTCGAGGCCTCAAAGTTTACCGAGGTTGGGTACGTGGGCCGCGACGTGGAATCGATGATCCGCGACCTGGTGGAGATTGCCATCGACATGGTGCGCGAGGAACGCCTGGAAGAGGTAGAAGACAAGGCGGAGATGAACGCCGAGGAGCGCCTGCTGGATGTGCTGTTGCCGCCTCCGCCGGCCACGCCACCCGCGCAGGAGGGCCAGCTCACGCTGCCAGGGGCCGACAGCTACCAGCGCTCGCGCGAGAAGCTGCGCACGCAGTTCCGTGAGGGCAAGCTCGACGAGCGGATGGTCGAGATCGATGTGCGCGAGCGCGGCACGCCGCAATTCGGCATTATCAGCAACCAGAACCTTGAAGACATGGAGATGAATCTCAAGGACATGCTGCCCAACATCTTCGGCGGCAGCTCAAAGAAGCGCAAGATGAAGGTGGGCGACGCCTTCGACTACCTGGTGCAGGAAGAGGAAGGCCGCCTCATCGACATGGACCAGGTGAACCGCGTGGCCGTGGAGAAAGTCGAGTCCAGCGGCATCATCTTCCTGGACGAGATTGACAAAATTGCCGGGCGCGAAGGCGGCCACGGGCCCGATGTGTCCAGAGAAGGCGTACAGCGCGACATTCTGCCCATTGTGGAAGGCACCACCGTGAACACGCGCTACGGCATGGTGCGCACCGACCACATTCTCTTTATCGCCGCCGGCGCGTTCCATGTTTCGAAGCCCAGCGACCTGATTCCCGAATTGCAAGGGCGCTTCCCCATCCGCGTGGAGTTGCATTCGCTGACAGTGGAAGATTTTCTGCGCATTCTCACCGAGCCCAAGGCCTCACTGACCAAGCAGTATTCGGCGCTGCTTGAGACTGAGGGCGTGCGGCTGGAGTTTGCTCCCGATGCGCTGCGCGAAATGGCCGAGTTCGCCTTCAAGGTGAACGAGCAGACGGAGAACATTGGCGCGCGCCGGCTGCACACCATCATGGAACGTGTGCTTGAAGACGTGAGCTTCCTGGCGCCCGATGTGGCCCGCCGCGCACCGGACGATGAAGCCGCCGTGGCGCTGAGCGAAGCCATCAAGGCCGAGTCTTCCACGCCGCTGCCATATGAGGAGCGCATGACGGCTTCAGGTCCGGAGAAGACCTTCCTGATCGATGCCGAATACGTGAAGCAGATGGTGGCTTCGGTGGTGAAGGACCAGGATTTGAGCCGGTACATACTCTGATCCAGCGGAGTCGTCCGGCCAACTCCCCGTGGCACATTCGAAAGGCTTCTTTCAAATCACACGCGCTGAGCAATTCTGCTCAGCAGTGGAGCTCGACCTATGCAAGCGTATGCACACTCTTTTTAAGGCGGAGACGATCCGCAGGGAGAATCCGTGACAAAAATCCATGCAATTTGCACCGGTTTGGTCCAGGTGCGCAAGGCGCAGATGACTGGAAAGGGGCATGGTATTGCCCGTGTCGTTAACATGCTTACGGACAAGGATTGGACCGAGTGGCTTCCCATCTATGTCTGGGTGATAGAACAGGGCGACGGCGTGGTGCTAGTTGACACTGGCGAGACCGCACGTGTGCATGAACTGGGCTATCATCCACGCTGGCATCCGTTTTACCGCCGTGCCGCCCGCTTCAGGGTTGCGCCTGAAGACGAGTTAGGCCCTCAGTTGCGCGCCTTGGGAATCAAAGTGGGGGATGTGCGCTCTGTCATTCTCACCCACCTGCATACCGATCACGCAGGTGGGCTGGCGCATGTGGTCGGCTGCCGGACGTGGGTTCACTCTGCCGAATGGGCAAGCGCAAAGGGCATGATGGGGCGGCTGAACGGTTATTTGTCTAACCGCTGGCCCAAGTGGTGGCAGCCCGACCTGCTCCAGTTCCGCGATCGACCTGTCGGCCCGTTCGCGCAGTGCGCTACGATCTCTGCAGACGAAGAAATCCTGGTAATCCCCACCCCTGGACACACGCCGGCGCATGTATCGGTGCTGGTGCAAGGTTCCCCTTCGGTACTTCTTGCCGGAGACACGAGCTACACGCAGGGCCTTTTGATCGAGGGAAAAGTGGATGGAGTGAGCCCGAATGAGGAGGTTTCGCGGCAGACGCTGGGCCGGATCCGCGAATTTGCGCGTCAGCAGCCACTGGTCTACCTCCCATCGCACGATCCGGAGAGTGTGACCAGGCTGGAGGGAGGGATCACGCTCTCAAGTAGTCTTCAAACTTTGCCATTTGCAACCGCTTGATCTTCTGCTACTTTATTTTTGTACCTCGGCAGTCCGCGCCTTGAAGTCAATCAGCGGGCTCTACCTGCACTCTCCGGCTTCTGAGGGAATGTGGATGGGGGCGCAATCAGAAGCACGCCTGGGAAGGGTGTGCCTGCGCCGTGAATCCGCACCGCCCTTTCCTCGATTCCCCATCGATTGAGAACACCAAGGAGAGAAGCCATGAGCAACCCAGGAAATCACCACAAGATCAACTACATCGAGTTTCCATCCACCGACATCGAGCGGACGAAGAAATTCTACGGAGCGGTCTTCGGCTGGACTTTCGTGGACTACGGGCCCGACTACGTCAGCTTCCAGGGCGCAGGCATCGACGGCGGATTTTTCAGGCGTGAGGCAGGCGATGGGCCGGGCAAGTTTGCGCCGTTGGTGGTCCTATACTCCTCTGACCTTGCGGCCACGGAGATCGCTGTCAGGATGGAGGGCGGCGGCGTGGTGGTACCGACCTTCGAGTTTCCCGGCGGACGACGGTTCCACTTCTCCGACGGCGTGGGGAATGTGCTGGGAGTCTGGTCGGAGTGAAAAAAGCAGGGAATAGGGAACAGGGAATAGGGAATAGCGTCCCCAGGACTCCAGGACCCATCCGCCGCGGCGGATGGGTCCTGAGGCGCCTGTGTTGTTGCGATTGCGCGGGTTAGTTGATCGTCGGTGGCAGCATGAGCGGCTTTTTGGGGCCCAGCTCTTCGCGCACCAGCGTCAGGCCCAGGATGCAGCGCTCGAAGCGGTCGGAGAGGCGCGCAAACAGAGGCGCTTCCTGCTCATACTCGAAGAGATTGAACTGGCTCACGATGAAGTAGCTCTCCTTGCCGGCGTGGATCAGTTCGCCCAGCGAAGGCTGATGACGGCGCATGCGGCGGCCGGAGGACATGGCCTCCGGATACATCCCGGCAACAAACAGCGCGTAGTCGCCGATGTGCTTGCGGAGGGCTCGCTCCGCATCGAAGGAGGGCGCGGTGCCGTTGACGGGGTCGGAGGCGCTGATCATCTCAGTCAGCTCTTCGATCGGCCGGCCCACTTGGTCGCGCACCTTGTAGAGCCTGTCTGACTCGGAGAACTCGCAGAGCAGGTGGGCCACGTATGCGGTAACGTCGGGGTCGTTGAGGCCGAGCTTGCCTTCGTAGCTATTGCGGACGGCTTGCTGGAAGAACGGTTCGAGCGGATGAGACGGGACCTGCATACACACCTCCTGTGACTGCGCGCGGGCAGCCGGTCTGCCTGTGAGGCAATCGCCGGCTGCTTATTGTGCGCAAAGCCGGGGGTGCCAGCCAGTGCCTTGTTATCTTGCTGTAACACAGAGATTAATGGAAAAGTTGTAAAGAGCAGAGGGTATGAATCAACTTTGTTAGCAGAGGATACGGGCGATTGCGAAGGTCAATGCGCCTGAAAACACAAAGGGCAGCCTCATCGGGCTGCCCGTTGTGCGCGTCAATGCGCTTTGATCAGACGGTTGCCGCCGTGCGCGACTCCAGCTCGCAGAGCCGCTTGGCCAGCAGTCCTTCCAGCTTGACCAGCGCGGCCGAGAAGCCTTCAATGCCCTCCTTCAGCTTGTCGGCGGCCATGCGGTCGGCGGCGTGCATGGCTTCAAAGACATCCTTGTCCATGGGAATCTTGCCGATGTTCATCGTCTGCGCCGCAACGGGATCGAGCTTGCGCGGCAGGTCGGCTTCGTTGGCTTCGAGCTCAGCCAGAAGCTGCGGCGAGATGGTGAGCAAATCGCTGCCGGCCAGCTCGGTAATTTCGCCGATGTTGCGGAAGCTCGCGCCCATGACCACGGTCTTGTAGCCAAAGTGCTTGAAGTAGTTGTAAATCCTGGTCACGGATTTTACGCCCGGATCGTCCGCGCCGTGGAAGTCCTTGCCGGTGTCTTTCTTGTACCAGTCGAGAATGCGGCCCACGAAGGGCGAGATGAGGGTGACACCGGCCTCAGCGCAGGCGATGGCCTGGTGGATTCCGAAGAGCAGAGTCAGGTTGCAGTGAATGCCTTCCTTCTCAAGCACCTCGGCGGCGCGAATGCCTTCCCATGTGGAAGCGATCTTGATGAGGATGCGGTTGCGTCCGATGCCCGCGTGGTCGTATTCGGCAATAATCTTGCGCGCCTGGGCGATGGTGGCTTCAGTGTTGTAGGAAAGGCGCGCGTCCACTTCCGTTGAGACGCGGCCCGGCACGATGGCCAGAATCTTTTTGCCGAAGGCGATGGCCAGGCGCTGGAAGGCGAGGTTGGCAACGGCTTCGTCGGTTGCACCTTCACCCAGTTCGTTGCGCGCATCCACAAGAACGCCATCCACGATGGGCTGGTATTGCGGCAACTGCGCGGCGGCAGTGATGAGCGAGGGGTTGGTGGTGGCGTCCTGGGGACGGAATTGTTCCATCGCCTCGATGTCGCCGGTGTCGGCCACGACCACCGTGTAGTTACGCAACTGTTCCAATAGATTCTTCGGCATGATTTCCTCCTGGGGAAGGCCGGCCCACGACAAGAGCCATTCGGGACCAGTGTAACTCTATTTCAGATGCGGAAAATGAAGGTTGGGTGCATTTGGGGCTTTTGCGGGATCAGTCATTTTCGGGTTGGAAGGTGTTTTTTAGCACTCCGAGCCCGGGAATGCTGATTTCCACTCGATCTCCGGCCTTGAGCGGACCCACCCCCGCAGGAGTGCCGGTGAGCACCAGGTCGCCGGGCTCAAGTGTAATGGCTGCCGATATATAGCAGAGCAGCGCAGGGATAGGGAAGATGAAGTCCAGCGTCGATCCGTGCTGGCGCAGCTCGCCGTTCACGCGGGTTTCCACGGTCACGCCGGCTTCGGGGTCGACTTCGTCACTGACGATGGGGCCAACCGGGCAAAAGGTGTCGAATCCCTTGGCGCGGGTCCACTGGCCGTCTTTCTTCTGCAGGTCGCGCGCGGTCACGTCGTTGGCAATTGTGTAGCCGCGCACCGCAGAGCGCCAGTCGGCATCCGGAGCCAGCTTGCTGACGCGCTTGCCAATGATCAGCGCCAGCTCGCCTTCAAAGTCGACGCGCTCCGCGACGGCGGGCATGCGCACCACGCCACCCGGCCTGAGCAGCGACGACGGCGGCTTGAAGAAGAGCAGTGGCTCGGCGGGAACTTCGTTGCCCAACTCCCTGGCGTGGTCGCGATAGTTGCGGCCCACGCAGATGATCTTGGAAGGCGTGACGGGAGCCAGGAGGCTGGCTGCGCGCAGCGGCATGGGCTCGAAGGCAAGGGAAGCGAAATCGAGCGATGGCGCGGCGGCGTGGCTGTGGGCGAGACGGAAGGCCAGGTCCTCGTCGGGCGCATGGGTCAGGTCAACGATCCAGGGCTCGCCGGTGCGGTCTTCGACTGCACCGTAGTGGGGCTGGTCATCGAGCAGGAAGCGGCAGTATTTCATGGCTGAGATCTCTCTTTGCAGCGCCAGCGGCCACAATTTGGCGCAGGCGGCTAGGGGTTGGGGATGGTCTCTTCAGTTTCGGTGGAGCGGGGGCTCTCATGGCCAAGCTGGTCAATGGCGGTGACGGCGTAGCGGTAGGTGTGGCCGGCCTGCACCTGGGGATCGTGGAAGGCCGGGCCTATGACCGGTTGCTGTGGCGAGATGCGCTGCCAATCGCTGGCGCCCTCGCGGCGGTAAACGGCGTAGCCGGCCAGGTCAGGCTCGGTATCGGGAAGCCAGCTCAGGTCGATGGATGGGCCCGCGGTCGAGTCCGCGGCAGTGGCTACAGCGGCCAGGCCGGAGGGTGTCGCGGGCGGAAATACGTCGATGGCTTCAACGCGGATGGCATCCGAAATCGGCCCGGGCAGCTCCAACGTCTGGCCGGCCACTTCGATGCGGGCCACGCGCTGGGCGCGGTACTCATAGACTTCTCCGAAGCGGATGGTCTTGTCTAAAACTCGGTCTGGCGAGCGGCCGGGGTGAGCGGCGTCGTCGACGAGCAGGCTCTGTTCAACGGGCTCAGGCTCAGGGGCAAGAACGCCCGGATGGGCTGGGGGCTTGCCGGCTGATCCGCCTTTGCCTTGCGGCGTGAGCAGCTTGCGATGGAGCCGGATGACGGTTGACGGCTCTGTCGTCGACTCGGCGGTCCAGCGGAGCACGACGCCGTCCTTGCGCAACTGTGCCGACAAGCCGATCACCGGAGAAGGCGCCTCGCCGGCCAGCACGGCTGCGCCATTCGAGAGCCCGGCAGAACGGCCCTTGCTGTTCCTGAGCTCGACAAAGTAGGTCAGTGGACGGGGCGTTGCGGCGGCAAGCGTGGGCGGAAGCGTCTCAGTAAAGGCGCCGTGTGCGGCTGGAGCGATAGCCAGGTCGCCGGGAACGGGCGTGCACGCGCCGGAGCCGTCCTTGCGGCAGATGCGCACCGCGATGTTTCCCTTGATCAGCAGCTTGTCAGTGTTCTTCTTGGGCATGGTCCAGGTGAGGGCAACCTGGTCGCCGGTGCGTGAGGCGGAGAGGTCGGTCACCGGGTCAGGCAGCTTGAGCGAGGGCGGCAAGGGTGCGCCAGGAGTGCCGCAGCCGGTGAGCGCTATTGCGGCTGCCATTGCCGCTGCCAGCGCAACCGGCACCGCCGTCCTGCTCCATCCTGGGAATGCTTTCATCGCGCCTTGAATCACTCTATTGGAAGTCTAACGGAACGGCGCGGGGCTGAGTTGCCGCGTGGTCGCAGTTGCCCAGTCAACGCCTCAGTTACTCGACGCGCAAGGCCTGCATGGGGTCCAGCCTGGCGGCGCGCGTTGCGGGCAGCCAGACAGCCAGCAGCGCTACGGCGCTGAGGATAATAGGGACGGTGACGAAGACAATCGGGTCCCAGGATTTGACGCCGAAGAGAAAGCTGGCTATGAGTCGCGTCAGCCCGAACGCCGCGCTGATGCCGACAACCACACCCACCAGGGCCAACCTCATGCCCTGCCAGACCACGAGCTTGCGAATGGTCGGGCGATCTGCGCCGAGGGCCATGCGGATGCCGATCTCCTGGGTGCGCTGCTGGACGGAATAAGCCATGAGGCCATAGATGCCGATGGCGGCCAGCACCAGCGCTACAGCTCCGAAGATGGTGAGCAGCAGCATGTTGAAGGTCTCGCGCGAGGTGGAGCGGGAGACGATCTCGTCCATGGTGCGGATGCGGGTGACGGGGAATCCGCCGGTGGCCTGGCGCAGCTGCTCGGTGATGGCGGGGACGGCCTGGTGCGGGTCTCCGTGGGTGCGCACCACCCAGCGGAGCGGAACAATGCGCGCGTTGAGCGCGGTCATGCCGTCAGTGACCTGCGCCTCGGGCACAATCATCAGCGGGCCGGGATCGCGGCTCAAGCCGCCCTGGTGCGTGTTGCCCACTACGCCGATGATCTGGCGCGCCGGCTCTTCAAACTCCGGCCCCACGCCGTGGCCAATGAGGAGCTGCTGTCCCACAGGGTTTTCCTTGGGAAAGTACTGCTTGGCCAGGGCTTCATTGATGAGCACCACGCCAGGAGCGGCGGCAGTATCGTTTTCAGTGAATTCGCGGCCGCGCACAATGGGGATTCTGAAGAGCGAGAAATAGCCGGGCGAGGCGCTCATCCATCCCCCGCCGGGCGCGTCGTTGCCCTTCACCGGCGGACGGCCCACGATGTTGAAGGGCAGGCCAAACTGGCCCTGGATGGGCAGGCAGCAGGTGGAGGCGGAAGCCTCGACGCCGGGGATGGCATTCAGGCGGCCGCGGCCCTCGCGCGAGAGTTGCGCCACTCCGGCGGTCTTCTGGAAGCGGTCGCCGGTGAGCGACATTTCGAATGTGACAATGTTGTGCGAGTCGAAGCCGGGATCCACGCCGCGCAGGGCCATGAAGGTGCGGATGAGCAGCGCCGAGCCGGCCAGCAGCACCAGCGCCAGCGAGACCTCGCTGATGACCAGCAGCGAGCGCGCTTTGCTCTGGCGGAAGCCGGTGCCGGAGCGGTTGCTGCTCTCCTTGAGCGTGGAGTTGAGGTCGGTGCGCGAGGCGCTGAGAGCAGGGAAGAGCCCGAAGACGATGCCGGTGAGCAAAGAGACGGCGAGCGTGAAGCCGAGCACGCGCCAATCCACGCCGATGGCCGAGCCATCTTCGCCGATGCGGGGCAGGCCCGCGGGGCTGATGGCCAGCAGGGCGCGAACGCCGATGAAGCCGAGACCGAGGCCGAGAACGCCGCCGGTAACCGAGAGCAGAACGCTCTCAGTAAGCAACTGGCGGATGATGCGTGCGCGGCCGGCGCCCAGAGCGGAGCGGATGGCGAACTCGCGCTTGCGGCCGGTGGCGCGGACCAGCAGTAGATTGGCGACGTTGGCGCAGGCAATCAGCAACACCATGCCCACCGCCCCGAGCAGAATGAGCAGGGACTTGCGCGCATCGCCCACGATGGAGTCGCGCAGCGGCTCCGCAGCGAAGCTCTCCTGAGGATTTGCTTCGGGAAACGCGCGCAGATACTGCTTGGCCGCGAGCTTCATTTGCGCGTTGGCCTGGGCGAGCGTGATGCCTGGCCTGAGCATGGCCGCGGCCTGAAAGTAGTGGCCCTGGTTGGTGCTGTTGGGCGGGAACTGGAAGGGCAGCCAGATGTCGGCTTCGGGATCGGAGAGGAAGTCTCTACCGAGGACGCCGATGATCGTGTAGGGCTGGTTGCCGAGCGAGAGGGAGGCGCCGATTACGCCTGGATTGCCGCCGAACTTGCGCTGCCACAGGCCGTAGCTGAGCACCACCACGCTGCCGCCGTTGGGCGCGTCCTCTTGCGCCGTGAAGGTGCGGCCCACCATGACCGGCGCGCCAAAGAGCCGGAAGTAGCCCTCCGTCACATGCAGGCCGTGCACCTGCTCCGGCCGCTCGCCGGTAATGTTGAAGCCGGGGCCGGCGAAATCATAAGCCGCAACCTCTTTGAAGACGTTGGTCTGCTGCTGCCAGATGTGGAACTTTGGGACGGATGCGATGGCATCGTTGCCTTCGGGCCCGCTGAGTTCAAGCTCGACAATGCGATCGGCGTCAGGATAACTGAGCGGCTTCAAGAGCACCGCGTTGACCACTGTGAAGATGGCGGTATTGGCGCCGATGCCCAGCGCCAGCGCAGCCACGGCGGCGATGGTAAAGCCGGGGCTCTTGATGAACATGTGCAGCGAGTGCTTGATGTCGGTCCAGAGGTCGCTCATTGGTTTGCACGGCTCCCAGATTTACGCGTGGTCGAGTGGAAAAGTTCCGGTTTGGTCGTGCGGCACTTTGAGGCAGTACAATTCTGACGAATCCGTTTTGAAAAAGTTACTCCGCTGGATTGAGATTTCGCCGCTTGGCCCCGGTTGTTGAAAGGAAGTCACCCTCGTGCTGATCTTTGCTGCTATCCTCGCCATCTTCGTCTACGGAATGATTGCCGCCATGCTTGGCACCATTCTGCCTGACCTTTCCGATCGCTTCCATCTCACGCCGACACAAAACGGAACCATCGCCTTCGCGCAGGCGCTGGGACTTATGATCGCCTCTCTCGGCGTTGGTCCGCTGCTCGACACCGAGGGCGACAAGGCCGGGCTCATTCTTGGCCTGGCGTGCATCGCGGTTGCGCTCTTCTGGCTGCCGCGCTCCAAGGGCTTCCGCAGCATTGTGATTCTGCTCTTCCTGCTCGGGGTGGGCGGCGGCATCGTGGTCACCGGCGCCAATGCGCTGGTCAGCGGCGTCAGCGAGGCGCACCGCGCCACCGCTCTGAACCTGGTCAACCTCTTCTTTGGCCTGGGAGGGTTGACCACTCCCTTCATTTCGGCCAATCTCTTCAAGAAGAACTGGGTCCGGCTCTGCTATACCGTCGCGTCGCTCACCGTGGTTGCGCTGGCCATCCAGGCGGTGGCCAAGATGCCCGCACCCTCCGGAGCCGCCGGCTTTGTGCTGGCCGATGCGGGGCCCATTCTCGGCCGGCCGCTGCTCTTCCTGCTCGGCTTCTTCCTGTTTCTCTACATTTCGTGCGAAGTGGGCGTGTGGAACTGGCTGCCGCGCCACTTGATCGCGCAGGGCATTCCAGAGTCGCGCGCGCTGAACATTCTTTCGCTCGGTTTCGCGCTCGGACTGCTCATCGGCCGCGTCGGCATCTCGCAGGTTCTCATCCAGGTGCCGGCCGTGACCGTCACCCTCTGGGCCTCCATCGCCATGGCCGTAACCACCTACCTGATGCTGAAGACCAGCAAACCCGCGCTTGCTGCGGCGCTGGTGTTCATCGCCGGAATGGCCATGGCCCCGGTCTTTCCCACCACGCTGGCCATTGTCGGCAACGCCTTCCCGCGCATGAGCGGCACCGCCATCGGGTTTGTCATTACCTGCGGCTGGGCCGGCCTGGCCGTAAGCTCGCGCCTAATCGGAGCTATCGCCGGTGACGATCCTGTGCGGCTGAAGAGAGCGCTGCTGCTGATTCCCGGCGCTGCCGTGCTGATGATCGGCGTCAACCTGGCCATCGGCGCGTCGATGCGGTAAGAACTGTTTGCGGATGCCAAGAAGAAGAGAGTGAAGCTGCCACTTTCGGCGGCAGCTTCACTCCCTCACCCAGCCGAGATTGAATTCGGCAGGCTGAAGGTCGCTTCGGGGTGAGGGGCCGGGTCGCGCCGCAGGTTTTTGCAGTGCGAGCCACAGGCCCAGGAACCGCCCGTGCGGCTCAGCTCTCCGCGATCTTTTTGCCGATGTACGCACCGTTGCCAAGGCCCATCAGGATCATCAGCGTTTGGCCGATGTCGGGCAGGCTGAGAGTACACGCAGCAGCGCCGACCTTTGGATCAAAGGGAGGGCAACTGGGATGCTGCATGATGGCGAAGACCTCCGACAGGAACACTCCAACGGCAATCAGGGTCCAGAGCACAAGCTGGAACTTGCCCAGGTCGGGGCTGCCGGTGTCGTCGCTGAAGATGCCACTCTTGCTGGGCGGCGCCTGAGGGTCAGGCGGCGCTGCTGCTGCTGAGGCGGCGGATTTTACGGCGATGGATTTAGCGGACACAGCGGTTGCCACGCTGATGCCCATGGCAATGAGCAGGTTGGTGGGTACGCCGGGCAGTTCCTGGCAGTAGCCGTTGCTGAAGCGGATCTGGTAAATGGCCAGGAATCCGAACACCACCGCAGCGGTCCAGACGAGCATTTGAAACTTGCTGGTGCTGGGACGTCCGTCCTCGCCGATTACCAATGCCCACGGGTGCTTTTTGGTGGCGATGTAAAGCACGACCCACATCACCAACAGGCCACCTAATCCCGCGAGCGACGACATGACTTGCTGTCCGGTCATAACTTGCCTCTTTCTTGCCTTTCCGAGTCCGCAACTCGTCCATTGGCAAAGCGCTGCCGACTTGCCGCGCTCCGGCGCTGGCCGTTGGCC
>Ga0364919_10034_pt1 | contig 17455 bp, 14 predicted proteins | sample SorcelJu500001C7_2_FD_206953 | JGI IMG/M metagenome (GOLD analysis project Ga0364919, IMG submission 206953) | Enriched cells from Trout Bog Lake Hypolimnion, Wisconsin, USA - BchlTB.June20.5000.01.C7 | ecosystem: Environmental > Aquatic > Freshwater > Lake > Hypolimnion/Profundal zone | place... | reverse complement strand
CCTCTTATGCTAGGAAAGCCATTTAGACGGATATTTCCCAGAGAAATTGTTATAGGTTCTGGTGATGGACATTCGTTTGAAAACAATATTGAAGAATATCGATCAAAATATGAAAACTCTCTTTCAGTCAAGCTAACTTTACAGATGAAGTATTTAGATGATTTATTGAAATACTTAGCACAGCAGCAGATTAAGGTAGTTGTTTTTGATTTACCATTAACAGACGCATACCGGCGATTGCTGCCCGAAAAATTTTGGACGGGATATGATAAAAATGTAAGTGAGATTTGTCAAAAACGCGGAGCTGACCATCTTAATATCGATGCTGATTGGAAAGCCTTTACCAATCAAGATTTTATGGATAGTGTGCACCTGAACTTACCGGGCGGACTTAAGCTCACTCGACCTATTGCGTTGTTTGCTGCCAACAAGTTCCATTTGAGAACTTTTGAAGAGCTCAGAGGGGATGAGAAAAAAATGTTTTGAGTTATATTGGCAACTCGTCCCATGTTCTTCCATCTAGGGTTCTCCCAGCTTGTTTTTTTCGCACACCACCCCATTGCTTAAAGAAGAACGGAACATCATTGTCCACGCAGTTGGCTCTGATCTGTCTTATCCAGGAAACTTCAACTGGTCGAGCGCCGGGACCCGACTCGCCACCAACAATAACCCAATCAATGCCACATAAATCTAGACTTTTGAGTGGTCCAAGCAATGGTTCGAGGGACAAAAATTTGACGTGCGCGTCTGTTGCCTTAAGATATTCTGTTCTAAAAAGATAGTCGCTATTTTCCACGGAAACACCCATCCAGATATTTGATGACCACGGTAAATACTTAGCAATTTGTGCCAAACGCTCTGCGCGTTTTGTCAAAACCTGAAAAGTATGCCAGTGAGCCTTATTCATTACTTCAAAAACTTGCTGAATAAATTCTATAGGAACATCTTGGTGAAATAGATCACTCATTGAATTAACAAAGATCATTTGGGGTTTTTTCCACGTCAGTGGAATTTCCAGAGAATCAGGATGCAGAGTCAATTCAAATCCATCTATATAATGAGGTTGTTTCATAGCCTGTAATCTTTTTGCCATGCGCTCAGCATAACAATTTTTGCAGCCTGCACTAATTTTTGTGCATCCGGTTAAAGGATTCCAGGTAGATTCAGTCCATTCGATAGCTGAATGTGCCATAATTTATTTTCTCCTAAGTATATGCTGAGCAATTCTTAGCGCGGGTCCTTTTCCCGCAGGATTACCGACCGCAAAACACAACAAGTAAATCGGATTGTTTTTTGAATTCGTGAGCATTAGTGGATTGTCAGCAACACCAGGAAATATTGTTTTCAGTCTTTCGTTAAAATATAGTGCAATGCCTTCAAGAGTAATGGCTTTCTCTAATTGTCTAACAGGATTATTGTTGAACAGTTTTAATTGACCAGGCTCCTTAGGCTTATAAAATTCTTGCTGCCATTCATTTGTGCCAAACAGTATATTCAGCTTTTCACGCCAGGCTTCTTGTATCTTCCCATCTTTTGTTATCATCCTATTTACCCCAACTCCCAGGGGAAATAAAAGCCATAAGTCCAATGCATGTGTTTTAGCTATCGCTTCGATGGTTTGCCAGGATACGTTCATTCCGAAAGGATCTAGAAAGATGACACCTCGCCATTTTAGCTTAATCCAGTCGAGAGAACAAAGCTCTTTTATTACTACAGCAGCATCTTTCTTGTGTAAAGTAATTCTGTCGGCCAAACGACTATGGACATTTTTCAATTTTGCTAGCTCAGCAAAGTTTTTAGGATCACTTTCAACAAATATATATTTATCAAATGATGGTGAAATTTCTAGAGCAATAGTAGCCGAACCTTTTCTAAACTCTTCACTATCTTCATCTACTAGCTGCTTAATGAGAACCTCTTCTTTTGCTGATCTGGGTTTCCGGTAACCAGTACCAGCAAAAGCGTCAATATAAAAGGTCTGAAACGGCTGTTTTTTCATTACCGTCATGTAAGCGCCAAGATATTTTCTGAGGCTTTGTAGTTTTTCTTCAGTCCAGTTTCCACCGAATTGTTGTCTAGACAAAGTTGGGCTCCTATTTGATTGACCTATAGAGTTAAACGCTGAAAACTCAAAAAAGTTCGATAATTTTAATCTATCTCTTACGAAATCAACAGAAAATATAAACACTAGCCCTCTTGATGCTTGACAAATACCGCTCAAGATGGTTGCTGGGGATATCTTGCAATAGTACTTTCTATTATTGCAATTATCTAACCAATTACTAGGTGGAAACGGTAGTTATAATATTTATCCAGCAAATGGTGGACTACCAGAGCGCGCTGTACCAAATGTTGGTGGCGGCTATAATATTTACCCTTCAAACGGTGGGTTACCAGAAAGAGTTGTGCCTTCTGGTGGTGGTAGCTATAACATTTTCCCGTCTACTGGTGCGTTGCCAAAGCGAGTAGTTCCTAGCGGCGGAGGCGGTTATAATATATTTCCGTCTAATGGCGGTTTGCCTGAGCGAGTTGGACCAAACGGACCAGGGCAGCAGATGGTGCCGATACCAATAACTAATCCTTAACACTGCTCTAAGAATCTGGAGAACACAATTATGGACCTACAGTCGACTACGCTTGTATTTTTTATAGGTATCATTTTGGGTATTGCCTTAGCGTGGTTGTGTGCTTTCCATCCTAAGCTTAAAAAAATCAATTTGGCGCTTGCTACAGAGAAAAAGATTAAAGAGTTATTACTGATCGAACAAGGTAGGGCAGCCGAAAAACTTGAAACATCGAATGATCTGGAAGCAAAACTCAAAGATGTTTTTAAAGCCCTAACAACAGATGCGCTTAACAGCAACAATGAAGCGTTTCTCAATCTGGCTAAAGCAAATCTTGAAAAATATCAAGATGGCGCAAAACATGATCTTGAGGTGCGTCAGAAATCAATCGATGATTTAGTAAAACCACTCACTGAAGGTTTGGCAAATGTTGAGAAGAGAGTACAAGATCTTGATAAAGCGCGTGCAGAAACATACGCTGCCTTAAATGAACAAGTGAACAATCTCATCAGTGTTCAAACGAGTTTGCGAAGCGAAACCAGCAATCTTGCCGGTGCTTTGCGTTCACCTAGGACACGTGGCATGTGGGGTGAGATCCAATTGAGACAGGTGGTGGAAATGGCAGGCATGCTGGAGCATTGTGACTTTACTGAACAGAAGAGCATGCAATCGGAAGATGGACGACTACGTCCAGACCTTACTGTTTATCTACCAGGAAACAAAAGTGTAGTAATTGATGCAAAAACACCAATGAATGCTTTCCTTAGAGCAATCGAAACTACAAATGATGAAGCTGTTCGCCTTCAGTATTTTGAGGAGCATGCTCAGCAATTGCGCAGGCACATATCTGAGTTGTCCGATAAAAACTATTGGAAGCAATTTGAAAATTCTCCAGAGTTTGTTATTTTGTTTGTACCTAACGAGTCATTTTATAGTGCCGCTCTTGAACACGATCCTGAGTTAATTGAAGTGGGTTGGCGGAAGCGAATACTAATTGCTACACCAACAACATTGATAGCTCTGCTCAGAGCTGTTGCATATGGTTGGAATAGTGAAGCTCTTTCGAAGAATGCCGTAGCGGTAAGCGAGCTTGGCAAAGAATTATACGCACGCATGCGTACCTTTACTGATCATTTTATCCAATTGCGCAAAGGTATTGAAGCCACTGTTAAATCCTACAATGAAACCGCGGGCTCTTTAGAAAGCAGAGTGCTAACAAGTGCACGTAAATTCAATGAGCTTTCTATTTCTGATGGACAAGAAATAAAAATTGTAGAGCCAATAGAGATAATTCCGCGGGCGGTGTCAATTGCAGAGTATGAGCGAAACTTTGAGCCAGACTTTATTGAGCCGCTTATGTAGTGTTGCGCTAAGCCTTACTTCAAACTGGAATAGCTAATTGTCGGTAAAAATAAGTTGTTAGAATGAATGTTAAAGTCATAGGAGCATCTCTTCTCGGTATTATTTTACTCTCTGTACTATTATTAATAGGTGAGGCTAGACTTGCTATGCCGCGGAAGTCAGATCATTATAACAATCCTGGTCACGAGCCTGTTCACTATGGCAACAAGGGGAGCGTCCTGATGTATGTAGTTATGGGTGATAGTACAGCAGCTGGACGGGGAGCGCGTTATGGTATTGCTCAAAGAACAGCTGAACATCTTTCGCGATCATATTCTGTGAACATGGTCAACTTAGGAATATCAGGAGCTAGATTAGCTGGGGTTGTTCAAGAAGAACTTTCAGAAGCTATTAAATTGAAACCTGACCTTGTTCTCTTGTCTATCGGGGCAAATGATATCACCAATTTTACATCTGCTAAAAAGCTTAAATTGTCTCTGGATAAAATTTTAAACGAGCTTGCTTCTTGTAATTCTCATATGCAAGTTGTAGTCACTGGTTCGGCTGATTTAGGAACGGTACCGAGATTTTTACAACCATTGCGCTGGGTAGCCGGTTGGGAAACCCAGAGAGTGAACAAGGTCATTGAGAGTGTAACAAAGTCACACAGAGCAATTTGGACGCCGCTAGCTGAGGAAACCGGGCCGTCATTTGAGAAAGATCCCACTTTGTTTGACACTGATAAATTTCATCCTAACGATCGTGGCTATGCAGTCTGGACACCTTTTTTAAATACTGCTTTAGATCAGGCTTGCTCTAAACGGGGAGAAATTCTCTGTCCTACTATGGAGAAATAATCTATTATGCCTATTATGCTTAAGCGAATATCTATCGGGTTGCTGGCAATATTTTTTATTACAGCCGGCATTCTTCACTTTGCTAAGACCGCTGTTTTTATGCAGATAATGCCACCCTGGTTACCGTATGGATTAGCCCTCATATACATTAGTGGTGTGTGTGAAATATTGGGGGGCATCGCATTGCTAATTCCAAGACTTCGTAGACTTTCGGGTTATTGCTTAATAGCATTATTGATTGCTGTCTTTCCCGTCAATATTAATATGGCTGTTCACGGTTCTGATTTTTCTTCCGTACCAGCGGTTGCGCTCTGGCTTAGACTTCCCTTGCAATTTGTTTTAATTGCCTGGATATGGTTTTCGACGGATGGTAAGCGATACGCGGATATGGCGGATAGCAGCTAACCATCGTTCAGAATTTCTGACACTTTGAGATAAATGTTGCCTGACTGGGAAGCCTCACGACGTTTCCGCTTAAGTAGCAATTTTAAGTCTATGCGCTGATCAAGAACAGCCATGAGATCGGCGCCATCTAATAAGAACAAATGTGGGCGTTGGTGCATAAAAGCGGACAAGCCATCATCAGAATAACCGTTGATTGAGGTGTACACACCCAGGGTGTTTTCTAGTTTGCGAGATACCTTACCCTGCAGAGCGTCTAGATCTTGAATGCCAACGGGATCTTTCTGCCATTTTGCCTCAAGTAGATAATCTGTATTGTCAAATGTGAACGCTCCGTCAATCTGTTCGCCTACGATTTTGAAAGATGCTTTTGGATCAAGGTCGTAAATGTCGAAGAGAGTCCGGAGAATCTTTTCGAATTGAAAACCGCGTTGTTGGGGCTTTGTAGAGGTGACCAAGTCGAAGTAATCTTTCTTCAATTCTTCCAATGCGTGGTGAACACCGCCGATCTTTTTTTGTTCAAGCTCATATTGCTGACGACGTGCTACTATTTCTGTTTTATCACGTAATAGTTCGTCTAGTCCTTTGATTTGTTGCTGCAAAGCTTTGACAGCTTGCCGTGCTTTCTTTTCTTTTTGTTCACCGCCATCAAGTCTTGCTAAATGGCTAAAGTCCGTCATGTTGCTAACTTCCAACATCATATGCAAAAGCGTACTTTGGTTAGCTTGTTCATTTTTATTGAGGCGGTCGACCACATCCCAAGCAACGTCTCGCTTTGGAGAGTCCCAATTGAGCAACCCAATGATGAATGAATCGCTCAAACAAACAGTCAAAAATTTCCTCAGATCATCTTTATACCAATAAATATTGGATAAAGCCTCTTTTAAGGCTAACAAAACCGGAGCAGATATTCGCTTACTGTGCAACATGAGGATCACGCAATGATATAATACGAGCCTGGTGAATTATGCGCCGTAATTTGATAACGGCGAAAATTCCCTACAAGTATAATATACAGTCTACCAGGCTAGTCATCAACTCAAATTCAAATCAAAAATACTGCCAAATCCTATAACTACGCAGCTCACTTATTAGAAAACTGAGTCCTGGTTACTGGACGTAAATTTTATGAGGGATCTCTATTCAAATGCGCATAAAATAAAAACTGCAGATCCTATCGAAGTAACACCATGGGTGGTGTAGGTTGCTGATTTGAATGTTAACTAGAGTGCCAGGAGTTATAGGGCAACTGTTAAATTGCTTCTTGATTTGTCTTTTGTGAGGTTATGTTTTTGGTTGCCACTTTTCAGATTTGTGTACTTGACATTATAGATGTAAAGCCCTATGGGGCCTTAGAATACCTAACATAATCGATTGTTTACCATAAAACATATACAAGAAACCACCCCATCACCATATAATCATATTGTTCAGCAAAATAAAATGCTGAGTCTGATGTAAAAACACATGATTACAAGTCTCTTGTAAGAACTGCCAACTATCGCCGTGAGTAGCAAAAGCACAGCAAGTACTTTAGGAAATATCTTTTCCTCTGGTGATATCATACCTGAGGAAAAGTCTCGCATTGCCTTCCTTGCTGCTAAGTCTAATAGTTTACCTGCATACGTTTTAACTACTTATGCTTCAAAAACAAAGCCGTACGTCCGAGTCTTTCAAAAAAAGGAAAGAATTGCAGGGTTCCGTCCAGGCACCAGTCTTTATAATAAGCAAGCCATCTCTAAATTGATCGGGTATTTAAATAGTACAAATAATGGCAAGGGCGAACTTGTTTGGGACATATATAGATACGCCGCAATTGATTTTGTGGTTAAAGAATTACCCGCATTAAACAAGCTTGTTTCTGAAATAGGTTATGAAGGGTCAGATCATGATGCTATTGAGCAGATCAAAACTATTTGTGTTAATGCTTATGATTATGGTGTAACCGGTGACGATGTAAGAAAATTTTATGAGATATGTTGGATCCCTAGAGTTCCCAATATTGAAGAATTCTTGCCCCTTTGTCTGATACAAGATGAAGCCCGTGAGCAAAAGCGGCAGATCAGAGATTTAGTAGAGAGCTTGGAAGATCTCAGGAAATCGTTGGAAGACACCTCAAACCAGGTTAAAGCCCAATCTAAACTGATAGAGAAGATCAACAACTTAGCAAGCAAAGATAGCGACAAGATTTCCATGGTGGAAGCTATGACACAGTCATTGACTAAGGAGGTTGATTCTCGTATTGAACCCTTTGATGATATTGTCCTTCAACTCGACGACAAATTCAGGCTTCTTGATCAGCAAGTCCGTGAGCGAATAACGGCTGAAGCTCTGAAAACTGAGTTAGACAAGCTATCGAAGGAAAACAAGACTGCTATAAATCAAACTCAAGAAATAGTATCCAGTGCGCTTACTAAATCAGCGGACGACATTAGCACTGAACTTAAGGACCTTGAATCAAGATTCATGTCGTTTTCTAAGGAGAGTCCAGCGAAAACATATTTGGCACCAGAGGCTTCACATACGAGTCCAATCGTGAAATATAAATCACCGCTCTCAGCAGTTTTACCTTGTGAGCATGTTCCTTATAAGATTAATAGGGAGCTTGATTTCTTAAACTCATGGAAGAGCTATCTGCAAAAACACCACAACACCCCAATATCCTTTGAGCAAGCTATTGCTTATCATGCGGCTTTCCTCTCAAGTAATGTAATAATAAGTGGTCTTAGTTTGGTTAATTCATGGATTGACTGTCTTGGATGGCGTCCATTTGCCACGCATATGGTTTCATCACCTATATGGACTAGCGAAGAAGACTGGAGTTTAGGTGCTGAGCATGTTTTTTGTAAAAACAGTAAGCGCATTCCAAGATTCTTAATCATACATAATTATGATGTCGGGCTGGTTGACTGCTATCTAACCCCGAGCCTTTCGCTATGGGCGTTGCAAGGAGAACCTAGTGGTTTCTCGAAGATTTTTTTTGATCCCATCCAAGCAGGGACACACACCTAGTTATCAAATATTGGAGCATGGAATATATGTTGACGTGAGCGACTACAAATTACCATGCAGTTTTTCAATCCATGCTGGTCAGCGAGTCCCTGCTCCGATTCACCAGAATCTTCCTATAGGCGTTGACCCGAGCATAGCCTTGCAATGGCTAGAGATAGACTCTCAGATTGATTATGATTTCACAACTATTCAAAACTTATTCAATATAGAGATTGGTTGTCAGCAAATTCGAAATTTCAAAAAGACAATATCATTTTCGAGTAAATATCTTGAGAATTCGTCTGCTCTTGGAGTGGTATGCACTATCAAATACTTCCATGGATACAATCTAGGTATGGTGATTCAGTGTATGGTGAACTAAAAGCTTTTTTAAAGCAATCTGCGGAGATTACATATTAATGGCGAGCACCTCTATTATTGGAAGTACGTATGATTTGCTGGCGTTTGATCACGCTGGCAACTTTGGGAAATTTGACCGTTGCTTCAGCAAGGCAGCTCAATACCTATCCGTAGATATGGACGATATAATGCGAAGAAAACTTCGTAACCGAGCGTTTTATTACCTGCGGACCATAGGATATCTTGATGTTAGTCACTCTAAGTTGAGGACTGAATGGACAGTATCTCCACCCTCATTGGTTCAGCGTGGTGAAAATGATTTTGTGCTCATTGGTGGCTCTAATGACGAGATTTCTATGCGTGGACATGCAGCAAATAAGGACCTGCGCGTGATTAACTCTACTGAAAATGGATTGACACTACCTCCAGGTGTATCTTTTTTTCCTCATGTTGCCCAATTAATTGCTACTGAAGAAGAAGCAAAAACGATTGCCGATCGCTCGGGTCTATCCGTCAGTCTTTTTTATCAAGATAAACTTTTTAAGTGTCTTCCATCAATTCAGACTGTTTTTGAAACCGTGCTGATTCGGTTGGACCGAATTGCGGTCTTTGAGCCAAATTCGGTCAAGCGATTGAACTTGGAAAAAACGAGATGGGAATGGGAGCCTTATGCCGAAATGCGTCCCCTTGAAGCAGGTTTGTTTAGACGACAGGAATTTGAATATTCACCGGCTGATTATTTTTTAGCTGTTTCGACTTCACCATATGATTTAGAAGTATTTCGAGTAACCGACCCTGAATGGGCTTTTGTGTGTTTTTTTTCAAAACTCGATATCAAACTTAGAGTGCGATATAGTCTAACTGAACAAAAAATTTTCGTTTCCAAAATGTTTCAAAACTTTCGTATCCCCAGTCTCTTAGAGCGGTGCTTCAGATCCGGAACACTCCTCGCTCCAGAAGTTATTCGAGAATGGTCAATTTATAGTAATATTTTCTATCGGAATTTATGGCGACTAATAGCGAAATACCCAGTATTTGAAGTAGAACTCATATGAAAAACACGTGTGCAAGGATTCAGTCAAAGATAATTGATAGTACGGTCGAATACTTAAACACGGCCTACCTCACAAAGGATGACGATTTTAATAAGGCTAGAGACAAACTGATTCGCGATTTAAATACTGGTCCGATGTTTAGAGAACCACTATACGAGATCCAGGATCGGTATATGCTTTCCGATTCGACCTTAGGGGACTTTTTATCTGATTCCAATATACTACCCGGGATAGAGAGCAATGAAGAGTTATCGCTTTTTGCTGAACTTTTTAAGAAAATTGCTCCACAGCGACTTTATGAGCATCAAGTCGATGCCCTATCTACTGCGTTGCTTGGAGATAAGAACATTGCAATTACAACTGGCACTGGATCGGGCAAAACACTTTCATTTCTGTTACCGACTCTCCTTAATATCTTCAGAGAAGCGTTAGGAGACAAAGATAGGGCGCGATGGTGTCTAACTAATCCAGAGCTGCATGAATCTTGGTGGAAAAAAACTCCTTTCAAATTCAAACCACGAAGAGCAATATCCAATCGGTTGCCTGCTATTCGTGCAATGCTTATGTATCCGCTTAATGCATTAGTCCAAGATCAGATTGAGAATTTGAGGAGTATCTTAGACTCCGTAGAAGCGGATGCAATATACAAGAAACTTTTCAACGAAGAGCGAATTTATTTTGGTCAGTACAATGGTGCTACCTTAGGAAATGGCATGTTGGAATATCAATCTTCACTAGCACGATGTGCTGGAAAGCTTAACCTTATTGAGAATGAATTTAAAGATGTAGATGAGAAAGATCGACATCGGCTTGCATGCCCATTTGGTTCTGAGCTTTTGACTCGCTGGGATATGCAACTGACTCCTCCTGATATTCTCATTACTAATTACAGCATGTTGGCCGTCATGCTTGTGAGACAAGATGAAAGCAGAATGTTTCAGATGACACGTGAATGGCTGAAATCGGATCCAGATAACAAATTCTTCTTGGTCATTGACGAACTCCATTCTTATCGCGGAACAGCTGGGACTGAGATTTCTTATATTCTGAAAACATTTCTATCCAGAATCGGCTTGTCACCGGACCATCCGCAGTTAAAAATCGTGGCTACATCGGCGTCATTGGAAGGTATCGACAAGGGAGTCGAGGACCCACGGTTCTTAAGCGATTTCTTTGGAACTTCTCGAAAGTCGCAAAGCTTCAAGATTATCCAGGGACCAAAAGTCCATTACCGTTCTGGATTAATTCCTGTAATTCGAGAAATCGAACCAATTCTTGCTAATTATTCAGGACGATCAGACGAAGAAGGAGCGCTAGAACGCGTACTTTTGCAGATAAAAGATAATCTTGGATCCTCTGCTAATGGCAAAACATACGGTCAGATGATGAATGACTTTGGGATTGAGGATGCATTAAAAGAACTCGTTGATATAAAGCAAAGGAAGTTAGATTATTTAGCCCTAGGATTGCCTCCGCTAACACTGGTGGAAGTTGCAGATGGACTATTTGGTGGCAATCCGGATGCTGCTAAAGGTCTGATCGATCTACTTACTTCAGAAAGTGATTTGCTAACGGGGTACAAAGGCAAATTGCGGTTACATATATTCATTAAGAATCTCACGGGAATCACGAGATCCATGCAGATGGAGAACGGCATCTTAGAATCTCCGATCCGCCTCTATGAAAAAGGTATGTCCTTTTGTCCAGACACAGGGGCAATCACCCTAGAGTGTTGCTACTGCCAGGAGTGTGGCGAACTTTATTATCGGGGCTATAAAAGAGAAATCTTGGATCGAGGACTGAACAGAAAGGTCATTAGCGCAGAACTCCCAAGTGACAAAGAAGAGAATGAAGTTCAACAGGTTCTGTTTTATATTGGAACGGAACGATTTTCTGACAGTGACTGGAAAGAAGCTCGTTTAAATGGGCAAACTGGTGAATATACCCAAGATTTACGCAATGATAATTGGATGAGAGGATGCGCTCTGGAAACGGCTATCAATGAGTTTCCTTCAGAATGTCCAAGCTGCGAAGCGAAGTGGTCTAAACGACCCGATCGAGTGACGTCGCCAATCCGAACCATGGGTACTGGTTATCACAAACTCAATCAGGTAATTATTGAACAGTTGATGGGTGGGTTATATGATGCGGCCGATAGAGTTGATCTTCCTAAGCTCGTAGTTTTTAGTGATAGCCGTCGGGATGCCTCTCACATGGCAGCTGAACTTGAACACAACCATTATAAAGATACCGTTAGAGCTTTAACGGAGGCATTTCTTCAGAAACCCGGCGGCGACAAAGCTGAGCTTCTGGATTTCATTAGCAAAGCTGCTTCTATGAAGGCTCTGGAAATGAGAAAGCATCCTTTCTTTCGTATCGCTGAAGAGGATGCCACTAGGCTATGGAGGCTTCAACGAGGGGAGCTTACTAAAGAAGATGACCCGCATGAATGGGAGATTGCTCAACATCTATGCAAACAAGGGGAAATTCGTACAATCTATTTTGGGTCTATCATAAATTTTGTCGAACAAGAATTAGTCGAGCGCGGGATAAATCCAGCCGGGCTTTACCAACTGGATCGCCCAGGCGTTCCAGTTTGGCCAGATCTTTATGAAGATGGTACCCGAAAGGACATTGCCCTGGGACAACAGTATCAAGCTTATCGTCAACACTATCGAGATCATCTCCTACGAGAAATGAGAATGGTGATTAGCGATTCTATGGGGAGAGATTTCGAATCACTTGGCTATGGATGGCTTACCTATGATCGAAGTTCCAATTTCGCGCCGCAATCTGAGGAGGAGGTATCCTTAATCGACTCTATCATTCGGCATTTGGCATTTCATTATAAAACGAGGTCTACTACTGCTGATGGACTCGACGTTCTCCTTGGATTCTATTGCGACTGGCTTCGTGATAATTTTGATAGATTTCATGGTCTGACCAATGTAGAAATTAGTGATGCGGTGCGAGACCTGCTTTATCCTCTTGGTGTGATTGATAGCAGATTTTTGCTTCGGCATGACAGGCTATTTATTCAAAAACCCGGAAAGGAATTCTGGGAGTGTACCGTCTGTCGGTCTGTTCATCTTTTCCAGATAAAGGATCTATGCAGAAGGATAAAATATCGCACGCGCTGCAAAGGAACTTTGGTAAAGAAACCGATCGAGGAACTTTCTTACAAATACAAACCTAACTATTATGCGGCATTCTCTCGCGCTGGACACCATGAGCGCCCCTTGAAGACGGAGGAATTAATTGGTCAGACTGATAAGAGCGATCAAAGAGAACGGCAGTTGGCTTTCCAAGGCGTATTTGTTGGCAGTCTGCTCCGTAAAGGTAGAGAAGATCGAACCCGGCTGAAAAAGTTCTTTGGCATTGATCTACTTTGTGTTACTACAACTATGGAAGCAGGCGTCGATATTGGCGGTTTGAAAGCCGTTTATATGGCGAACATGCCCCCTCGAAGATTCAATTATCAACAACGAGTGGGACGGGCAGGTCGGCGAGGAGATAGACTCGCTATTTCTCTAACCTTCTGCAAGGGGCAGAGTCATGATGAATATTATTTCCGCAACAATCTCCAAATGGTAGCCGAGAAAAATCCAAGTCCGAAACTTGATCTTGAGGTGGACAAGATCCTGTTCCGCGTCGTTCTTAAAAACTTCTTCTACGAAGTTTTTCAAACTAATCAGCAAATTCAAAGGAATTTCAATCAAGTTAGGGTGGACGAAAGCCCTACTAATGGCAAATTTGGCTCTATTGGTGAATTTAAAACACACCATGCTTTGATAGTAAATGCCTATCAGACAGTTTATCCGAAAATGCTTGAGATGCTGGAAGTCATTACCCCTGAACGCAATGATATTGATCGTAAACGTATACTCGCTGCAATGATGGAGCAGCTTTCTGTAGAGATCATTCCTCAGTCTAGCGCATGGGCAGACAAGTACGGCATTGATTATTCTCTAAGCGAAATACTAGCTCTTGAGGGATTCTTCCCGTTATTCGGGATGCCTGTTAGGAATGTAATTCTGATTCATGACGATCCAAACCGTTCGCCAAATGCTCGAGAGTTTCCAATTGAGCATGGAATAATTGACAGAACTCTCGATATTGCTATCTCTGAATTCTCACCTAATAGCGAAGTCGTAAAGGACAAGGAGGTGTTTCGCTGTGTCGGGGTGGCCTGGCCGGAACGAAGTAGGAATAAAGGAACAAGTTGGATAAATAGCGGTGAACCAAAGAATCCGAAGACTGAGTCGGTCTGCCGCAATTGTCATACCATCAGCTTTGTCGAGTCAGATGTTTGCGAACTGTGTGGATCAGCAGGCGATCGATTGCTTAAATTTACTAGTTGGACTCCGTCTGCGTTTGTCGCCGATTTTGATGGCACCCGACCATACGATGGTCACATAAACAAAGATCCGAAGGTAGTTCTCTCATTTCCCGTCGGACTGGAACATTCCAACAAAGAGGTAACTGGTAAGAATTATTTGATCTCGTCATATGCTGGAACACTTGTGAGAACCAATACCAATAATTTTCAGGGCTACAGCTTTCGACAAATCAAGTCTACCCCGCTAAGCGGTTTCTTTTTGTCAGAGCCTATTACACCAGAAGTTTCCACCATGCGTTGGCGTGATCCTGGTGGAACTCAATACGAAAATATCGCACTTACGTCCGAACGAAAGACAGATATTCTTCTAGTAAAAGCGAAAAATTGGCAAGACGAGTTTTATCCTTCAACTCTCGAAAGTCGAAACAAGGTTCAGGCAGCATGGTTGTCCCTAGCGGAAATTCTTGGCAAGGCAATCATTTTTCAGGAGGATATCGAACCTACTGAGATTTCAGTTGGTATTCGTTACGAACCAACTGAACATTCGATCACAGGGCAAAGGCATGACATGTGGGGAGTCTTTATTGCAGATAATTTAGATAACGGGGCGGGATATTCGTCGAACTATTCATCTGAAGGTTCATTCGACGGACTGCTTAAGTATGCATCTTTGCGGATTGGTGGTGATTTAACTCAACCCAGACATAGCAATAATTGTTTTGGTAGCTGTTACGACTGTCTGAGAAATTATGGGAATAGGTTCTCTCATGCTGTGCTTGACTGGCGGCTTGGGCTGGACCTATTAGCGCTGTTGAGTGGACGCGAGTTAAGCCTTTCGATGAACGAGGCGCATTGGACTAATGTTATTGATACTCGCCTGCAGAGGCGCCTTGAAGAGCTGCGATTCAAGAATTTAACGCTGGAGAAGGTTGCAGAGTTTAATATGATTCGGATCCGAACGAGCACATCGGAATTCGGCATCGTGCCGCTTCATCCACTCGCAAATAGAGAGATATTGAGAATTGCAGAACTTGAAGACGAACTATCTGAAAAGGCAGGAGTTCCAGTAGTCTTTTGCTGTCCGTACGATCTTGAGCGGCAACCGTTATCAGAGATTCAGCGCATATCCGCCCGCATGCGAACTTTATGCGTAAGGTAAGGTGACAATTGAGGAGTCCAATTTCGGAGCTGATTCCGATCAAGTCGTTGTCCTACTGGCGGTACACTCGGCTTAGAAGATGTCTGCTCAGTGGTGCTTATCCATCTTCAGTGATCTGTCCAATTCTTCCGCGTCCCATCAATGGGCGAAGTCAGATCATTGGCAAAATATTCCATTCGCAGATGGAGAGTTTTCATGCGCTAATAGCAGGTGGAAGGCTGAGTGCGCGAGAATTTAGACTAGAGTTTAACAGAGTTATTGAAACTATTTCAGCGGAACTCCAACGAGATCCAGTGTCTCGCCATCTCGGAGACCCATGGCTTTGGCCAGAGCTAACCGAAATTTATAGACATCTAACTGATTTGTTAGAAAGGAGACGAGCTGTACCAAAATGTTTTCGGACCGAGGTTTATACGGAGAAGACGCTCTATTCTAAGGATAAATTGCTTTTTGGTCAGATTGATGCTTTCTTTATCAATCCTGAGGGGATAGAACTTGTGGATTACAAATCAGGCTCCATGATGGATGGAGACTTGCCTAAGGAGGATTATGCAAATCAACTCTACTTCTACGCTTACTTGATATACGAAAACTATGGAATCTATCCCAGATCCTTGACGTTAATAGGCAAAAACTCAGACTCCTTGTGCCTTGATGGATCCATGGAGCGTTCCAAGGAGATTGCAAATGACATGAGAATGGTCTTGAGCAAATACAACGATCAAATTAATAGTGCTCTTCCCATCGAGCATTTTTCAAGCCCTAGCTCTAATAACTGTATTTTTTGTGATGCGAAACCCGTTTGTAGTGCTTTCTGGGGAGCACTTTCTGAAATAGAATTACCATCTTGGTCCCATGCAGTAATTGGGGTTCAGGCTATTCCTATGATCAGGAGCAGGTTAGGGGGAGTAACGGTTGAACTTGAGGTGGAGGAAAGTTCGCTTCGAACCTCACGAGTTAGGATCACTCGTGTTTTTGAAGGACGGTATCCAGATCTGCAAGACAGAGTTGGACAACGTCTTTTATTGACCAACATTCGTCAAGTTTTACCAAGCAATCCCAGTCTCGCGGAGGTAACTGAGCGAAGTCTTATATTAACCATGGAGAGTGGGTTTTGACACTTCAGAGATCTGACCTTTGGGCCACACTTATCTGGACCCACTACTTACCGCAGATACAGTCAGGTAAACCATTTTACCTGGCTGCGGACAGCCACCTGATTCTTGAGCTGATTCGTCAGAGACAAGACAGTAAGATCAGTCATGAGGATGCCTTGCAGGACTTTCATGATGCATGTCTTACCCTGTTTGAAAAAAAATCAACCAAGGCAGTAGTTAAAAATACTGCTTTTCAGAAAGTTGCTGATAAGCCTTATTCTCGTGCTATCTGTCTTGCTGTTCAACAAGTCTTAATTGTAGAGCTGATGCTGAATGATGAGCGTTATTCGGAGCATTCCTATTTTCCTCGTTACCGTAAGTGCCTTGGGCTCTCTGACGAGCAAACTAACCCTCTTGCAAACGGATGCTTTAGAAAAGTTTGGGACACTTTGGAGGACGAACTCAGCATCGTACCTGGTTTTAGTTCTTCAACCATAACATTTGTTGCCGGTACTGGGCGAGATCTAAACCGTAAGTTCCCATTCTCTCAGGCACTGTTTACTACCCATGACCTCACTAACATTAAAGAGAAGGCTAATATGTTGCATGGAGGGAGCGATGAAAAAGTCATCATTCAGTCCCTCTATCAGGTTCGTGGTCATCTTGGGAAGCGAGCACGAAACCTTATATCGAAGGCCAACCCAGAAATGTGTAACCGGCTCGCTAAGCAAATTAAATCCTTTCTTACTAGCTATAGTAGCTTGTCAATGCTTCGACCCAGATTATCTAGCACCACGAATCGCAGTGCTATTGTGGCGTTCTTGGACACTGAGGATTTGTTTGAAGATGTCTTTTATGTAGACCTGCGTTCGAATGGTGGACAAAAAGATGAGATTTCTCTTGAGGAGACTCTTAGCCAACGTATTGATAATAATGACACCGAGAAACACTTACGAGCGGTACTGCTAATCTCTCGTGATTATTCATATATGGAGGTTACACCTGAGGAACCTTTTATAGACAATGATACCGTCCTAGCGATTGTGACAAAAAATTGGGGAGACTATTTTCAGGAGAAATTTGTTCAACTATATGGAAAGCCTTTGCCTAGTTTGTGCAAAAGTAATTTGTCAGACCGATTTTCATTATTCTTCTGCAATTCTGTTCCCGATTCGCAACTGTGCGACCTTCTTGGATTGAGATCTATTTTCCAAATCGCGCCGAAGATTAAACTGTTGGGCGGACTTTTAGCGGATGCTCGTGCCCATATCTTTTTGGCTGGATATCCGC
>Ga0364919_10312_pt1 | contig 17577 bp, 26 predicted proteins | sample SorcelJu500001C7_2_FD_206953 | JGI IMG/M metagenome (GOLD analysis project Ga0364919, IMG submission 206953) | Enriched cells from Trout Bog Lake Hypolimnion, Wisconsin, USA - BchlTB.June20.5000.01.C7 | ecosystem: Environmental > Aquatic > Freshwater > Lake > Hypolimnion/Profundal zone | place... | reverse complement strand
GCCCATCGTCCGCTGTCCAGAGGCGCTGTAGGCGACGCGTGAATGTTCCGCCACCGCATATACGCGTTCCAGAAAATTGGAAAAGCGTCGAGGTCGAGAACAAAAATCTCGCATGACACGCGATCTGCCTCGGGAGCGGCACCTATCGGAAGAGCAATGTAGCCATCTCGCAGAGCGAGATGACTACATTGCTCCAGATCTGTTTGCCTCAGGCGACGCGTTTCAAGTTTGGGACGAAGATGTGTCGTGAAGCAGAGATCGGGGATGCCAGGCGGCTGCTCGGACACTCGAACATCTCGACGACTGGGCGGCCCATGTATCTGGCCCCACGGATCTGGCGGACGCCCAGATTCGGATAGTTTGAGGGGCGATTCGTGAGTCCTATTTAGCATGAACCAGTCGATCTTGGCGGACTGTGGCTGGGATTCATTTATAAATCTGGCGGAACCTTTCGATCGCCGGTGCATGTTTTCCTGGCCTTCGGTTCCTTTCTGATAGACGCAATCGCCTGCTGACTTGATGCAGGCCGGCCGACGGGGCTGTAATAAGCGTCCATTAAAGAACGGAGACAGACATGAATGGCGGACCGGAGGCAACGATCGGAGCACCGCAGAGCGACGTCAGCGATCATTTATTATTGAACCGGTATTCTTGCAGCCGGGCTCCAGAGCCGTTTCTTGAGCTTGTGCTGCGGCATTCGGGATTGGTCTATGGAACGTGTCTGCGAATCACGGCGAATGTCCACGATGCCGAGGAACTGACGCAGGAATGCTTCTTTGATCTGGCACGCCAAGCCGACGAGATTCGGACGTCTCTCGTCGGCTGGCTGCACCAAGCGGCAACGCATCGGGCGCTCAATCGCCTGCGCGGCGAACGGCGAAGACGTGTGCATGAGCAGGGGGCGGGTCTCGAACGAGGCAACTTGACGTCGGAACCGAACGCGACATCCGCCGACTTATCCTGGAGCGAGATTGCGCCGTTGGTCGATCAGGCCCTGGCGGAACTGCCGGAAGAGCTTCGCACTCCGATTCTTATGCACTATTTGGCCGGAACGACGCAGGCCGAGGTGGCCAATTCCCTCGGCGTGCATCAGTCGACCGTGTCGCGACGTTTATCGGAAGGCATCGAGACCCTGCGTGAGACGCTCCGGCGGGCGGGACTCGTCGTTCCTATGACAGTTCTGGTGAGCTGGTTCGCAGCGCAATCTGCGACGGCGGCACCGCCGACATTGGCCGCGTCGATCGGTAAGATCGGCTTGGCGGGCGTCGGTACGTCGCTAGCGGCGAATGCAGCAGGGAGCAGCCTGTCGGCCTGGTTGGCGGGAGTCGCCAAGGGAGCCCTGGCATTCATGTTCGTGCCCCTGGTGGCGGGAATCTTGTGGGGCGACGTCGTCTTTCTGCTGGCCCTGGTCGCGTGGTGTGGCTATCTCGGCCTGCGTCGACCGGAATGGGTTCGCGTTCTGTGCTTCACCCGGCAATCCAATCCGGAGTTTTTTGGTTGAATCTCGCCTGCGCCGTTTTCTGGGGGACAATCCTGATCTGGGGTGCGTTCCTCGTCTTCGGCCGATATCGACGCTGGCGCGAACAAGGCGTCATTGACCGCGCCGTCACCCAACTGAGAAATGCCTTGGCGCCCCCTCAATGGCTGCTCACCATGGTGATGCTTATCCCGCTGGCCATCGCGTTCTTGATCACATTCGCCACTCTGATGTACGGCCTCTTTCCGATCTATGTCCCGTATGGCGATGACCCCGTCGCGATTGCAAGGCGAACGATGTTCGTTCTGATTTTGTCGGCGATGGATTTTGTCCTATTTACAATCTCGCCGTCAGCGTACCTCTATCGCCGGATACCGAGAAGCGAACCTGCCCGGTAATCGGCTTTTACTGTGAGAAGATTTCGAAAACAAAGACAAATTCCTCAGTCGATCCGATCGACAAGGTAGGCGGATGTCCGCCCCGCGTCGCGGATTGTCGACACGCGTTTTCGACGGTGTCGTGGATTTCAATAATGACGAGGAAACTCCAAACACAGAAAAGTGAGCCCTGGGTATGAATCCGATGCGAGGTGCCGTGTTCTTCGGGTTAATTCTGCTTGTGTATTCCGTATCCTCGGCAGAGGATCGCAGCGCTTCGTTGCCGAAGGATGGCTGGTGGGTGCGATATTTCGTGGTGATTCAACGCGAAGGAAACGAAGATGTCACCATGAAGCGCAAATATTCGCTCGTGGGGACGACAACAGAAAATGGCGAACGTTGCCGCTGGGTGGAAATTCAGTCGGTGCAGCCGATCGATGGCCAGGAACTGACGGACGTCATCAAGTTCCTGATTCCAGAAAAGGAACTCTTAGAGAACGAAAAACCGCTCGACAGTATCGTTCGGGCCTGGCGAAAAACCAATGACGGACCAGTTGAGGAAGTGAAATTCAATCAACCGCTCGGTGTCGGCGGAAGCGTCGCCAGCGCGGATTTTGCGTGGGGGCATTCGCTGCTCATCTTTCCGGGGCCTCAGCGGAAATCCAAGTCGGTCGAGAAAAAGAAAGTCGTCGAGTATCAACAGGGACGACTGGAAGTTGGCGCTGGACAGGTCGGGAAACATGTCGCGACGCGAAAGGCGTTGACAAATGGCGAGAAACAGGAATTCGAAACGGAATTCACCGCCTGGAATGACGCCGCCATCGCTCCCGCATGTGCTGCCATGCACAGCAGGACCGAGTTTCGAAGAAATGATTTGTTGATCCAGGCGATTACTGAAGAAGTCGTGCTGGAAGACATCGGGGTCGACGCCAAGTCAGAACTGCCAGAGAATCGTTGAGCCAATTCCAAGATCTTCAGGGCGTTCACGTGGACTTGGCTGTCGTAACTCACTGACGATTCTTCGACGGATTTTTCCACTTCCGGCCGCTGGCACCTTCAATCGTATTCCAAAAATCCTTCTGGACCCTGCGGTCAATCCCGTGTGCTGGGGCGAGAAAACCTTCTACCGTTTCCCCTTGTAGGCGATACCCCGGTTCGACTTCGAATAAGTTTTGTTGCGTCGCTGCATCAACACCAATTGGTGAATACACTTTGCGCTTAAGCAGGGCAAAATACGCCCCCGGATAGCACAGCACGAGCGCCATCGCGACCGCCGTCCATTTCGCCCACCGCTCGCGCCGATTGACAATTCGCACGCCGAGCCAGAGGCAGCAGGCCGCGAACCCAACGATCAATGCTGGTAAGAGGACGTCCATCCACGCGATCATAACCGGCGTGGCGTCGCTACTGAAAGGCGAATGGCCGATGAATCAGAAATTACATTACTGTCAGGATGCTGCGCAGTCCACTACCGGTCGGTCTGCCAGGTCTCCGGCCTCAACTCCGCTCACTTGTCTGACCGGACGGGACTGAGAGCCGCACGAAAACCCAAGTAGTGGTACAGGTCGTCGTGCAGGTAATTGTAGCGGCTCCCAGGTCGGCAACTTGCAACAACGCTGAACCAACAGCCGCCCCGGTACACCCGGAATGCGTCCCTTCTTTCCCCAACCGGCTTCACTTCCGGGTCGCGCCCTCCGGGAAGATCCGGTGCGTAAACATCGCGGCACCATTCCCAGACGTTGCCATGCATGTCGCACAGGCCCCACGGATTCGCTTTTTTCCGGCCCACCCGGTGGGCGAAGTTTTCGCCGGCATTCGAGGCATTGGCGCTAAACCATGCGTAATCACCGAGTTTCGACTCGTCGTCCCCGAAGCTGAACCTGGTTTCGGTTCCCGCCCGGCAGCCTCGTTCCCACTGTGCTTCTGTAGGCAACGTGAATTCCCAGCCGGTCGGCAAGCGGCCTGCCTTTTGTTCCTGCTCCGTCAATTTGCGGCAGAAATTCATGGCGTCGTCCCAACTGACGAGCGTCGCGGGATAGTCCGGGCCTTCTTTTATGAGTTTCTGGTCCTTCCACGGATCGGTTGGCATCAATTTTTTCCACTCAGATTGAGTGACCTCGTATTTGCCGAGCCAATAGCCATTCGTAAGCAAGACCTTCACCGGCTTGATTCTCGTCGTCATTCTTGGCGAGGGCGCATCTCTCAGATCGCCTTTGTCTTGAATCGCAAAACGATCCTTCTTGGTGGCAGGCTCGTTGTCCGGACCGACATCATCTATATCATCATTCCCGGGCTTGTCGCCTGTTTCGGCAGGCTCCTCGATGAGTTCGACGCCTTCCATCGTGAAGATCCCTGGCGGGCACCAGACGAATTGCATCTTCAGGCCGTTGTCGTCGCGAACCTGGCCCGGCTCCTTGCCAAGCATCGGATCGGCAGCGGAAGCCGCAGCGCTTTCAGGCTCGCCTGACCTGGCTTGTGTCAGGGCAAGAACAGCAATTGTGGCGAAAACGAAGACAGGAAGCCAAAAGGACTTCATGGCGAAAATCCGAAATTTCTGACGGTACAAATCCGGTGACGACGGGCGATGATGATACCACAAATCGGACGCTATGTGTTTCCTGAAGGAGCCGTCCTATTCGACGTCGTTTTTGCCTTCCTTGGTCGTCGCCAGAAGAATGCGTATCGCTCGTCCGTCGCCGCCGTCGATACAACTGACGGACAGGTGGATTGAACCTGCCGTTGAGAACATCCGATTGCGCAAGGTGGGCGAAATGTATCAGATACTCTGCGAAGCGATTCGTGCCAAGGCGGTGTTGCGACTTTCCCTGACAAGTGGCGAAAGTCGAATCGTCGAACCCTACCGCTATGGTGCCAGGACGAATGGGCAAGAGTTCCTCAATGCGTATCATCGTCCGGAGTTTGGAACTCAACAAGTGCCGCAGGACGTGAAAACGGTCGCTCTTGTCGAGATTGCGTCCGCAACCCCGACAGGCGAGACGTTCACCTTCCCGAAACCCGGATACAAAGCCCTTGGTGATCGGCGTATTCCACAGATTTTCGCCGAGATCTAAGATGACCTGGATCACGCACATTCCGTACGAGCAAGCTGACGGGGAACTTAAGCTCGTTTACGAGTCGGTCCGGAGCCTTTATCCAGTGGAGTATGCCGGGCCGCCCGTCCCGTCCCTCGTCCGACCGGACGGCGGTGCCGACAGTATTGTCGCTGCCCACAGCCTCATCCCCGAAGCGATGCGCCATATGATGTCGGGGCTAGCCGTCCTCTTGCAGCCCAATCTGGGGCTCACCCGCCGGCAGCAAGAGATGATCGCCGCCGTCGTGTCCGTCGAGAATAGCTGCTTTTATTGAACGGAGAGCCACATCGAGTTTCTCCGCCGGGCCAGCCTGGAAGACGAACTCGCCGCCGAGTTACGGCGGGACTACAAGTTGGCGAACCTCTCGGATGCGGACCGGGCGATGCTCGACTTCGCGGTGCAACTCACGAAGGCGGCCTACCGGATGACGGCGGACGATGTGGGCCGGCTGCGAGACGTCGGGTTCAACGACACGGCGATTCTCCAGATCACGTTGATCGCTGCCTGGTTCAACTATATCAACCGGGTCGCCGACGCGCTCGGTGTTGGAAAAACGTAAGCGTGATTGCGGCGCCAGCGAGCCGCCGCGTTTCATTGAACCTTTCGATCCCGGCTCGTCAGCAGGATTTGGACCGCCCCGGCAATCGTCACGCTGTACAGAATTGGGGCGAGCAGAAGCAAATCGACTCGGATGACGCGGCCGGCAACACTCGTTTCCCACTGGCGCATTCGTACCGAATAGGCCGGCTCCCCTCGGCCCATGAATCCGGAGTTCCGGTCCGACGGCGCTGCCCGCAAATTCCGAGAAGATCTGCAACCGTCCAGCGGTCACAAATGTGGTCATCTCGCTCCGCCGAGATGCGGGTGTCGGCTCTCCAGCAAGCCGGCGCATCGACATCAGGAGGAGCCTCCATCGCCACGCTCGACCTCTCCTGGGCACTCGTTGGTCAAGAACTTGCTGGCCGACGTTCCGCGGAATCTTTCCGCGGCATCGGCTTTGGGCCTGCGAAAGGGAAGGGGGGGGGCGTTGGCGACAGGCGAGTTGGCCAGTCCTTGCGACGCTCTCGACCATTGCGTAAGCTCGGCAAATCGTAAGCGTAACAAAACGCGAACTGGGGTGGGTGGCCGTCGGTGAATTTCACCTGGTAAATTTCAACGATTCAAAAACATTTCTCAGGAGCACATCGTGCGAAAAGTCTTCGTGAACGCGTTTCTGCTGGCGATTCTGTCCGGAGTCATCGGAACGGCCTCGGTCAAATTCGCAACGGCTCAGGATAAAAAGGAGAAAGCCAAGGCGGCCGCCGAGGCCAAAACCGAAAAGAAAGACAAGGAAGTCAAGGGGGCAGTTGAGGCCAAAGCCGAAGCAGACAAAGAATCTAAGGCGGTCACGTCGATTGAGATCTACAAGGACAATGCCGGCGAGTTCCGCTTTCGTATCAAGAATGGCGATACCGTGCTGGCCATGGCGTCGAAAGGCCATAAGACGAAGGCCGACTGCGAAAAAGTGATCGAAATCATTCAACGCGACGTGGGCAAAGCCAAAGTCGACGAAAAATTGAAATAGAGGCCGCCTGCCAAGCAACAGACATTGTTGACTCGACCTGTGCCGGGACAGATTTTTGAAATCTGTCCCGGTCTTTGGAACTTGCGTACTACGGGCGGTGAGCTCTGCCCCACGATACCCGGTCGCCTCGCCGCTCCGCGTCAAATTCCCCACGTTTTCCCAAAGAATTCAAGATTTCAAAATTTCCGCCGCGACATCGAAAACGTTAAACCCGTCGCGCCCAACGCATTATCCCTGCATACCGAATTCCGCAGTGCGAACTCGGTATTTCATTTGTTCCGAATTGCCAAAGATCAACTATGTCGCAGGCGGTTAACCTGCGTTATGCACTATTTTGCATAATTTTCGACGCAAGCACGCCAATCCCAGGCACCGTCCCAAAACGGTTGATTCTGGCCAGAAAGATATTGACAATTTTAGGTGGGTGGGCTTCCAAGCCGCTTGGGAAATTCAACTCAGGCAAGGAAGCCACCCATGCGAAGATTATCCGTAGCGACGTGGATTAGCAATGCGTATGCCGCCTGTTCTGGAATCTGGGGAAAGGTCACGGAACAGGCCGCAGAGAATCAGTGCAGTCGTCAGACCGTTTATCGACACGCCGCGATTGTCTGCGAGGCGCTGGAGCGTCGTGCCCATCCGCGGTATGAGGAGCTTCTAGCAGACAACGACAGGCTCGCGAAGGAAAACTGCGAACTCTGGGAAGTCTGCGAAGACTCGATTCAGTTCCCCGAGGCGCGGCAGAAGGAGTTTGCGGCCAGAGCAGCCGCCATGGGCCTCAGCCTGAGCCAAACCGAGGAGTTGCTGACCGTTGTCGTGGGTTCCGCGCAGGCTCCCAGTCGAAGCCAGCTAGGACGCTGGATCCAGGAGGCCGCGAGGAAGGCGGGGGAGGTTTTGAAGGCTGTGGATCAGGTCACACGGACGCTGGTCGTGTGCGCGTGCCTCGACGAGATCTTCTTCCGTCGCGATCCGGTCCTCGTCGTGGTCGAACCCAATAGCATGGCATGGGTGGTCGGAGAACGAACGGAAGATCGCTCGGGCGCCACTTGGCATCGGGTGCTGCGACCGTTCGAGAACGTGGAAATCGCCGTGTCGGATGCCGGCAGTGGCCTACAAAAGGGACTGCGGGACTGGAACGCGGAACGGCAGCAGGCGGGGGCCGCCGAAGTGCAGACCGCGTTGGATATCTTTCACACGAACAAGGAGGCCCAGCCCCTGCTGGCGAGTAATTGGAAGAAGGCGGAGGCTCTCTGGGAGAAAGCCGAAGCTTGTGATCGAAAGCTGGCCCACTGCCACCAACAAGGCCAGGATGCCCGCGGAGCCGCGGTGGCGGCACAGCACGCTTGGCGAAAAGCCCTGAATGCGTTCCACACCGCCGAGAGGGAAGACGCCGTCTGGGACCGCGCGAAGGCGGCGTTTTCGCTGTTCCTCTCGGACGGGAATCCCAATACGGAAGCGTGGGGCCGGCAGGAGTTACAAGCGGTCTGCCAACTGTTGCCGGGGGACCGGTGGGCCAAAGTGCGGCGCATGCTGGAAGACCCGCGGGCGTTAACGTTCCTGAAGCGGATGCACGAGCAACTAGAATTGGCCGAACCGGACACCACCTTGCGGGCGGAACTGCTGCGGCTCAAATGGCTGCACACACAGTTTCGTGATCCCCAGGTAGATGCCGCTCGGCTGACGAGCCTCATCGCTGTCCAGAAAGCCGTCTGTCACAAGCTCCGCCCCGACTGGCAGGCATCCTACGAGCGCGTCGACCGGGTGCTGCAAACCACCGTGCGAGCCAGCAGTGCCGTCGAGTGCATGAACAGCGTCATCCGCATGCACCAGGCTCGACATCGCAACCTGACACAACCCCTGCTGGACCTCAAACGCCTGTACTGGAACACCCGCCAATTCCGCGAAGGGAAACGAAAATCCGCCAGCCCATACCAACTTCTTGGCGCCAAACTCCCGGAATTGGACTTCTGGCGACTTCTCAACACCAATCCCGCCACGTTGACGCAACAACTGTCAACATCTGATATTGCGGTTTGAGACGGTCCCCAATCCCAACGGTCCGCCATCGCCGCAAGCCTCTTCACCACTGACACTTGCGTTCTGATACTCGACGTCGGCTGGCACGTTCTGCCAGTGCATAACGTGCATAATCTGCATAACTCGCACACATCCCATCTTTCCCATACTTCCTGTGAATTCGCCCCTCGCAATGCGAGATTCGTCACCGGAAAGATTCTCATGGAAGATTCTCGAGGAACACGGGCTACGCCCCGAGGCCTTTGGGCGGACCTTGCACACCATCGCGCCCCGACGCTCCCAACATTCCGAACTCCGCATTCCGCACTTTCTCCAGTCGCGTCATCTATGCGCTTATGCGCATCTTTTTTTTCAAAAAAAACTGATCCGATGACCGGCTATCGCCGCTTCTCATGAGAATACAAGCACTTATATCTTCTCCCCGGCAGATCTTTGATGAATCGGATTTCATCGGCATTCGTCCCAAATTCGCTGTAAGTTATTACACAACAATAGGATCCGCACGGCTCACGAATTATGCGCCCTCATGCGCATACCGGGGGGTTTTGCGCATCGAGAGTCATCGAACTGCGCATGAGGTCCCATTGCCGGCGGGGTCGAGCAGAATCGTCCGGTGGCCAACGATGGCCCCCTGGACCCAGTCCGTGCGTGACACGGTTCAGTGGTCGGGCGTCGTGCTGTGACCCGGTGCGCCGGGATTTCGCCATGCAGCAAGGCAGCCGAGACGCCTGCACCACAAACGCCCCCAATGACCGCATGCCCCAGAGCATCGACCGCATCCCGACGGGCGCAAACCAACGGACTGGTCAATCGTTTCATCGTGGCGATTCCTACTTTGGAAAAATTCGTTGCCTATTCCTTGATTTTACAACGAAATTTCAAAACGATCAACTAAAAATTAAAAACACGATCGCACGGAAGCAAAAGCCGGCACGACCGCCTCCGTAGACTTGGCTTTAGCCGAGACGTCCCGCCGACGTTGGTGCAGGCAACCCCTTCGACACCAACCAACAATCCCGCGTCGGCTCAAGCCAACGCTACGTTCTCCATTGATTCCGCGTTTCTCACTTCCACCGGATCAGAATCCGGCGCGACCGCCTCCGTAGTCTTGGCTTTAGCCGAGACGTCTGAACGATCGCCGTCCGCAATGGCTCGGAATCGTGCCGTTCGATTTCGGTATCGGCCGCAAGGGTGTTCACCTGGTAGCTCCCGAAAAATGTCAGGCTCGGCTGGCCCCGAATCGTGGGGCCGGGGCGACATTCGGGTGGTCGGGGCTGGACCAATCCCGGCACACCGAGCCCCCGGTGCGTGCGGTGCGAGCGTGACATTTTGGAATCGTCGGGAATCCCGGCGCTGCGTTCCTACGCAAACTGGATTGGCGTAAAGAGCAGATGTCTGTGGGACGCTGCCGCCGAAGAGCGTCCAGAAGCGGCATGGCAGATCCGTGGCGAGCAAGCATCCCTTGGCGAACGGTGGGCATGAGCCCACCGGTCGTGCGGTGTTGCCGGGCAATGCACGCTTCGAAAGGCAGCGGCCGCGGTTGGGGCATGTTCCGTCGAATCAAGCTGACCGCGGCCGCCATCCTGGTCTCGCGCCGCATGAAACTTTTGCCAGCGGCACCGGCAGCGTTTCCTTATCGCCCCAGGGACAACCAACCGGTAAAGGCTCCGCCGAAATCAAATTCGTCCAAATTGCCCGGATCGTGCAGCCTCAGCCGAACTTCGATCCAGGATGGACGGCCCCCCCCCCGGCTCCCGCTCGCTCCGGCGATCCGTTGTCGGTGGTGGCGGAATTTGGGGGCATAGTACGTTTTGCAATTTGCGCAAAACCGTTCAAAGAGATGGGCATCAAGAAAAAGCCGAGCAGGTCGATGCCAGGGCAGGCGGGGTGGAGATGCAGCTGGTCTTCGATGCATACTTTGCGGAGATCGAGATTCTTGCCGGAAATGGGGTCATCCCCGAATAAGAAGCACCAGAGGACGCCCCGATTCATCACAGGCGCGATTCCAATTTCACTGGGGTCAAACACTTTCGCACATGGTAAACGAGCCATCACAGCCTCCGGTTACCGTTACAGTCAGCGACCGCCAAGACTCCCCTTCCCGGCAGTATTCAGCTACAACACGTACACTACTGGATTCGATTATAACAAAACCGGATCGGTTTTGTAAGCGAGGCAGAAAACAACCTGTGTCCTCGTATTTGGCTCACGTTTCCGCCGCGCCGGGTCATGGTGCCGACGCGGACAGCTGAGCGTCGTCAACGGTTAGCCGACCGGTCGCTCCGCCCATGCTGATGACCACAAGCGCCTTCCGAGTCGTTTTCGGGACCGAGCTGACACAGGTATACGTCTCCCAGCCGAAGGTGCCACGCCACGGCCCTAGAATCGCACTTGGTTCAACAGTTATCGGACGCTGATGAGCGTCGTAAAAGCGGATCACCATCGACGGTTTGTCAGCCGAACTAGAATTGTGAATTTCGAGACCCTTCGCACGCACGCTCAAACGAAGCGAAACGACCGCCCTGCCGTCGATTGCGACCTCCTGAATGGCTTGTGCATGCCGACCCGGCTCTTTGTTCTCGAAAGTCAAAACATGATTGTTCGGCGCTTCTCGGTCCTCCGCCAGCGCAGCTTGTCGCTGGAAATACCATCCAGTTGCCTTCCCGTCTTCAGAGAGTTCAAAGTCGCCGTTTTCAATTTCTGATTTATTAGGGCTTTGTTTTTCGTCCCGGTGCTGTTTCAAGTTGTCGGCATTTGCGATGGAGAACGGAGACCATACTTTGAGTGCGACGAGTCTACCGTGCTGCTTCTCAAAGAGATGAAACAGTTCCTCGTTTCCGCACACAGCATCGACTACGACTTTACCGCGCTCCCTCAATTGATCAATTAACGCCGCGGGCACGGTACCCGAGCAGGATGTGAAGAGTATTCTGTCGAACGGCGCGGCCTCGGGCCATCCTTCGAGCGTATCGCCGATACGTGTATGGACATTTTTGCATTTCAGCTCTTTTAAGAGAGACGCTGAGGCCTTTCCCAACTCTTCAATGCTTTCTACGGAATAGACATCCGTGGCAAGTTGGGACAAGATCGCTGCTTGATAACCACTGCCAGTGCCGAGTTCTAGAATCCGGTCGTTCGGGCGGGGATCGAGCAGCTCGATTAATCCGGCGGTGACATAAGGCGATGCCAACTTCCGCTTGTGTCCAATCGGCAAGGATTGGTCGGCGTACGCATGCTTCTGGTCTTCCGGGAGGCAGAATCGGTGTCGTGGGATTGTGCGCATTGCTTTAAGAAGGCGCTCGTTACCAATACCGTTTCCCGAAAGGTCGGCGTCAACCATCGTTGTTCTCGCGTCGCCATACGCGTCGGCCTGTTCTTCTGCTGCCAACGGAAATGCGCAACAAGTCACAATTGAACTGAGCACAACTAAGAAACAGCTAGCCTGTCCAAACGAGGCGACCGTCCATACATTCATTTGATACTCCAATCGCGTATTTTGCGAGCTTAAACCGATTATATACTGCGAAGGCGATAGAAAACAACGACTGGGTATAGGGCGCCGCCGTATCGAGCGATCGTGAATCGCGTTGAAGCCGCGAGATTATGGAAACGGGTAACTGCTCGTCGATTCATTTGGAAATGCCCTGGCATCAACGGAGTTAATGCACGGGCAGCAGTTGAATTCAATCGAGACAAACCGCGACGCCCACTCAACTGGATTCTTCGTCCACCATTCGGGCTGGACTTCCAATCCGTCACCGAAGCCGCCAATGGACGGCAACTTACCTGTAAATGCCCCGCAGAACCCGTGCGAGTATGTCATCTCGGGAGTCCAATCCTCCAAGGGGCCAATACCCCCGTCTTTTTTGTCGCGGTAATAAAATCTCACGGTTCCGAATAACAATTTAATGCCGCACTCACCTGGGACTGTCGGGAGCCCGACGGAATCATCTGGTTTTAGCGTCATCGGATTTGGACTGGTCTCGCCTTTGGCGACTTCCCACCGCTCCCAGAAAGTGTAGAATGGCTGGCGGAAATTGAAGTCACCAAACTGTGGGCATCTGCCGTCACAGGGAATTTTCGCGCAAAATACCGAAATTTTTTTGCACAATCCACCCGGCAAATTTTGCTGGTTTTGAAAGAACAAACCGAACATTCTGGTACCCTTTCGCGCCACAGACAAGTCCGTTTAGACGCTCGGACTCGACACTAATGCTAAAAACGGGGACACAGCACTACGTTAGGATACCCAAAGGTCTGCCGTGTGTGAAGCTCTGCATTCATTGATCGCACAGATCGGCCGGCCGATTTTCGGGGCCGTGTCCCGCAATTTTCAGCGGATTCCGTGCGACTTCGGCAGAAATGATGGGGTTTCGGGCGCGATTGGGGCGCTGCCGGGCTGGCCCCAGGGACATCCACCCGGTAATGACCCCGCCAAAATTGAATCCGCCCAAACTGCCCGGATCTCGCAATCCCACTCGAACTTCGATCCAGCGTGGATGGCCCTCTCCGGCCCTCCCCGTCCCCGATCAGTAACCCTATGCACCGATTAATTAGAACGGCGAAAACCATGCCTACTAATTCATTTGACCGACCAAATCGTAATTGGATTATTAAGCCGCCGTGCGGTACCGATGAACTTATTGTCTGGGGAGAACGCGACCACCGTCGCCTCGTCGCCGAATTCCTTTGAAAGGGACTGCTCCTTGACGTTCCACAATCGTAAGCCGTGACTACTCACAACTGCAAGGAATCGACCGTTCGGTGAAAATCTCATCGCCGTTGGCACCGTCTTCAATACATCTCTCACGCCAACGCAACCAGTTTCATGCCAATCCTTTGTGCGTATAAAGCGTAACCCGTCCGTGTCGGCTATTGCCAAAGTCGATCCATCGTCCGTCAACGCCACCACTTTGGAAGAGAACCCAGGCGCAGCATGTCTACCAAGTCGCCGTATCATGATACCGCTACGCAACCGGTAAATCTCGCAGGTATTGTCTAGCAACCCCATGATTGCGAGGTCCGCTCGTTCGGAAACTGCAACTGACACAACAGCTGTATTGAAGTTTCTGTCAGAAGGCTCCAATCGGGACTCCACTGTGTGGTCAATGTAATTCCAAACCCCCGCCCAGCTATACGTGCTTGCGGCAAATATGCGATTACGACCAGTGTTCGAAGTTACGAACCGGGTGCCGTCTTCAAATGGAAGTCGCACCATCTCAACTCGTTTTCCGGAATCTAGATTCCATTTCTCTAATCCGGCTTGCTCGACAGCTACCCATAACAGCCCGTCTTCGGTGACGCTAAGTGCATTTACATGTCCTGAGCAATTAAACAACACAGGCAAGTCTTCGGAATTAAATGCGCAGGCGGCGACCGTTCCATTTTCAAATCCGATAACGACCCTATCCGAGTTATTCGAAAACGTAATCGCTGTAACGGCCGGCGAATGCCAATCAGCGCGTTTATCACTTAAGAGCTCCGCGTGGAGCGTTAGCGCTTCCCCGGAGTTCGCAGTGCGAAAATAACTTAACGGCGTAATCATTAACGCGAGCATCGAAAACCTAACACACCTCATGAAAATCTGTCGCATCATTAAAATCCGTGAAAATGGAAATTATGAGTTTATGTTTATCGTAGCGATTCGCGTCGATAGGTCGAATCCTTATGAAACGGCTGCCTGGAGACGCTCAGTGATGCGAAGTCTTCTGTTATTGCTTTACGTTTGACTAAATTGAGTGTAGACCTTGTTGAACCTGGCCTGTGGTGGTGCTGGCGGCCAGATTAGCGATGGCTTTGTGAGTGTGAGCAACATCCTCGCTCGCCAAAGTTCCTTGATGTCGTAGCACCGCCGATTCACAAGCCGATTCGATTTGCCGGATCCAGGGGCAAATGATGCGCGACGAAAGTTGATCCGGTCTGTTTGGCCAGAGTTTGCAGCGAGAAGGCCGAAGGTCGCGGCCGGAAAGGACTGCTGCCATCCGCATACGGCGTTATCGGACGCTCGCTGGGTTTCGAAAAACACTTGCGGGTCGACTGGTTTTACATTGTGTCGCACGGCGCAACGGCGAGCAATTATCGAGTCTTTGCAAATTCCCCAGTAGGCCAGTCTGCCCTGGCCGTCGCTTCCAGAGCAGACTGTGGACCCACGGGGCCGCTGGCTCCAGCGAAGCCGGGGAGCATACACCAAGCCCGGTTGGTTCTCAATATACGGTCGCCAGAGACAGCACTCATTCAATGTCGATTGAATGGATTTTAGTAATTTGCAGATCGATGATGTCAGAGCTGCGTCGGGCACGAGATGGGTTATGCCGATAAGTGAAAAATCAGTCAATATCACTTTACCAAAATGGTACTCGCTTGCATGCCCATTGGGTTTTCATTGAGCAGTCCTTGTCAGGGGCGTTACAGTCAGCGTCGTCTCTGCATCTGGTGAATTTCACTTCTTGAGGTTGTAGATTGTTTCCCGAATTCGGCTTTGACTCGCTCTTCATCGATGTCGTGGTTTGCCGCAGCGAGCCCGTGCACTTGTAGCAACAGTTCCAGAATACGGGGACACAGCACGACTTTAGGATACCCAAAGGTTTGCCGTGTGTGAAGCTCTGCATTCACTGATCGCACAGATCGGCCGGCCGATTTTCGGGTCCGAGTCCCGCGATTTTCAGCGGATTCCGTGCGACTTCGGCAGAAATGATGGGGTTTCGGGCGCGATTGTGGCGCTGCCGGGCTGCGGGAATCAATGTCACCGCGGCAGGACGCCTCCACGGCTGTCCGGCCCTCGGCCATCCGCCGAGCACGGTGACTTTTCTGGCGCGCGGCTGGCTTACCAGCAATTGGTGGACGAAAACTTGACGCCGAGCTTGGCGTCCTTAATCGAAAACGACTTGGGCACTCTCGAAGCGCTCGGCGAGCATTTGGCGGAAGCGCGCTCGCACTTCGAACGTGCATTGACTCTCGACCCTTACTGCGCGATTGCCCGCCAAAATCTCGAATTACTGGCGGCGAATTCGGTCGTACAGCCTGGCGGAACAACGACCGCAAGCCCAGCCGGACCTATCGCGCCATCGACCTCGGATAACCGCGTCCGAATCGCCATTCTCAGCCTCCTCGCAGGGTCGACCGCAGGTCTCCCGTTATCGGATCCGACGTGGCGATCATAACTGGCCCGGCACGGCCGACAAACGGGCGACGTGCTGGGGTTGGCTTGCGGTATCACGTCGATCGCCCAACGCGAGACCTGCGGTCAGGCGCGCGGCGGGGTCGGGAGACCGGCGCCGACCGGCGCCTGTTGTGGCCGGTCACCGCCTGTTGTGGCCGGTCTCCCGACCGTGCCACACGCCGTCGACCGCAGGTCTCCTCGATCCAGAACCGGCTTTCCTTCCATAGGTCGACCGCAGCAATCGCCTGGAAGTTGCGCGATTCGGACATCCTTGCGATTGCGAGCCGCACAGCGAACGGGAGACCTGCGGTCAGCCACGCGGTGGGGTCAGGAGACCCGCGCCGAACGGCGCCTGTTGTGGCCGGTCTCCCGACCGAGCCACACACCGGCGACCGCAGGTCTCCCTTTCGTGGGTCCGACATCGCAATCAGAAACATCCCGGCCATGCCGATTGACGGGTCACGCTGTGGGGCCAGTTCGCGAGATCACGTCGATTGCCCGACGGGAGACCTGCGGTCAGCCACGCGGCGAGGTCAGGAGACCCGCGCCGAACTGCGCCTGTTGTGGCCGGTCTCCCGACCGAGCCACACGCCGTCGACCGCAGGTCTCCTCGATCCAGAACCGGCTTTCCTTCCATTGGTCGACCGGAGCAATCGCCTGGAAGTTGCGCGATTCGGACATCCTTGCGATCGCGAGCCGCACAGCGAACGGGAGACCTGCGGTCAGCCACGCGGCGGGGACAGGAGACCCGCGCCGAACTGCGGTGCCCCATGCCGAACTGCGGCGTCTTGTTACCACGCAAGCCGCGTCAGTGGGACATCGCAGGCCATCTTTCCGTCGGTCAGCAGGTATCCTGCCGAGGAAAAGCGCCAGTATTCGGCACGAGCCACAAGCCCTTTCCGGCACGGGTTCTCATGCAAGTAGTCGACTTTCTGTTTCCAAAACAGCTCCGTCGTAATGCCTTCCGGATGTCGGCTGGGCTGCCAGAACCTTCGTTCGCGATCGTCGCCCGCAGCTTCCTTAATCGCGCTGCGAATGCATGCTGGCGCGTGCGATCCGCAATAATCGGCCAAGCTGCGTCCGGTAAATTTGCGAAAATCGGTGAGGGTCTCCGCTAACTGATTGCTGTCGAATTTCGCATCAAACACGACCGCGTGCATGTGAGTCGGCATAATTACGTACGCGTTGATTCTGAGGGCCTTGTTCTCATGACAGAACCGCAAACTGTCGGTAATGATTTGGCACGGGGCGTGAGCGACGAAAATCGGCAACCATTCGACGACACTGTATGTAACAAAATAGACAGCAGCGTCCGGAGTGATGCGAAATCGTTCCATGGAAGTGGCTCACTGGCAGAAAAAGAACGAGTGATGGCGAGATGATAACATCGGGGTTATTGCGATTGCAATTTATGCCGACCTTCCTGTCCATAGTTGGTGGGGAACATTGGCGAATTCACGACAATTGCCGGAGGGAGACCTGCCGTGGCAGTTCCGGCGGGGGCCGTTTGTGATTTCGCGTCGATCGCCCAACGGGAGACCTGCGGTCGCAGTATCGGCGGGGTCAGGAGACCCGCGCCGAACAGGGGGAGCCTCGCGCCGTACTCGATGTGTGTGGCCGGTCGCCTGTTGTTGTGGCCGGTCGCCTGACCGAGCCACGCACCGTCGACCGCAGGTCTCCATTTCGTGGATCCGACGTCCTGATCACAAACATCCCAGCAGTGCCGACTGACCGGGCGCACCCCGGCGTCTGTTCGCGATACCACGTCGAGCGCCCAACGGGAGACCTGCGGTCAGCCACGCGGCGGGGTCGGGAGACCCGCGCCGAACGAAGCGGGGGAGCCTCGCGCCGAACTCGATGTGTTGTCGCCGGTC
>Ga0364919_10326_pt1 | contig 17618 bp, 16 predicted proteins | sample SorcelJu500001C7_2_FD_206953 | JGI IMG/M metagenome (GOLD analysis project Ga0364919, IMG submission 206953) | Enriched cells from Trout Bog Lake Hypolimnion, Wisconsin, USA - BchlTB.June20.5000.01.C7 | ecosystem: Environmental > Aquatic > Freshwater > Lake > Hypolimnion/Profundal zone | place... | reverse complement strand
GCGATGTACGCAGACGACAACGAGTTTTAGAATTATAGAAGATAAATACTACATCGCCAGTATTAGTCGCTAGAAAAACAGCACGTCGTATAGCTTTCTTGGACCACTCTAAGTCAATTTTTCCAAGTGACTCACATGCTACATTTAAGAATCGACCACAATGAAATTCCGGAGAAAGCTCAGGAAGAATATGCACCTGATCCGATCGCACCTGCAAAAACTTCGACCGGATAAGCTCCGCCCCTTGAGTCAAAATCTGTAATGGAGACCCCTCAATCTTTGTCGTAACAATCCCCTGATAATCCGTATCTACTAACCTTGGTGACATCCCAAAGTCAAAGTTGGCCAAAAACATATCCAAAAATGAAGATGTTTCGATGGAGTCACTATGTTTTGAAGGCACTAATTGACCAAGCCGGTGCCACAAAGGAAGAATCTGTGTGAGATCCAAGCGGCGTCGCATCAACGACCAATCTTGGGACTTTGTATTGCCAAGAAATAAACGGTCGACATCGTTCGATGGAGCATATGGAATGAATTCTGTTGAATGAGTCCGCGCCAAAATGTATTGATTGCTGGTTTGTGAATGCAAGGTTAACTCCCCTTCACAAGACAAATTGATGTTCTGTTTTTCGATGGAAATTAACATCGACGCACCATCGTGCGCACCTACAATTTTATAGCGGAAATACCCTTTTTTAGACTTGCCCCAAACAACAATAAACCCCCTTTCGAGGTCCTGTTGAACGGTAAAATCAGCCACAGGACCCTCAACATCAAGCTTAATCATGGTTATTGGAGTAGCCTGAGACAAGTCATCGACTTTGATGAGGGCTGGAAAAATTTGAAGACGAAAAGGAGTGCCTGGCAACATAAAATAGGTTCCAGGGAGCTGCGAATAAGGATGTAAGCGCTGCGGAATTTCAATGTCCATGGCAACAGCTCCTACCACCGGCAACCTTGCCAATAAGACCTTGAGGCGTATTAGCAATGAGGTCAACGGCTACCAGTTGGTTTGGAGAGTATCCTTCATTAGGGATCCAGACCATTAAGAAATTGTCAGTGTGACCCGAAATTTCGCCAGGGCGGTTGCTGTCGGTACTTTCTGTCAAAATGGTCATACGTCGTCCAACATAATCATTGCGTAACTCAAAAGAAAGCTGCTCAGAAAGCCGCAAGACCGCTTGCTTTCGTGCTTTGATAATATCCTGAGGCACTTTATTAGGCATCAGGGCGGCACGTGTGCGTGGACGTGGACTAAATGGGAACATATGTACCTTGGCGAAACGCACTTCACGCATGACCTTAAGGGTATCTTCGAAGTCCTCGTCGGTCTCTCCAGGGAATCCAACAATGATATCTGTTGTGAATGAGAAGTCAGGGCACGCTTGCTTCAAGCGGTCCACAGTTTCCATAAAAATCTGACGGGTATATTTCCGGTTCATCCTTTTGAGGATCACATTAGAACCTGCCTGCAAGACAACATGCATCGACTTACAAGTATGCTGCCCATGGATGACAGCCTCTAAAAGATCATTGTCGACCTCATCGGGATCTATCGATGATATACGCAGACGCTCAAGACCTGGGACCGCGTCAACGGCTTTGACAAGGTCTACAAGGCGATGTGGAGCTTCCCCTTCAGGACGATTGCCATCGAAGTCGCCGATATTGATTCCGGTCAAGACAACTTCTTTGAATCCATTTGCAATGAGATCTTTGACTTCTTGCACGATATCATCAATGGAACGGGAACGCGAACGGCCGCGAACATATGGGATGATGCAGTAAGTGCAAAAAGAATTGCATCCATCCTGCACTTTGACAAAAGCGCGTGTGTGGGATTCAAAACGTTTGATGGAAAACTCAGGGAGCTCTGTCGAAGGAAATACCATTGACAACAGATTCTCTTTGTCCTTATTGGCCACAACATGAGTCACACCATCGATTGCGTGGACAGCATCGGGTTGCCGCTCGGCAAAACAACCTGTAACGACAAGTTTGGCTCCGGCATTTTCTCGGGCAAGCTGGCGGATCTCATGACGACTGGAGCTGTCAGCAGACTCTGTCACGGTACAGGTGTTGACGATACAGATGTCGGCAGCTTCGTCACCCTGGGCCTGGACATAACCCATCCCTTTCAGCTGATCGTGGTAAGCTTGCGACTCGTATTGGTTCGTACGGCACCCTAGAGTGACTATTTTGAATTTGTTATTGCTATGTTCCATAGAGGCCAAGATTATACCACACACAAGAAAATTTGGAAAATACGAAATTTCAACACAGAGCGATGTAGGAAATCGATTTACCAATTATACATTACAGCTGGAACCATAATCGTTAGAAAACCCGAGCTAAAAGATATAGCGACCTTTGCAATCGCCTGCACAATTTGGACTGATGTCCATGCCTTACTTGTTGTAGGATCTATCTTATCGATTTTCCTATTAGCTAGCGATGCATTGCTATCATCTTGATAAGTCGTAGCAAATGCCCTGTCCCATAAAGAAGAGAACGTTTCTTGTAACGGTTCCAAATAGGTCCACACGTCATATTGTTTAGCTACAATCATATTCCCTTCAACTTCATCTTGATTTTCTTTAGAAGAAACAGTTTTGATCTGCTCTTTTGTATCCACCTGCTTTTCGTCATTTTCCAAATTTCTCGCATTTACTTGCACGATCACACTTGCAAGCATACTAGAAGTAAAGTCAGTTGGAATCGATGAATTGAAGTATGTGTCAACCGTTTTTTCTTCAAAACTTAAAGTCGAGCAGGAGTTTGTTTCAGCATTAAATCGGAAATATTGAACGTAATTTAATGGTGAAGAACATGGAGCAAAATTTTCTAAACCCAGCGCAGTTATTCTTGGGTCTTCATAAACGACTTCTGATGAATCTTTATGCTTATCTAAATTTTGGAATGTTTGCGACAAGTTCGATGAAACGGTCACACTTTCAAGCATACTAGAAGTAAAGTCAGTTGGAATCGATGAATTGAAGTATGTGTCGACCGTTTTTTCTTCAAAACTTAAAGTCGAGCAGGAGTTTGTTTCAGCATTAAATCGGAAATATTGAACGTAATTTAATGGTGAAGAACATGGAGCAAAATTTTCTAAACCCAGCGCAGTTATTCTTGGGTCTTCATAAACGACTTCTGATGAATCTTCATGCTTATCTAAATTTTGGAATGTTTGCGACAAGTTCGATGAATTAGTGAACACGCTATTGCCAGAGTCAAGCTTAAATTGAGTTAAGCCATTCGAATCAAAATTAGGAAGTATATTCGTCGCATAAAGGCCATTAGCTATAGAGGATAGAGCTACCATGCCGACGCCCATACCTAAAAGGACTTTTCCATAATTTATTGCCGGTACTGGTTTTTCATGGCGGAATTTTCTCTGTAGTGGCGAGCCGTTGAATTTTTGTGCTGCTAATATTTCTTGAGATGTAGCTTGGACGATCTGATCTTTAGGGTTATGTTCAATAACTATTGCCGACAGGTTGACAGTATCTAGTAATTTTGGAAGATAACAGGAATCACTGATATATGTAGGTAAGCATTTTGACATCGTAATTTCTCTCTAACTTAAAAATTTAAAAACCAAGTAAAAATCAAATAATATAAAATATAGCACTTTAAATCAATAAAAACTAGATATATAGCAACAAACTTTTAAGATAATCGCTTTCTGGATGACATACATTGATAGGGTGATCCTGCGCCATGCGATGACGTCCGATGATCTTTGCCGTTCTCCCCGCCTCTACAGCAGCCTGAAAAATCACCGTCTGAAATAGCTCTTCATTGACATGGTAAGAACACGAACTGGTCAATAATATCGACCCTTTAGGCATTTTTTGCAGCGCAATTCGATTGATATCTTTATATCCCCTGCATGCCGCCACAACATCTTTTTGCTTTTTGGCAAATGCTGGGGGATCGAGAATCACTAAATCATAATCCAAAGGCTTTTCTCGCAAAAAATCAAATACGTCGTCAGTGTAAAAATGATGCGCTGAAGACTCGAAACCATTTAAGGCCATATTGCGTTCGGCCAATTGCATCGCAGATGCAGAAATATCCACTGAATCCACTGCCGATGCCCCTCCGGCGGCAGCGTAGACGCTAAATCCGCCTGAATATGCAAAACAGTTGAGCACTCGCTTTCCTTTAGACATTCCTCTCACCATCTGCCGCATTTCTCGATGGTCGAGAAAGAATCCAGTTTTCTGCCCATGGAGGATTGACACTGAAAAGCGCAGTCCATTCTCTTCAATCTCGATGGCATGTGCTGGAACATCGCCGAAAATAGCTCCCTGATAGTCCTGCAGACCCTCTTCGTGGCGCGATGGTATGAGCGACTTCTCGTAGATGCAACGTGGAGCCAGAGTGTTTTGGATCCACTCAACGACGATGGGCTTTAATTTTTCCATGCCAAGAGTAGAAATCTGGATGACGGCAGTATCGCGATACCAGTCGATGATTAGCCCTGGCAAGAGATCTCCTTCCCCATTGACGAGGCGGTAGGCATTGGTGGGTTGGCTTTCAAATGTTGCCCGTCGCAAGGCAAGGGCTTGGTTGAGATGCAGCGTCACAGCGGCTTCAGGCGCGGTCTTGTCAAACGAAAGCATCCGTCCGATGATTTTTGCTTTGCGATTGAAATACCCATACCCCAAATGTTCCCCATCACCTGTGATGACAGGCAGACAGTCGCCATCAGTAAAGGTGGGGAGGCTGGCGACAGCACCGGAAAAGATCCAATGATGTCGATTGCGCACAGGTTTTTCTTTGCCGCTCTTTAGTACTACTTGGCTTTTTGACATATTTCTCCGGTTTAAATGAACATTAAACCTCAATCGACAATTTTGCGTCGAGCAAGACACGCATTTTTCACAGGATATACAGGATCGCACAGCGGCAGGATACACAGGATTATTGAATTTTCTCACAAAAGAGTAAAATCTATTTTCAAATATACGATCCCTAACGCTGGAAAGTTCCCATAATCTCTGCTTTTGCCAACACATGACCATCAATAGCCTTCAGTAGCTGGCCTTTCGTAGTGCCTTCTGGAAGCGATAACTTAGTGTCCAAAGCAAACAGTTTGAAAAAGTAGCGGTGCGGCTTGCCTGGCGGAGGACATGGTCCGCCGTATTTGTTTTCTCCAAATCCATTTTTTCCTTGATTAGCCATCTTGGCGCCTTCAGGAATGCTCTTTGTAGTGCCTGCAATATTCCAGGTAATCCAGTGGTCAAACGTGCCAGAAGGTGCATCGGGATCGTCGACAATGAGAACAAAAGTGACAACTTCTTCCGGCGGATCGATAATAAATAGCGGCGGCGATACGTTGGCGCCTTGACACGTGTATTTTTTGGGAATCGTCTTACCTTCTTGAAAAGCCGGGGTTTCTAATCTCATATAAACTCCTTGTGGAGGTATCATTCCTAAACCGCTTGCTAGTACCATTGAGAAGACCATGACCGCTATCTCCATTCGTTATTCATTCATCGCGCCGCTTGCGCCGCACCTTTTGTATTTTGACGACTTTTGCCACCTTTTGCCCCCGTGTTTGCTTTAGGAACTCTGACGTCTGAAGCAGCTTTTGCATACTTCTCAACGCGTGCCACAAGGGAGTGTTCAAACCAAATATCGAATGGTAGATCTCATTTACTTTCGCATCGACAACATTTGGAATGTTCATCGCAGTGTCTATAGCTTCTTCTATCTCAAGGAGGGTCTTTGGATCAATCTTTATCACACGCCCCGCTGCGATTTCTTCGTATAACATCTCGGTGGCATCTTGCAGTGTTTCGACGAGATGGATGATCGATTCTTGGGAATCTAAACGCTTGATAGCATCGACTCCATCATCAGTTTCGTAGAGAGTATGCATGATCGTATCATGACATGACATAAGCTCTTCAGCTGAGCGTCTGAGAATCATATTAAAATTTGGGCCAGGATGTAATTCTGACATATGTAACTTCCATTAAAGATAATGTTATAATGTTATGCATAATCTGTCAAATTAAGGAAATGGAATTAAGGAAATGAACACCATTGACACGCTAGTGATACGAAATTTTAACACAGAGGCACAGAGTCACAGAGAATGATTTCTTTGCATTAATTTAGGGAATTTCAAATGGAAACAATTCATTCTCTGTGACTCTTTGCCTCTGTGCCTCTGTGCCTCTGTGCCTCTGTGTTAAAATTTCGTATCACTAGCGTGTCAATGGTGTCTATTTTAACTTGCGAAAAGTATAAACTAGGATATAATTATACTTATGATGAAGAGATACACGCCCCGCAAGGCACATACACCAAAATCCACCTCTTGGGAACCAGTAGAAAAATGGTACCACGGATCCGTCGGCGACGAAGGCCACTACTACCACAAACACGTTGTGATTCCAGGCGTTCTGCGCCTCCTCGCGCTGGATAAAACGCCACATTCCACCTTGCTTGATGTCGCCTGCGGCCAGGGCATCCTTGCCCGGCAAATTCCAGACAACATCGAATATGTAGGCGTCGACATCTCCCCATCACTCATCAGAGAGGCAAAAAATGCCGATCGGGCCCTTAACCACCACTATCATGTTGCCGATGCCCTCAAGCCCCTCCCCCTTACAAAGCACAACTTCACCCATGCCGCCGTCGTGCTGGCGATCCAAAATATGAAAGAGCCAAAACTGGCTTTCGACAATATTGCAAAACACCTAGTCCCTAATGGCAAGCTTGTCATAGCCATGAACCATCCTTGCTTTAGGATCCCGCGCCAGTCGTCATGGAAGGTCGACGAGCAACAAAAAGCGCAATACCGCCGCATCGACCGCTATTCTACTCCTATGGAAATCCCCATCCACGCCCACCCAAGCAAAGGCGAAGAATCGGTCTCTACTTTATCCTTCCACCACCCTTTGGCGGACTACAGCCGTTGGCTTTTTGAAGCAGGATTCACCATCGAATTGATCGAAGAATGGCATTCGAATAAAGTCAGTACTGGTGGAGCCGCCAAGATGGAAAATCGGAGCAGAATAGAAATACCATTATTTCTGGCTATCCGGGCGGTCAAATGGGTGTGATTAAAAGTTGTACACAGTAAAATTCCCTCCCGTGCCCGTGGGACAAAGGCCGGGCACGCCCACATTGACGCTACAATTTCACAAGATATACAGGATCGCAAAGCGGCAGGATATACAGGATAATTGAACTAAGGGATCGTAAAGAAATAACCTACACAATTCTCGAGGGAAAAATCGATTCATCTCGAGACAATTTATCCTCAGAGGTATGAACAAACACTCTCCTCGGAAAAATTGTCTCGATCTGAACCGCATTTTTCCTCGATAATTGTATACTTTATTTCTTTACGATCCCTAATTCAAAAAAAAAGAAGAAGTTTTCCTTTTTTAATCACACCCCGGTCAAATTGTAGCTTTGCGCAATATTTAGCTAATCTGTTATGGGTAAGAAAAACGGAGGTTCATATGCTTAATTGGGCACTTACATTTTTAATCATTGCAATCATCGCAGCGGTTTTAGGTTTTGGCGGCATTGCCGGCACAGCGACGGAGATTGCTAAAGTCCTCTTCTTGATTTTCATTGTATTGTTTTTGGTTTCTTTGATCCGCGGCCTCATGTCAAGATAGGTCCCGACCTTCACGAAGTACGTGCCCGTGTGCGGACCATGCCCCTGTGCGTGTCTTTTCGGGCACGCACACGGACTGGTCCAAGACCCTAGCTTTTCATTTGATTTTTAATTCAAATCTCATTATAATTTTCATTTTATAATTACCTGATTATTATATGAAATTAACTGATCACATTAGATTTATATACGCAGCACCTGAAAACGACCCCATTAAAGAGCTGATTCCAACAAGTAAACGTCTCGTTGGCAAGGTCAAACGCTCGGTAAAATCTTTCTTTCTTAAACCCGAAATTACTCTCATCCGCAAACACGATAACACTCAACTTCCCGGTGCCCCTTCCCCGATAGAATTTGAACATAAAAAAATTCCTCATATTTCGACCCTTCCCACTCATCCTACAGAACAAACTACATCCATCCCCACAAATGAGTTTTCCTATATTTTCTATGACAATTCGCTGGAAGAATTGCGTTGTTTCATGCGCGATTTCTCCAAGCTCTTCGCTGAAGAATTCTTCGAAACACAGATCGCTGGCCAACTGGAATTGTTCCAAAGCGCGGCACCGTCCCTGCCTGCTGGCATCAAGACATTCGCTAAGTTGATCATCGAAGTGGGCGATAAGGCTGCCAAACCCATCTTCCAAAAGTATAAACAGCAAAAAGCCCGGGTGATTGATCCTCAGCTGGCAAAAATCTTCCGTACACTCCTGAAATCCGTCGATGGCACTATCGACCGCAAAGCTCTCTATGAGTTAATGGAAAAGCAGATTTCGGAAGAGTTGAAAGACATGAAGGCTCCAGAAAAGCAAGATCTTGTTAAAGACTACATTAAACCTATCATCAACTGGTTGGTGCGCACTGAACACACGATGCCTCTGGAAGAGGTGTTAGGTCCTGGCGACTCCTCAAAAGAAGAAACTAGTGACAAAGTTTTCGAAAAAGCCATCACCTTTTTAGTCGAACGCAAGGTAGACCAATATGCCCACCTGCTGGAAAGGACCGTCGAAAACCGCCTGGCTGAGATCACCAAAGCAACTATCAGCATCAACGCCCAGATTATGACCGACTTTTTCTCTGAGAGGCTGGCAGAACTCATCTATGCTATGCCCTTTAAAGAAACTGCCGATAGTATCGTCCATGACGTACTGTATTGGCATTTCCAGGCCGTTGACGACGCGCATAAGAACGTTAAGGATTTCATCTCCGAAAACACAAAGAAGCAATCTCCGCATCCGGAATCCCCGCGACAAGTCAAAACCACTGATACCACGCTACGAAATGTTTTCCTTAAGTCTTATGGCGACCACCGCATTTGCCGGATGGATGTGAAACAAACCATCGAGCAGGAGATTGCCCTCACAACACAAGGAAATAATCCTCTTCCTTCCCGCCTCATCAACGAAAAAGCCATCTTTACTATCATTGCAGAAAATATTCTCGATCTCATGACGCCAATCAAAAAGAAGATGATGCCGAATGGTACGATTGAAGAAGTCGATCCTTTCATCGAACTATGGGATCGCCTTTATTTTCCCGATGAACTACAGGAGATCTTAAAACACATTTCAGAGCTCACGGATGAATTTGTCACTCCGGATACCATCGCCTTATTCAAAAATATCAAAGACCCCACCATCGAAATCGTTAAAAACATTTTCCGTTCTTCAGCGAAAGAGATTTTAAAAACGCACCTTGTCACCTTTGTGCAGAAGGGATTTGAAAAAGTTATCGATCCACAAAAATTTGACGAGCTTGCCGCCGATGCATTCTTTCCGGCCATCAATCGCAAAATACTTCAGATATTCATCGAATTAAACGTAGAAAAAAATCTCAATAAATTCACTCCACTCATTCATTCTCTTATCACTGCTCCGACCCATCAGCGCGAGGAACACCTTGCCAAGTTGCGCCACGAACTTATCCAGGAAACCAAATCCAAATTAAAACATAGTGACCCTCAATATTTCTACGCGACAGAATCTAATGAAGCCATAGTAAATTTTGGCGCATTGCAAGACAACGAATGGAATACGCTGGCTGACAAATGCATCGTTAGCCTTGAAATGATCTTCAAAAAATATCAAGTCAATGGTGTGCCATTTGATCCCACACACACAAAACCCGACGAAATAAAAGCGATCTTGACGAAGGCCATCAACGAACCTTATAGCGATAACGATCTAATCTATGGCGAAATCGTCAACACACTCCTTTTCAAAACCGGTGGTCTCCCCTACGAATCGTGGATCAGCCCTCTTCTCAAAAAGTCTGTCAGCGAGTCGATCACCACCAGCTCCAAACCGATGCGCGAAGATCATCAGTTTGTCATCAGCGTCCTTGCTAAGACACTAAAAGAAACAGTGCTGAAGCCAGAAAAAATCAAAGAACTTCTCTCCAAAGAGCCTCCAGTACAACCAAAACACACAAAAGAAAGGCTTGCCCATCAGATCAAAGTCACAGCACACCTTGCGCACGATCTCATCATCCGCATGAGCGAAGACACAGGCACCATAACAGGAGCCGCAGCAGAATTTATGGTGAAAAGGATCTTTAGCGATAAACAGAATATTATCGAAGGGCTGATCACAAACATCTACAAAAAAGAATTCGGCGAGCGTCTCATCTTGGAAAACTTGATGATGAACGTCACAGCGGAGATCTTCCGCTCGTTCAGCATGGCATCGGAAAGCCTGCGCTTGTACGACAATATTCGCATCCTCACAGCAGCAACATAAACCGAGAGAGTTTAGGCAATTGCTTTTAGAGATTGCTGGTGATATGACGCATTTTTTCACCACCGAGAGTTTAGGCAAATGCTTTTAGGATTGCTAGAAAATATGACGCATTTTTTCACCACCGAGAGTTTAGGCAATTGCCTTTGATGATTGCTGGTGTTATGACGCATTTTTTTAACCACAGAGGTCACAGAGATCACAGAGGTTTGGGAGAGAGATGTGTATGCATAAGTGAAAAAATTAACAGGGATGCTTTTTTTTATAAAAAAAACCAACCCCTTTAAATTTTTTACTCTTTAATGCATACACATCTCTCTCCCAAACCTCTGTGATCTCTGTGACCTCTGTGGTTAAAAAAATGCGTCACAATACTAACAATCTCTAAAGGCATTTGCCTAAACTCTCGGTGGTGAAAAAATGCGTCGTATTTTCCACCAATCTCTAAAAGCAATTGCCTAAACTCTCGGTGGTTAAAAAAATGCGTCATATCACCAGCAATCTCTAAAAGCAATTACTTAAACTCTCCCTGTTAATTTTCTGCGTCACTGCGCGTTAGGCGAACTCTAGGTCGGTGCGCGTCAACACTTCCTTCTCGCCTTCGCCTTTGGCTACCAAGACGGCACAGCAGCTATCGCTAAAGACGTTGACGGTTGTGCGGCACATATCCAAGATCCTATCCACAGCAAACAACAGGCCGATCCCTTCAGGAGGTAGGCCGATGGCCTTCAAAATGACGATGATGGCCACGATGCTAGCCGATGGGATGCCTGCGATCCCTATCGAAGTGACTAATGCAAGTAAGACGATGCTAAATTGCATGGTCAAGGATAAATCCACACCATACACCTGAGCAATAAAGATGGCAGCCACACACTCGTAAAGGGCAGAACCAGACATATTAATCGACGTCCCCAACGGGATGACAAGACTGCATATCCTATTAGAAACCCCCGCTCTTTGCTCGACACATTCAATTGTCACTGGCAACGTGGCCGACGAAGAACTTGTCGAAAATGCTGTCACCAATGCCGGACCCATAGCCTTAAAGTGATTCATGGGGTTGACACCCGCGACAAACTTCAACAACAGCGGAAGCACTACAAACATGAAAATGCTCAAACCAAAGATGACGGTAAAGAAAAACACGGCTAACGACCGCAGCGAATCCAGACCGGAAGCAGCAAACGACTTGGCCACCAAACAAAAGACCCCTACCGGCAAAAATTTCATCACGACATCGGTAATTACTAGCGTCGATTGAAACACCCCTTGCCAAAATCCCATAAGGATCGACTGTGGATGCGTATCGATCTTCGAAATGGCATATCCCAAAAATAAACTGAAAAAGATCAATCCCAACATCTGCCCATGAAAGACATCTACAATATTCGACGGGATGATCTGCAAGATCACAGAAATGATGCTGACTTGGCTCCCCTCGGCCAAATTTACTTTCAACTGGGCAGCCGACTCAGGATCCATCACTGCGGTGCCATGAGCCGTGAAGAAGGCGCCAGGATTAAACGCATTGACGACCAGCAATCCAACTAAAATAGCCAGAAAGCTCGTGCCGATATAAAATCCAAAAATCCTCAGTCCCAAGCGCCCGAAGGTGCTTTCATTGCCCATGCGTGCTATGCCGGTAATGATCGACGAAGAGACTAACGGTACAACAATCAACATCAAAGCATTAATGAATAGCTTACCAATGACGTCATAAATAGAGAAAAATGTCACCCCGAAAATGCCTGCTTTATCGCCTGTGAGGGATCCGCAGATGATTCCCAATACGATCGCGCCTAAAACTAACCAAGGCGACTTCCCTTTATTTCTGACCATGAATTTACGCTCGATGTTAACTTATATTTTTATAAAACCGTTTTTCATTCACAAAATCATTGCTTTCCGCTAAAAAAAATGCAAGCAAATTATACCTTAAAAGAAGGCCATTATGATACCAACAGAACCGTCTCTAGCCAGTCTTCGGCAAAAACACCGCCATTCGCTCTATCGGCGTCTTCTTAAAAACTTCGTTTTTACGTCCTTATTTCTCTTGATTTCTCTCTTTATTGGGATGTGGGGATACCATCATCTGGCAAAATTGTCTTGGATTGACTCCTTTCTTAATGCGTCGATGATCCTCGCCGGCATGGGACCTGTAGCCCCCTTAGAATCAGATGCTTCAAAGATTTTTGCCGGATGTTATGCCCTGTACTCAGGCGGAGCCTTCTTGGTCGCTATGGCAGTCTTATTAGCTCCGATATTGCATTATTTCCTTAAAAGCTTTGAATTTAAAAATGAAGTATTAAAAAAATGACTTTTAATTTGAAAATTAAATGATTTATTGATAACATAAAACTATGGAGCAATAAACCCCTAACAAGGAGTTATCGTATGGCGAAAGGATACGAAGAATATAAGAATGACAGAAAAAAAGCTAAGTTTACGCTGAAAGAAAAACGTCAGCGCAAAAAAGACAAAAAAAATCGTGAACAAACTTCCCATCAACAACTTGAGCACCCTGACGTCATTATCTAATCCTTTGAGTTAAAACAGTGGCACCCTTACATTGAGGGTGCCATTTCTGTTGAGATGCAATAACACTACAATTTGTGATCCTGTATATGCTGTGAAATTGTAGCGTCACTGCATCCTCGATCAATTTATTCCTCTGTTTTTTTTCTTTATAATCATCTATGATGAGTACCATTATGACGCTGTTACTCAATTGTGATTCACTTTCAAAAGCCTTTGGTTCCAAACAACTTTTCTCAAAGATCTCTCTAGGTATCTTTCGGGGCGACAAAATAGGCCTGATCGGCCCCAACGGCGCAGGCAAGTCGACGTTGCTTAAAATTATGGCTGGCGTCGACAAATCTGATGAAGGGATCTTATCCTACCGCAAGTCGTTGCGTGTGGGGTATGTGCCGCAATCGTCGGAATATCCTGAACTTTCAGTCCATGACATGGTTATGGGGGCCCTCCATCCTAACCACCCGATGAGTTCTCATGAGGCAGAGTCGCAGATCACCATTCTATTGTCCAAACTAGGATTCAAAGATCCCGACCAGCTGGCGACCGCCCTTTCTGGGGGCTGGAAGAAGCGCTTAGATATCGCCATGCAGCTCATCAATGAGCCTGATGTCCTTTTTCTTGACGAACCGACAAACCATCTGGATCTTGAAGGGATCGTGTGGCTAGAGTCCTTTTTGAAGAATGCCTCCATGGCTTTTATTGTCACCAGCCATGACCGCTATTTCCTTGATAATGTCGCCGTTAAAATGATCGAACTTAATCCGATCTTCCCTCAAGGTGTCTTCTGTTGTGACGGCAACTATTCAGAATTTGTAGAAAAGCGTACCGAATTTTTAGAATACCAGCTGCAATGCGAACGGGCATTAGCCTCAAAAGTACGCGGCGAAATCCACTGGTTGAGACAGTCGCCAAAGGCCAGAACAACAAAATCGTCCGCGCGCATCCAAAGTGCCGGAAAGCTTATCGATGAACTTTCTGAAGTGCGCGGCAGGAACAAACAATCCACAGCAAAAATCGATTTCGAAGCAACCGACAGACAAACACGCAAATTACTTTCAGCAAAAAACCTCTCCAAGTCTTTAGGTGGACGAGAACTCTTTTCAGGCCTCGATGTGACATTTGCCCCAGGCATGCGCCTAGGCATCGTTGGTCCCAACGGATGTGGCAAAACAACTCTCCTCAAGATCCTGGCTGGCGAAATTGCGCCTGACAAAGGCACCCTCAAGTACGCCGATGACCTACGCATCGTCTACTTCGATCAGCATCGCCAGGCATTAAATCCCAACGACACCCTGCGACGGGCCCTCTCGCCAAACAGTGACACCGTCCTCTATCGTGACCAGCACATCCATGTAAACTCATGGGGAAAACGTTTCTTATTCCATCCCGACCGTATGGATTTGCCTGTCAGACAGCTTTCAGGAGGCGAACGGGCACGCATCGGCATCGCCCGTTTAATGCTGCAACCTGCCGACCTGCTACTCCTTGACGAACCCACTAACGACCTCGATATCGCCACCCTCGAAACCCTCGAAGAGAGTTTAAGCGAATTTCCCGGAGCCATCGCTCTCATCACCCACGACCGTGCTCTTCTAGATAGGCTGACGACATGTGTTATCGGCCTAGGTCTGCCAGGAGAAATCCCCATCCTCGCCGACATCTATCAATGGGAAGAACTCGTCAAAAGCCGCACGGCACCGCCACAAAAAGAACCAGAAAAAATCGTAGAGAAAAAAAATCCAATTGCGCCCTTGCCATCAACTCAGAAATTATCCTATCGTGAAAAGAAAGAGTTGGAATCCTTCGAGCCGGCCATCACATCACTAGAAGCTGACATACAAAAACTGACAGCAGAAATTGAGGAACACACAGCAAAAAATAACCTCACCGCCTTGCATGATGCTTGTGCAAAGATCGACAAGGCCCAAAATGACCTAGATGCGCTCTTCCACCGCTGGCAAGAACTCGAAAACAAAGGAAAATAAATGCCGAATAATACCGCCTACAATCTCGATACCATCGCCACCCAAGCTATGCAGGAACGTGGATTTGTCCCCGGATTTCCCCCACTAGTCGTCAGCGAGACTGATGCCGTCACCGCACCAAAGTTCCCCCTCCCCAACTTTAACGCCCGCGATCAGCGTAAGCTCCTGTGGTTCTCCATCGATAATGACGACTCCAAAGACCTCGACCAGATAACCTACGCGGAAAAAGCAGACAATAATGGGTACCGCGTCTACATCGCCGTCGCATGCGTCGACCTGCTCGTTCACCGCGGAAGCGCTATCAACGCCCGCGCGGAAAATAATACGACGTCGGTGTACACTCCCACAAAAGTCTTCCCAATGCTCCCTGAAAGGCTTTCCACCGACTTAACTTCGCTTAACGCCGACGTCGACCGCCTAGCATTAGTCTTCGAAGGTCACCTCACCGAAGATGGCACCCTTCAGGATTTCTCCATCTACCCAAGCTACGTTCACAACTACGCTAAATTAGCCTACGATGCCATTAGCCAGTGGCTCGATGGTGGTCCAAGACCAGCTTATATCGCCAATGTCAATGGCCTCGAAGAGCAAATACGCCTCCAGGATACTATTGCACACAAACTTTCCGACTTGCGGCATAAGATGGGAGCCCTTTCCTTCGAGACCATCGAACCACAAACTGTTTTGGTTCAGGGCATCCCTGTCGCCATCAAAGAAATGCCGGCAAATCGCGGCAGGCTGCTCATCGAACACTTTATGATCGTCGCCAACATGATCTCGGCAAAATATGCCGAAAAAAATAACCTGTCCTTCATCAGACGCGTGGTCACTGTCCCAAAACGGTGGGATAAAATCGTCGAAATTGTCAAAGGATACGGATACGATCTGCCCGCAACACCAGATGCAGCATCGTTGGAGAAATTTTTGCTGAAACAAAAAGTTGCGGATCCCGTCACCTTCCCAGATCTTTCCCTAACGATCATAAAACTGCTGGGTAGAGGAGAATATAAAGTCGTCATCCCAGGCAAAGAAGTCCCGGGACATTTTGGCCTCGCCCTCCAAGATTACTCACACTCCACCGCGCCCAATCGCCGCTTTCCTGATTTGATCATCCAGAGAATCTTGCTCGCATCACTGGGAAAAACTGAAATGCCCTACACCCAAAAAGACCTGGCTAGCCTTGCCGACCATTGCACTCAAAAAGAAGACGATGCGCAAAAAGTAGAACGGCACATGCGCAAATCCGCCGCCGCTCTCGTCCTCGAAAAAGAGATCGGCAACACCTTTGACGGCATCGTCACCGGATCTGGTGATAAGGGAACTTGGGTGCGTGTCTTTAATCCGCCTGTAGAAGGCAAGCTGGTGAAAGGTGCTGAATCAGTCGACGTCGGCGACCGCATATCCATAAAGCTCCTCCACACCGACGTGGTGAACGGCTTCATCGACTTCGCAAAGGTTTAATGGAAAGACGAAATTTTAACACAGAGTCACAGAGAGTGATTTGTTTGCATTTGCAAAGAAATCACTCTCTGTGACTCTGTGTTAAAATTTCGTTCATACAAAAAAGGTTTAGAGCGTTAAGGTGCTTAAGAAGCCGTTCATGACGGCCAATACCAACGCAAAGGCCATTGCCCACCAAAATCCATCGACATGAAATCCTGGCACAATGGCGCTGGCAAGCATCACCATGGCAGCCATGATCACCAGTGTGAAGAGTCCCAACGTCAGAATGTTTATCGGCAGCGTCAAAATAAAGATGAGCGGCCGTATAAATGAATTTATGACGGCCAAAACAACCGCCACCACCAACGCTGTCACCCAACTATTCCCTTCAAGACGTACGCCTGGAAGGATATGAGCAGTCACAAACACTGCTATTGTACTAAGAATAATACTTACAAGTGCGTAAACCATATGCAAATCCTGTTTTGACTTTTAATAACACCCTACTATATAGAAAAGATAGATAACATCCAAATTGAAAAAAATTATGTGCGCATTATTTTTAGTATTCACCCTAGCCATCGTCCTCATGGGACTCGGACTGCGAAAGTCCGCCATGGTCGTGATCTTCATCAATTTGCTGCTTTGCCTAGCCATGTTCTGGCACCATATCACTGACGTTTTGAAAATTTCACTGTAGGATATTATGTCGCACGCGCAAAGAGATCTCAATGCCCTCGTCGTCATCATCATCTGCGGTGTTCTGCTCTCCGCCTACGGCGTCGAATTCTTATACCACGAAACTCCATGTCCCCTATGCATGCTTCAACGCCTGGGAATGGTCGCCGCAGCCGCAGCCCTACTTCTTAATGTACGCTTCGGCATCAAAATGTCACACTACGGCCTTGCCCTCATCAGCTGCATCGTCGGTGGAACTGTTGCCTTGCGACAAATCTCCTTACACGTATGCCCAGGCATGCCCGCCTTCGGGTTCCCTGTCCTCGGACTTAGCCTCTACACATGGTCTTTCATCGTCTTTGTCTGCACCGCCCTCGCCATCGCAGGATTGTTATTCTTATACGACCCTAAAGATAGCCGCGAAGAGCCAGAACAAGATAAACTCGGAAGCCTGGCTTATGGCCTACTCCTCACTATCGCTGCAGCAAACATTTTCACCACCCTCTACCATTGCGGCTTGAGTGCTTGTCACGACTAAACACAGAAAAAGGCGAAAAATAGAAATACGAAATTTTAGCCCGATTG
>Ga0364919_10325_pt1 | contig 17634 bp, 10 predicted proteins | sample SorcelJu500001C7_2_FD_206953 | JGI IMG/M metagenome (GOLD analysis project Ga0364919, IMG submission 206953) | Enriched cells from Trout Bog Lake Hypolimnion, Wisconsin, USA - BchlTB.June20.5000.01.C7 | ecosystem: Environmental > Aquatic > Freshwater > Lake > Hypolimnion/Profundal zone | place... | reverse complement strand
AGCGTCAACCTGCTTCCTCACTCATCATTCCTCATTCCTAATTCCTAATTCATCATCAGCTTTTGGGGTCGAGGGCGTCGCGGAAGAAGTCGCCGACCATGGCAATGGCAACGAGAAGGATGGTTAGAAGGATCGCCGGGGGCCACAGAAGATAGCTCTCACCAGGAAAGGCCGAGCGCCCTTCATCCATCAGCACTCCCCATGAGCATGAACCCTCTTCGCCAAGGCCAAGGAAGGAAAGCCCTGCTTCGCTGGTGATCGCTGCCATAACAGCAAAAGGTAAGAGCGTCAACACCGGCGGAATGGCATTGGGAAAGATGTGGGAGAAAATGATCCTAGAATCCGTGAACCCCTGCGCCCGACACGCTTCAATATATGGCAGGTTGCGCTGCTTGAAAAATTCGCCCCTGAGATACCTACTAAAGCCAGTCCAGCCAAAGAAGCCGATGACTGCAATGATGAGAAAAATCGATTTACTTTGAGTGATTGCCACCACCATAAGAAGCATGAAAAATGTCGGCATGGCCTCCCAAATTTCAAGCATGCGACTGACAATAATGTCGAATGTCCCTCCATAGTATCCTGCAAGGGCTCCAATAGGCAGTCCAATGGCGAGCGCTAGTGCAACGGCTAAGATGCCGACAACTAAAGAGATGCGTACGCCAAAGATCAGTGCAGCCGTCAGGTCCTTGCGGTTGATGCGTGTCAATTCCCAAAAGGGCAAATGTTGATTTAACCTTTGGCTGCCACCAGCATCATCTTCCCAGTGGAAATGACTGACAAGCGGCATGACTTCATGTTTAAGCAGTGGCAGCTGCGCCGTCAGCCAGGCGCGTTTATCCAAGATATATTGGCGCGAGGCTTTGGCGTGCGCATACTCTTCAGATGATGGTGAGGCTGTATCGAGGACTTTTTGCAGCCGATGGAGCTCCGCCTCTTCGGTATTGCGATCCTCCTGCCATAAGGTCGGTACGTCTTTTTCGGGGAAGAATTTTTGGTATCTCTCAAGACGCTTTTGTTGGGCAAGGCGCTGTTGATACCTCACGGCTGTGTTCAGGCGGGCGTATGGGGACATGAATTTCAAGTCAAAGTCCCACGTAGGAAGTGGCTTAGAAAGTAAAGCCTGCTGTCTCGCAGTGGTGAGGGCACTATTGAATGCTGGATCCCTCACCGGTCCATAGGCGAAATAGATGAATAGTCCACAATGCAAGAAAACAAGTGATAAAAGTGTGCCTAAGAGAAGCTTATAGCGGTGCCTTAGCAAGACAATCGCTGCAAGCGCCGCTGGTAGTGTAAATATGAAAAGGTTAAAGAAGATGTCGAGATTTTTGGTGAAAAATCCGCGGTAGAACAAATAGCGAAACAATGGGAAATACCATTGACCATCATAATTGACGATGATGGGTTTGCTTGAGGCAAGGAATGGAGCATAGACACCCACGAGGCAAAAAAGGATGACGACAAAAAATGCGGCTTTACCAAGTTTACGCTTGTAAAACTGCCTCCACACCATTACCCAATAAGGATCATCTTCATGATTTTTTTCCATGTTCTTACTCCAACGTCAACCTAGGATCAAGAACAGTATACGCAATATCAGCCACAAGATACCCCAGAAGGGACAATAATGATCCGGCCAAAGATGAAAACATGATGACGTTATAGTCACGATTGACAACGGCATCATAAAAGAATTTTCCAAACCCATTGATCTCAAAAAGTGTCTCCACAATAAGTGAACCACCCAAAATAACACCTAAAGAGCCCGCAATGGAAGTCACAATGGTGATCGAGGCATTTCTGCCGACATGTTTAAATAAAATCGTCGATGGGGATGCTCCTTTAGCCCATGCCGTGCGAACGTAATCTTGTCGAAGCACTTCAAGGACAGCTGTGCGTGACAATCGCGATTGTGCGGCGAGGGAACCATAGATGATCGCTAGTAGGGGCAGTGCGATGTGTTTAAAGACATCCAGCAGACGTTGGTAGGAATTCAACGTCTCATAAATTCTGTCCGGACTGGTAAACCCGCTGATGGGAATGGGTGTGTTTGTAAAAGGAAAGTTGTGGTTCAGTGCCACCTTTTCAATGAGGAACGGCGCCACGACAAACACCGGTAAGGCATATAAGAAAAGGAAGGTGATGCTCAAGGTATAGTCCTGCCAACGATTGTGGGAGTAAGCCATGATAGCGCCGAAGAGGAAGCATAAAAAGAAAGTCAGAACCATTGGGAGGATGGCTAGCGTCAGTGAATATTTAAAACGTTTGGTCACCTCGCTAATGACAGTTTTATTGTCGTCATTGCGCAAAGTGCCAAAATCCAATGTGAGGACGCGGCCCATATAGCGGCAGAAGCGCGTTTCAAAAATCATGTCATAGATTTTTTGTGACGTTGTTGGCTCGAATCGATATCCCACTTTATTTTCTTCATACCATTTTCTCATCGCAGCCGACTTGCTTTCGATCTGGCTTTCGGAATCCGAAGGAAAAATCATAAAAGTCCTCAACAGATTATTGTCGACAGCAATTTTTCGATTACTTTTCGCTTGTGCCTCTGTGAGGTTTGGTCCCAACACTGCCTGACGTGTGCCTCCACGCGAAAAAAAGCGCGACGCCATGCTACGGAAAGCTATTGGCTGTTGTGGGTCTTCGATCACTTTTAACAACCTTGGCATAATGTAGCGCGACTTGTCGCCAAATTCGATGCGCAAGGCATCGTAGTCTTTTAGAGGCATCTCTGCAGTATCATCAGCCTTCAACTTCTTGGAAACAAGAATACGCAAATCGTTGTCAACGGCTCCTTGAGAAGTCCATGGCCACAGGTTAATGAGGATGGGCAACGTCAGGCCATAACGCTCGCGGAATTGCAGGTAGCGTTCATCGGATCCAAATGACACAGATTTATCTGCCGAACGGCTGGCGTTGCCTTCTTGAGAGATCTCTGTGACCGTCACAGGGTCGCCTGGAGCCAAATTGATGACCACAAAGTTCACGAGGATGATAAAGAAAAGTGTCACTGGCAATAGGAGAAGACGCCTGATGACATAATTGAGCATTCGATTAACGATCCTTTATATCCAGCCAGAAGATGTTTGAATCAGGTTCGGCGACATTTGCTCCAGGAACGAGGTCTTGTCTGTTGGCAGGGATGAAGACATTTTTTAAGTAATTGCGATAAAGAAAAACGGTTTTTGGCGAGAACAGGAAGGTATAAGGTTGTAGCTCGTGGATGATGGCATTAAATCGATGATAAAGGGCGATTCGTTTTTCTTGATTGTATTCGTAATCCAACGTATCGATGATCTTATCAATTTCAGGATTGGCAAAACCGATGGCATTCGACGATCCCTTTTCCGTAGCGCCAGCAGAGTGCCATAGTTGACGCGGATCTTCAGGAGGCGTTCCTAACGCCCATGCTATGCAGACAGCGTCAAAGCTTTTGTCATCAAAAACGGCCGAAAGGTCGGCGATGTCGACGCCATTGAGGCGGCAGTCAATGCCAACTTCTTTTAACGCTGTGGCGACGTATTCACACACAGATTTAGTCGTGGGATTTTTAACGAAATAAGTGAGTGAAAAGCGAAAGGGCACGCGCTGCCCATCAATCATTTTTTCAATGACGCCAGTGCCCTGACTATCGTACCAGCCCTCTTCTTCCAATATACGTTTAGCCTGCTGTGGATTAAAGGGCCATGGGGTGATGCTAGGATCATAAGCAGGCGAAAAGCGAAAAAATGTGCCTGTAATCTCGATGCCTAAGCCGCTGAGGTTTTCTTCGATGATACGATGACGATCGATGGACATGGTGAGGGCGCGTCGCACTTTGGCAGATTTGAAAAATGGGCGGGCTTCATTCCATCCAATGTAGGTATAGCTGCGCGACACAAAATCGAGGCGATTAATCGAAGCACCTTGGTCGGCTTGTTGTTTGTAGCTACTAGAATTCATAAAGTCTTTGAATTCTGCTAGCTTATCGGGCTGAAGATTGTAGCTTTCAAGACGATTGTTTTTGAAAGCTTGCCAAATGTTGTCGGCACTGTCTTTGAATTCACTGTCGATGCCTTCTGTCAGGGCTGCAAGAGGATCGTAAAAGTCCCTGTTGCGTTTGAATTCAATCTGTCTATCCGTCATGCCGTTAAAAGTCCACGCGCCGCAGCCGACGATGATGTTCTTGGCCCAGTGTTCCGCAAAATTCTGTGCCCATACAGAGTTGGTGCGGTAGGTATCTGGAGCGGTATCCTCAGGAATGATCTTTGTGCCATCAGCAAAGTACTTGAAAACAAAGCCTGCAAGAGGCCTCAAACCGCCGGTCAACTGCTTGGCGATGTATTTGATCCTTGGGACAGTCTTGCCTTCAGAATTTTGAATGTCTTTTGTTCTCCATCGCACGATGAATGTAAATTTGTCGACAATTTCGATCTCCTCAAGGGCATCATAGTACGTCCTGAGGGATACGGCCCCTTGTTCTTGCACGTAGGGATTTTTCATGGCGTCGTAAAAGAATTTGTAGTCTTCGGCAGTCACCTGGTGCTTTTTTAGGAAGTGCGCAGCCAGACGGAGGTCTGAAGAAAAGAATCGCTGTTGGAGCGGCTGCCAAAACACGTCGTCACGTAAAAACACCCAAAATTCCGGCGCCCCTGTTTTCTCATTCGTCCTCTCTTCCATCCTTAAACCCATATCCGGAGACAAAGTCTCAAACTTACCAAACTGCGACCTAGCCACCGAAATGCCGCACAATCCTTGCCAAGCACCTACTTGGGACCAATTGCTGAAAGGATGTAGGTTGTCAGGCTTTCCGACGGATGCAACGTGTTGAATGCCGCGAGGGATAAAATCATTGCCCAGCAATTTGGGAAGCGTCGTATCAAAGAATGGATCTGGCTTCAACAAATTAGGATATTGATGATCTGCATCGTCGGTTTTTTCTTGAGGTTGTACATCTGTTGTTAGCTCAGATGCTTTGGCAGCAGAAAAAGCACAACGTTTAGAAATTGACTGAAGAATATCAACGCGAGATTTATCGACGTTGGACCGCAAAGTGTAGAAGTCGTTCTTGATCTGAGTCAATTCAGTTTGTATAGCCTCCATCCGATCTTCAACGAGCGTCGACGACCAATAGAGCATGCACATAAAAGCAAATAACCCCAAACCAAGCACAACACGGAAAATGTATAAAGCTAGCGGTTCTTTATTCATATCGCCACTCTAGCAAGAGAAAAGGAAGAAAAACACAGAAAAAAGAGAACAACACAGAAAAAGGAGAAAAGAAAGGAAAACAAGCAGAAAGAGAAAATAAGCAACCTTTCCTGCCCGACGGACAAAATTTTATAAACCCAAGATCAATCGAATAGCATCGTCTACTTGTTGCATTTCTTGAATAGATATTGAGCCAATTTTCTTTCCGAGCCGCGAAGCTATATCGATACATCGCAGCTGCCTTGGAATAACTTTGCAGAGTTTGCCTTCTAAATAAATTTGCACTTCAATTCGTGGAAAAACACGATTAACGTTACTTGTAATTGGTGCAACAACGATTAATTCGGATTGATTTGCAATATTGCTAGATACAACGAGACAGGGACGTGTTTTTTTTATTTCTTTGCCGTTAGATGGATCCAAACTGATCCAGAAAACTTCACCTCTCTTAGGATAACTATTTTTCATGTTCTGAAAACTCACCATCTCAATCTTCTAATCCAATGAAATCCTCTCCTTCAATCGCAGATAGACTGCGTTTAACTTCGATATTTCCAGGATCCTTATCTGCACTTAAGAATGTTTGCAAAAGATCCTCTTCATCCTTTCTAAGAGCATCCCATAAAGCTTGTGTAACAAATTGACTCATTTTTCCTCGCGCAACTTTGGCGTGTAAAGCCGCATTTAATAGCTCCGGGATCGTGTAAGTTACAGCCTTGCTTTTCATAGATTGGACCCCCAAATACCTTGATTATACATATACCAATATATATTTATCAAGCTCAGATCATCATCCGGGTGCAATTAAAAGTGAGGACTAGGTTTGGAATGAGGAATGAGACCTATGAAGGCTAAACTTACCTTTTATCATAACGTTGAAGCGAAATCCCATGATGATCTGTTTCCGAGCTCCCAGCGAGACCTATAGCTCTTTGAAACCATCCTGTTTCATCAGGGTTATTGTAAATCCTAATGATAGCCTCTAATGCCGATACAGCTGCTATTTTATTATCACATTCTAGGACGTAACCGTTAGGGTCTACGATTTCACATACTGAGTCGTCTATTTTTATATTAATAGTGATCGCGTGACCTTCAGTCTTAGTATTAAAGTTAATAGCGTAAAATCCCGGTGGTAGCCGGTTAACTTGTTTCAGAAATTCCTTATCATTTTCGTAAAATGCCGAAGATTTTACTCCTACTACGTTCGATACTATTAAGCCGTCAGCGTTATTTAAATATTGAGCTTCTCGCAATTGGAGGTATTCATTATGCAGCTGATTTATTTGACGAGTAGCACGAGACCCTACTTCTTTCAATCCGCTAACAACCACTTCTAAAATTGCAATTGCATATTCAATAGATTTTCTTTGTTCTTGATCAGTCATCTTTGCTTTTACCGTGTTTAAATATTCGATAACTTTCCTCGGAGCCGCGCTTGGTGAACTTCCATCAATTTTTTGATCTTCAGGAAGCGTAACAAGAGATTCAAATTCACTGTTTAAACCGCAACAATCCAAACACCCACCGCTACCCACAACTTCAGACTCCCAAAGGTCTCTATCTCTATTCTGAAGCGGAAATGTGTTTCCATAATTAGAATTTGTCAATACGCGATCAAGAATATATGCAACATTTCCAGCCATTGGTTTTTCCAAATGACTTAAATGTTCACTAATCGCTTCATCTTTGTCCAATAAGACTATAGTCCTTGAGCTGACAGCTTGAAAAGCTTCTGCATATGTGTCCGCTCCTTCTTTATAGTCATTTGCCGCGTCAACGGCAGATTTACCCTGAAACATCACCTTTTGAGCAATTCCCGCGCGAATACCCGCGCAAATGCCCTCAAATGAGGGTTTTACAGACGAAAAATTCTCATTACGACCAATCTGAGCGGTACGTACTCTATTTTCGCGCGCAGCCATTATCGTTCTATCTCTGCGTTGATTTGCTTCTCCTATAAGAGCCGCTTTATCTCGATAATTCTTGATATTTCCAATATTTGAAATATACCCTTCAACTTTCACACCATCGATTTTAGGAAACAACTTGGAATTAAAGTAACAACCTGTTCTTACTGCGATATTGGCTGCTCCCTCTACGATATTGGCTGCTCCTTCTCCTCCAGATTCAATTGAACCTTTAACATTATCCCGAGACGATTTTTCTGGATTCGGTTTCTGTTGCACAACTTGTTGCCTTCGATAGTTGTTATTGGTTTGGTTCGCCTCTCCAAGGGTGTGCCTTGATGAGCTAGATGAAGAAGAACTTGATGAGGAAGAACTCGATGAGGAATAGTTCGCACCTTGACCTCTTTGGCCAGGGCCAGTCAAGGGCTCTGTTTCAGAAGCGGCCTGTTGATTGTTATAGGACCTAAGATTTGAAAAAGGATTATTAAATAATTTATCCATACGTACCTTGTTTATAGTAAAATCATAATACACATCGATCTATTACACTTAATATTATAAATTTATCTAATTATAATGTACTATTAAATAATAATTTTTTATAATTTTTTATGGACATTATGGAGTTTTTTTGTTACTATAAGGGAAAATCTAATGGAAATAAGGAGGTAAAATGACATCCCAAATCGTTCCTAGTTCTAATTTTCCACATGTACCAAGAGTGCAAAATGGGGATCTCCTGACAAAAATTGATACAATATTAAAACAATTTGCTGAAAACGCCAAAAACGCGAATGGGTTGGAATTAATAGAAACTGCTAAAAATTTACTTGTACAAGCCGAAAGCTTGTCTGTAGATTTATCTAAAATCGCAGAATTGTCAGAAAATATAGGATTGCTTCTATGGGAGATTAACGACCTTGAGGGAGCAAAGGAACATTTTCAGAAAGTGTTGAATTTATTAGACTCCAAAGTTGGGAGTGAATACATAGATAGGCTCGCAAATGCCTACAATAATTTGGGCAGTATTTTTGAAAAAGAAGGGAATTTCGCTAGTGCTAAACAGCATCATGACAAGTCTCTGTTTTTATTCAGAGCACATTACGGGGAAAACGATCCGAAGATGGCCGTTTGTTACAACAGTCTAGGAGTTCTCGATCAACATCAAAATAATCTTGACGGAGCACATCATAATTACGAACTCGCTCTTTATAACTTAGGTTTAGGAAACATCATCGATTCTCCTCTTCACCAGACCATATACAGCAATTTGGGTGTATTATATGAAGAGAAAGAAGACCTTAAAACAGCGAGCGAATATTATAAAAAAGCATTGGTCATAGAAGCGCGCCTTTTTGGACTAGAAGATTCTCAAGTAATCCAAAAGTTAATTAGATTAGGTCCTATGTTGCAGAAGATAGGATCTACCGGTGACGCAAAGGAATGCTATGAAATGGCACTCAAAAGATTGACCACAAAAGAAGACCTCGACGACAAGATTAGCCTTCTAACATGTTACAAAGGATTGGCATCGACATGTTTTTCCTTGGGAGAATTCCCTGAAGCGAAAACAAACTATCTCAAAGTCAAAGAAGTTTCTCTACTAACAAGCAACAACAATCTTAAAATTGAAGCCACTCGTATGATTGCTGAATGTGAAAAACGCATTGCAGACCCGGACAGTTATCCAAGGCCTCCTGCCAAGCTGCCTCAATGCAGTGTTAAGGTAAAATACATTTCTAAATCTGATCCACAAAATTGCATCATCATCTAACGCACACATCCTAGGCGTGTAAGGCCGCATTTAATTCCTCTGGGATTGTGTAAGTTACAGCCTTGCTTTTCATAGATTGGTACCTCAAATACCCTGATTTTACATATACAAATATATATTTATCAATTCCACATCATCATCCATTAAATGAGCTACCATTGACATGTGATAGCAGATATGCTAGCATGAACTCATGAGCAAGTTTGAAAAATTAATTCAGAAAATCTTAAACGGAAAAAACGTTTCATACCAAGATGCTGAAAAAATATTGCTTAGCTTAGACTTTGAATTAAATATTAAAGGTTCCCATCACGTGTTTAGAAAAGCTGGTTACACAAAGACAATTTCCATTAAACGACGTCCATTACTAATCAATTATCAAATTGTCAATTTAAAGGAGATTTTAAAAGATCATGGACACTAAGAAAGACTTGAAATACTATTTAGGACTAGATTGGACATACAACATTGAAACAACACACATAAAGGGTAAGAAGTATTATATCGTTCGTGTTAATGAACTTCCCGGCGTATGTACCGATGCTTCCAGTGTTGAAAAAAGCATGAAGGACATTCAAGAAGTAATAGCTGCCGCAATAGAATTGTACTTAGTGCAAGGAGATCCAATCCCAGAACCAATTAATAAAAATAAATTTAAAGGAAATATTGCTTACAGAACATCCAGTGAAAGGCATTATCATTTAGCAAAGTTGGCTGAACAGAAGCATATATCAATGAACAAAGCTCTTGATATGGTCGTTGATGTTGGGATAACGCAATTACGCGCATCATAAGATCTAACACATTTCGTATGAGCTCTTCGCTGGAAGACATATTTTTTGACTAATTGATATGGACTGATCCCAGAAGGATGGCGATGGTGCCGACAAGGAGTGTTGAGATGCCGTTTCTAGGTTTAATTTACGGATTTTAAATACTCAAATGCCTTTGAGGTTTGTCCATTTTCTATTGCAAGCATCAAATTATGGGTGGTCTCGTGATTCAGCTTGTTTTTCTCAAGTTCTGAACTCACTGAACTAAATTGGTTTTTAATTAGACCTTCACGCTGCTTTTTCAGTTCTTCATAGCCTGTATCTTTTTCGATGTTATATCCTTTTGAAATCAAATCAGGGGCGTATAAGATCTTTTCAAAAGAACCTCGGTTATCTTGCCGACCTGTGCGTCCCCGCACTTGAGTTTCTTCAGCGGCTGATTCAGGCATATAGGTAGCAATTACGTGCATGCCCCCATTTTCTAGTACTAACCTATCTCGACACATGAAGTCAGTCCCACGTCCATATTGTTTAGTGAGAAGGGTGATTTTTCCGCTATCACCGGCTTGGTATATAATTGATTCTCTTTTATCAAAACTTGTATATTCATCAAGTTTTTCTGGGCGAGACAAGTTTTCCGGATTGTTTTCCAACCATTTTTTAAATTCTTCAAGTTCTTTATTATTTTCAAAGACCACCAAGCAAGCCCTTCGATGATCTATGCAAACAGTTTTTATACTCTCTTTGATCCCTTGGTAATAAAGTGTTTTTTCTCCTTTTATAATCTTGGTATTTTTAGGGTCAGTAACTTTTTTATCAAAATAGGCTGTTGGGATATATGAGAATCTATTCATGCCAAACTTAGCTAATATTTCTTTTTCTTCTGCAGCAAGATCCTTCACAGTTCCCGTCATGCCGAGACAAATAGAGAAAAATTCTGGAATTTTGGCATTGGCAAATACTCCACAATTTATCATAACGCCTAAATGGCCGTCTAAAGCGTAATCTGAGGTGATTTCGCCTTTTTCACGATAATAAAGATAAGCATATTGGGTAGAGTAATCAGAATTATAAATGTGATCGTTAACCGAACATGTTACTTCGTTTCGGTAACCGATGAGGTTATCGTGGCAATGACATTCGTGGGTAGTTTCACCATCTAACGGGAATTGTTTTAACCCTTCAATCATCATTTTAACTTCATTTTCTAATAGTATGCCTAAATTGGGGTAGGTAGATTGTATTTCGGCAACAAGAGGGCTTTGCATGACGGTATTTACAGTGTATGTGCCATTGAAAAATTTTGCTCGATTATTCCACATAAATTTGATTAACTCGATCGACTCACCAGAGTTTAAAATCACGATTCTACCTGAAGTTTTTCCATAAAAATCAGGTCCAAAAAATACATCGACTTCATCAATGAGTAGGATTCTTTTGGAGGCGTCTCTAGCTCCGAATGGACGAACTTTTTCTCCTCTTAAGAACTTGTTAACATAGTCAAATCGATTGGGGAAACACTTTTCTTCGATATAATTACTAACTATGGACCCAATATCTCCGTAGTAAATTTTCTCAATTACCTCAAAGAAATTGAAAAGTTCTTGAAATAACTTTTTATCTCTTTCCGAAAGGTATGGATTATAACAAAGAACATTAACATCATACCCCAGAATAGCAAATAGAGTGGCTGTGGCACCCAAGCAGACGGATTTCCCTTCACCAGTGAGAATTTCATTGATGTGGTTCTGGATAGAGTTTGGTTCATCTGCGCCGATCAAACGTAATATGGCTAACACCTGAGTGGGATGCGGCTGCTTCAACTTTGAGATTCTCACGAATTGATGGTTTTGGGGGGTATGGGAATCGGTCCAAGCTGCAAAAATATAGGCTAGAAGAGCTCCAAGATCCTTGGGCGAACGGTAAAGTTCTGTGGCTGTGAGTTTGTCGGATATATTCTTTGCGCTTTTCCGACATTCTTCATGATTAAAATTTTTATCTAAAATATTCTTTAGCTGAGATTCATAGATTAGCCTAAAGTGATTATAGATAGTTTGAAGAGTTGTTCTATTGCATCCTTGGGCTTCGAGTTTCTCAAGTGCGAGAGCAAATGTGGTCTTTTCAGTTTTTTTATACCTATCTTCATCTTCAAGCGAAGCAAGTTCAGGAAAGTAGCTGATCATGCCAGATATATTCCCAGCAACATCAGGGTAATTTAATTTTAGCTCCTCGATTTTTTCTTTTAAATGGAACATGGTGTGATCTTTAAGAGGTTCTATTCCTTTTCTGAGTTTTTTGACACAATCATCGATTTTTTCGAAGTATACTCCCAGAATAAACAGTTTTACCATCTGTTTGGCTGTTCTCTCAAGGGCATCTTGAGGGTTATCGCTTTGAGGGTTATCACTCTGATCGTTTAAAGACTTAAATTGATCGCTTGTCGATTGAAGTAGGGTAACATATTCGCTTTGTAAATTTTGTATAAAATACTTATTTTGTCCCATTAAATTGCTAAATTCGAGAAATTTTTTGAGGTTGTCATGGTTAAAATACGTGTTAGCTTTTGGATTGCAAGACAATTCTACTTGAGCATTTTCATAGAGGTGTCGCATATGAAGTTGGATTCCGTCATTTAAAGAAGATAAAATGGTATCGATCTCTAACCTGTTACCGGCTTGTTGTTGAATGGTTATAAGTGTTTGATAGAAGCTAGTGACTTCAGAAAAGGATCCTACACCTAAAGACTTTTGCACCTCTTCTTTGTTGAATTTTTTTATGAGATGGTCTTGTAATATTTCAATAGATTTTTTATAAAGTTCTGGATCACATTCACTAATGACCTTCAAGATATGCGGGATTTTTCCTTCATCGGCCAAAATATTAATCTCAATATTTGCACAAGCACTTACTAACACATCGTATTGAACACGGGCCAACATCTTCTTAGTTTTCTCGCGGGCTGCGGAAAGAAAAATCTCTTTTTTATCGGAAGCAACTCTCTCGTATTCTTGCATTATCTCTTTAGAAAAATGTAACCTTTTTAGTCCTTGCCATGTGATGTCAGAGAGCTGAAGTTCCTTTGCATTGGCCTTCAAAAAGACGTCAAATTCGGCATTTATCTTTTCCGAAACCATAGCAAAATCGTAAGCTTTCCGAGCGTTTTCTTCATCCAGCCTTCCTTGTGTGACTAAATCGTCTAAGCATTTTTTGGCCTCTTTTTCCATTCTCAAAAGCCGAGAATCATTATCTAAAGTTGTGTAGCGCTCTCGTTTTGTTTGTACAGCTAAAGATAGATCGGTAAATACTTTGTTAGAAAGTCCTGGGAGTTGGTTTATAAATTCCAAAGAGTTTTGAGAAGAGGAAAAGAGATTAAACTTATTTTCCTTCCGTGTTTTTTCAAAAATAGCTTTAGCGTTGCCAAGCAAGATTGTTAAATGATCTTCAAATGTTTTGATTTCAGCAGTATACCTTGTTGCCTCGTTTTCCTTGATTTTTTCTTGTAAAGATTTCTTTGCTTCCATTCCCACTTCCTTAAAGAAAGAGGGCAATTTCAGAGTTAAATCAAACAATTGTAAGCTGGAACGCAAAACTTCTGAGTACTGTTGTGAGGGACTGGTCAATTCGGTTTCAATGGCCCTTTTGGGCTTTTCTACAAGGCGATCTTGCAAAGTTTTTGCAACTTTAAGATAGGTTTCTAGATTCAGTTTATGTAGTAAGATACAGTCATTATCCCACGAATTATCAAGGGGAGGTTTGTTTACTGAGTTCAGAATATTGATTTCGAGGCTTTCAACTTTTTTAGCACGCATTTCTGTTTGTATATCTTTAAAAAACAGATCTATCTGTTCCTGAAAATATTTTTGTTTATTTTCCAGATGATGTTGAGTATCATGAGATAATCTTGCCCTGTTTTTCAAAAGCTTTTCTACGTTTTGGAAACAAGAGTTTAAAGGGTTTTGTGGAAGTAAAGACGACAAGGTCTGTGTTGCACTATACTTGTGATAATTTTTATCGACGAGGTCTCCCTTGTTAGCTTCTAAATCTGACAAATGTTGATGAAACTCTGCTTCAATGTGGGCAAGTCTTTTTTGTACATAAGTTTCGAATACCAATGAATTGAGATCTTTTATTATCTCTTCCAAAAGAGGAGTAAGAGGGACACGGTTTCCTGTAAAATACATTGATGATCGATTGGCTTCTTCTATTCGCATCTGTCTTTGAAGTTCTTCAATACGAGCAGGAATTTGAAAATTTCCACGTGTTACAGCTTGCTGGTAGTAATAAACGTTGTCCAAGTTAATAAATGATAGCTGATCTTGTAGTAATTCATTAAGGAATTCATTTTGTAGTTGATTAAAGTTGCTTAAAATTTTGCCCTTAATTTCCTGCTGCAATTTAAGCTCTGCCTCATCAATTTCCCTTGTAAATTCTGCATGGGAATGCTCGATAGTCGGGTTAGTGGTGATATAACGAGAAAAGATCCTCATATCTAATAGTAACTGCATCTTGGTCCTAAGAGCTGCTCTTGCTGGAGTTGGATCCTTGACAATGCTCCGAATGTCGTTTACGACGCCCTCAATTTGCCCTCTAATAAAACCTTTAATAGATTGAATGTGTTGACGCGATTCACTTTCATCTAGATGGTCTAAATACAATAGCTGATCAAAATATGTAATTATTTCGGCAAAATTTCTTCGTTGAAAAAGGGATTCTATCCGTTGAGAGAGAGCATTGGTGATTTTCCCTAATTTTTCTCGAGTTTCAGCATCCAAAACAGCCCTAAAAAGATCGTTTGTAGCGGGAACAGCTTGCATTTGATTCAATTGATTTAAAATCACACCTTTTTGTGCTTGATTATCCGGTTCAATGAATACGACTTGGTCCGCTATAGGATCTCTAATATTAAAAAGTGCGGAAACTCGCTTTTGTAGATCCGCCACCGTGATTCTCTTATCATCCTCATCAAAATCCGATGGGAACTGTGTAATCCCAAAGAGGACCGATCCGACATTAGTTCTAAAGTTTGCCAATCTGTTTTCTAATGCAGTAAGGACGCGATCCACGCCAGTCATTTTTGTATCAAAATCAGAGTAGGGCATAAGCACAAGAATTCTTAGACTTTGCGCTTGACCTACAAGATGTGCCATTCCAGCTGCAATAGCAATTCTTACAGCAAATCCGTGATTGTCATTAGGGCCTGGCGTATCGCAAATGCATAGGTTGTTTTCGCGAAGTCTTTTATATTGGGGCACAAAAGTCGTAGATTTTGTACTGTGTCCAATTTGGAATGTTTCTGTGTTAGGAGCGACCAAATCATATCGTTTTCCGCTTACTCCCGCTATTTTTTTCTTGACCATAGGATAGCCACTCAAAAAGTTGGCTGTGGTGCTCTTTCCTGCGCCTGTTTCAGCAAATAGCATGATGAGATGATTCTGTGGTTGCTGAGGATTTGCAAGTGGTATTCTGCGGTCTGCTTCCATCACCCTAATGTAGGAATTAATACAAAAAATGATTTGAGGAACCCTCAGATCTCTTTGTGTTCCATTCAAGAAATTCAAGGCTAAAGAAGGAAGTTGATAAGGATTATCGTTGGGAGAAATGAGAGATTCTGCACGTGAGATCCTCCAATCTTCATCCTCGGACAAATCCAAAGGTTTTGGTGTGGCAGCTGGCGGGACCACTTGAGCAATGAAACTAGAAGATGAGCTAAGTCCAATCTTAGGAGCATTCACAGGATTCACTGGAGGAATAATGATTCCTTTATCGAGAGCTACTAAATAATGGCAAAAAGCTTTCAGGTAAATGGTCTTATCCCCAAAAAGCGATTTCTCAATCGTTATCTTGTTCTCTTCTGTAAAGATCCAAGGACTGATTTCATCGGCATTTTTATCTTTGATTTGAGCTCTTAAACTTGGATTTTCTTCGGCGATTTTTAAATAAAGGGGTTCTAGCAAGCTTGGCCAGTTTAAATCTTCTTTCACAAAAGTGGGAATAAATTGGCTTTTACATGCTCCCGCTTTAAAACTTTCTTCGACATCGACTTGAGAGAACCATTCAATCTCTTTGAATATTTTCTTATCCAAATTTAATAAATATTTTTTGTATTCTTCAGACTCTAGAGAAAAAAATGAGAGGTGCCAGATCACCTCAATCAGTTTAACTTCAATTTGCTTTTTTAGATCTTGCGTGCGTCCAAAAAAGGTAGCTGGGGAGAAGGTTGTTGTGGGAAAGGGAAGGCAGGAGATTAAAAATGAGTATATTCTGTCGGTTACTTGTTTATCAGAAGAACGTTCTGCTAAAAGACATAGGCCTTCTAAACATGCATAGAGTAAAATCCAATCCTCATGGGTCCTTGTATCTTTATTTGAATCATAAAAGCGTGTTAGCTGTTCAACCAACTTCCTAGCAACATAGGTGGGTATCTCTTCAGTTTGTTTAGCCTGTGGATTTAGGCGTAGCAGACTATAATTGATGATTTCTAAAGTTAAAACCGTCTTTAAACGATCATTTTCTTTAAAGTCTGACCATTGCTTAATCCCTTCAGTAAGTCCTATTTTAAGGCAATCGACCATTGCTTGATGATTTCCTGTTAGAGCTTTGACAACTGTCTCTAAAGTTTTGAGTTTGGGTAAATGTGTTCCTTTTTTTGCTGAAAATTGTCTTTTGAGTAGAATTTCGGCTGTTTCTAACTCGTAGAGTGCACGTACTAGGTGGAAAAGGGGGGCTTTGGAGTCATGCTTAGTCGCTTTAAGCACCTTAGTGTGTTCTTCTATGGTTGAAAAAATGTTTTCGCAAATTCCAAGAAATTGTTGATGGTTAGCGTTATTTATTTCTGCTAAATTGGAAATGGCAAGAAACTTCAAAAAATAGAAAAGCTGACTTTTTACCTGAATATCGAGACTAGAACTTTTGGGATTGCTTAATACTTGAATGAAATCAATAATAATTGACTCTTTATCGTGCTCTTTAGAAAGAAAAACAAGACTTTTAAGAGCGACTAGGTGCTCTGTAAGCTTCTCTTGATCCCCTGCATCTAGGGCTTTATTCATTTCACTTAAATGATTTTTGAATGCTCCCTGCACAATATTTGGTTTTGTTGTATTAAGCGTTGGAGCGCCGCCAACTAATCCGGGTGGAGAAAGGAAATAATCACCATTGTCATTTAAGCCAATACGGTAGTGTTTGGCACACAGTCTTTTTATTTCTTCTTCCGATTGTATTGAAACTATGCGACCTTCTAGCACCGTTTTTGGGATGAAATTTCCTGCTCTGAAGGCTTCCAGAACAGCATCGGGTGAATTTTGACGTCCAATGCAACTAGATGCAGCAGGCGAATTGCAATTAGATGCAGCAGGTGAATTTTTGAACTGTGAGGAGGTGATTGCAAACATAAATAGATTCTCCTTTTTTTGAATATGGTACCAATCAACCAGATGTAAGAATTATTTGCAATTATATATCGATCATTGAAACCACCTTTTTGGACTAGAAGATCCTCAAGTAATCCAAAAGTTAATTATCCACAAAATTACATCATCATCTAACGCACATATCCTACCCCTTTAAGAGCATAAAGAACTTAAACGCCTCCGGAATATGGTAGATCTCAGATTGAACATAATCGAGCATCTCCTTACTGCTGAACCAGTCAAGAAGACTGAATCTTTGGACTCTAAATATTCACGATCTATGGAGAATTTTTTGAAGCTTTAATTCAATCTAAAAATGTGTAAGTATAAGTATTAAACAAAGGAGTTAGCAATGACACTTAGTGAGGAGGCTATGAGTTTTCTGGAAGAACATATTCCGGAACTCGCTGATGTAGCATTCAAGCAGGCATATTGGGCAGCTCTCGCATCAGGCAGCAGTGTGCTTATAAGTGAAAAGGGGAATCTAGTGGAGGTATTTCCAGATGGAAAGCAAAAATTCATCAAACGTCTACCTCCATCAACTCCGGTAACTCGAGGTCAGAAGTTGGAAA
>Ga0364919_10323_pt1 | contig 17682 bp, 15 predicted proteins | sample SorcelJu500001C7_2_FD_206953 | JGI IMG/M metagenome (GOLD analysis project Ga0364919, IMG submission 206953) | Enriched cells from Trout Bog Lake Hypolimnion, Wisconsin, USA - BchlTB.June20.5000.01.C7 | ecosystem: Environmental > Aquatic > Freshwater > Lake > Hypolimnion/Profundal zone | place... | reverse complement strand
ATTCCCCCAAACAGTATAGCAGCCGGCAACCTCGCCAGGATCGTCGGTTCCTGTGGATAAGTCTTACGGTTCTTCCTATTCGCGCATACTGCAGTCTTCTGCTATCGTGGGAGGGGCGCAAGGAATAAATCTCCTGATCAGCATGGTCAGGACCAAAGTCATTGCCATGCTGCTGGGACCCTCCGGGGTGGGGCTGATCGGTATATACCAGTCCCTGATTGAACTCTCCGGTAAGTTGTGCGGCCTGGGGATCCGCGACAGTGCGGTCAGGCAGGTGGCTGAAGCCGACGGCAGTGGTCAGCTCGAGCGGCTTGGGCGAACGGTCGGAGTGCTCCGGGTTACCTGCTGGATCACCGGGATTTTCGGGTGGCTGTTGACTTTGGCCCTGGCAAGACCGCTGAGCGTCTGGATTTTTGGAAACGCCGACAGAGCGGTTCCCATTGCCCTCCTCGGCGGTGTTTTGTTGCTGGAAAACCTTTCCGGGGGGCAGACCGCTCTGCTGCAAGGCGTCCGGCGTATCAAAGATCTGGCCCGGGTGATGGTTCTTGCGGCGGCGGGGGGCACGCTGATCAGTGTCGGTTTGTATGCCCTGCTCGGGGAACGGGGAATCATACCCGCATTCTTAGTCTCGGGGATGATAAACCTCGGCTTTTCGTGGCATCTTTCCCGCCGTGTGCCGGTGACTGCCGTAATGCTCACCAGGCGTGAGATCGTGAAGGAGGCCCGCCCCCTGGTCGCTCTGGGTCTGGCCTTTATGTGGAGCGCCCTTCTTGCCGCCGGCGTGGCGTTTCTAACTCGCGGTCTCATTGTGCATGAGTTGGGAATCGATGCAGGCGGAATCTACCAGGCGGCCTGGAGCATATCCGGATTGTTTGCGGGATTCATTCTGAGTGCGATGGGGCAGGATTTCTACCCCCGGCTGACCGTGGTTGCCGGCCACAACGACCAGGTCAATCAGCTTGTCAACGAGCAGACGGAGGTGGGCCTTCTGCTTGCGCTTCCCGGCTTGCTTGCAACTCTGGCATTCAGCCCCCTGGTTATACAGGTATTCTACACGGGAAAGTTCTTGCCCGCATCCGGGATGCTCCCCTGGTTTGTGCTCGGCATAGTCGGCAGGGTAATTTCCTGGCCGATTGGATTCATCCTGCTGGCAAAAGGCTGCACAAACATCTTCGCGGTCACCGAGACCGCATTCAACGGCTTGCATCTGCTTTTCGTCTGGATTGGCCTGAAATATTATGGAATAGTTGGCGTGGCGATTGCCTTTGCCGTTATGTATGCGCTCTATTGCGTGACGGTCCTGGGCGTGGCGGTTCGGATCAGCGGGTTTAAGTGGTCGGGATCAGCAACGAGATTGATCTGTTATTCGGGATTCTACATTGCCGTCGAATTCATTATCCTGAAAACGCTTTCAGGGATACCGGCTCTCGTCGCCGGCGTGATCTTGGTTTCAGCCAGCGGGATTTATTGTTTGCGGCAACTCGTCTGTCGCGTTGGCCCGGACCATGTCATTTCCAGGCTGGTTGAGTCGGTGCCCCTTATTCGGCGTTACTTTCATGCCTGAAACGAGCCCATACTCTGCTGAATATATTTCCGAGGTGTGCAAGAATATGACAAAAAGCGAGTTTTATGAAAAACTGGAGTTTATCCTCGAACTGGAGTCTCACACTATCAACGGCTCAGAGACATTACAAGATCTTGAAGGTTGGGACTCCCTCGCCAAGCTCTCATTCATCGCGATGGGGGATGTCGAATTTTCCACCATCGTGCCGGCAAAGGCATTGTTGGCATGTAAGAGCGTCGTTGACTTAATAAAGTTATTTGACGGGAAGATCATCTAGAAAATATCGGGGTTTTGGACTATGGCCGGCCTAAGCATGAAAAACTCTGCGATCAGGGGCATCGTATCGGCTGTGCCGGCGCACTCCGAGGGTATGGACGGACTCGCGCAAGCATTCGGCGAAGAGGAAACCCGCAGAATTGCGCGAGCGATTGGTGTTCATGCGCGACGCATCTCAAGGCCGGAGCAGTGCGCTTCGGATCTTTGCTTTCACGCAGCGGCCCGTTTGCTGAGCGAACTTGGTTGGGCTAAAGATTCCGTGGATGCTATGATTTTTGTGAGCCAGACATTTGATTACATTTGCCCGGCTACAAGCTGTGTTTTGCACGGCAGATTAGGACTTTCCAAGACTTGTGCCGCCTTTGACATATCGCTTGGGTGTTCGGGGTATGTGTATGGCCTCTGGAACGCCGCTTCACTGATAGCTTCCGGTTGTCGCAGGGTTTTGTTACTCGTTGGGGATACGGTCTCAAAATGTATTTCACCCTTGGATAAATCAACCAAGCCGCTTTTTGGAGATGCCGGGACAGCAACTGCTCTTGAATTCGAAGAAGGCCCAGTGATGCATTTTGAACTGGGAACGGACGGTACGGGGTACAAACACCTTATCATCCCGGCCGGGGGGTTTCGGCAAAGGCATACTACGGAAGGACGTTCGCAGAGGGAGGACGGTAATGTCCGGTGCGATGAGGATGTCTACATGGACGGAGCGGAGATATTTACTTTTACCCTGCGTGAAGTGCCACCCATGCTAAAGCGGGTGCTTGTGTCCGCAAATTGGGACCTGAAAGATATTGACGCTTTTGTATTTCATCAGGCTAACCGCTTCATTCTCGGCCACTTATCCAACAAGATGAAACTGCCGCCCGAGAGCGTTCCCTTTTCGTTGGAAGAGTTCGGCAACACGAGTTCTGCATCCATTCCGTTGACAATATCCCATCGACTTCGTTCTCTGCTCCAAAGTAAAAGTGCCCGTCTTGTCCTCGGAGGATTTGGAATTGGATTTTCGTGGGGTGCGGTTGCGCTTGAGACCGGACCGATGCTTTTACCGGAACTCGAGGTCGTGCAATGATCAATCCCATGGACATGACGGGACGCAACGTCATTGTTACCGGAGCCTCATCGGGTCTTGGCAGGGAAACTGCGATATTGCTGAGCCGGCTTGGGGCCAAAATAGTATTGGTTGCCAGAAATCCCGAACGCCTGGAGAGGGCGGCTGAGATGCTGGAAGGCGAGGGGCATGGAATAGAGCCGTTCGATCTCTCAGTTGAGGATAGGATTCCTGAATGGACAAAAACGCTTGCAAAAAAATACGGCCCCTTCGATGGCCTGGTACATTCGGCCGGAATCGTAATGACCCAGCCGATCAGAGATTGGAATGTCAAGGATTGCGACAGGTTAATGCACATTAATCTGTATCCTTGCTTCGGTCTGGCCAGGGGTTTCAGACAAAAGGGCGTGCATGTCAAGGGGGGCTGCCTGGTCTTTATGTCATCAGTGGCTGGTCTGAAGGGAGCCGTCGGTCTGTCCACTTATACGGCAAGCAAGTCGGCAATAATAGGCATAACGAAATCATTTGCCCTGGAACTGGCGCGCGATGGAGTACGCGTAAACGCTGTGGCGCCGGGTCTTGTTCTGACAGAGGCGATCGATCCCGCTATCGACGGAATACCGGATTATTTAGAGAACATGAAAGCAAAGCATCCTCTGGGCTTCGGAAATCCGAGGGACGTCGCGCATGCGATTGCATTCCTGCTTGCGGAAACCGGCCGTTGGATAACCGGCACGACATTGACAATAGACGGCGGGTTTACCGCCTGATACCACAAAATCCTTCCTGCCCCCATTTTGCGAAAGGGGGGGAACCTCAGGCGCCCCTTTGAAAAGGGGGGGAACAGGCTTGTGTTAGCGCTTATGGGACCGAGTTCCCTCATACCTTCGAAGGATGCGCGGCCACGCGTTAGGCGCGAGGCCGCATCCTGCTGCCGGAAATGCTATGAGAGCTGTAATTAAAGGTATCGAGATCTACGTCCCCGAAGGTATTCTGGGTAATGAAGAATTGGCTCGGGGGGCATCCGGGTGGTCACCGGAAAAGATTTTTCTGAAAACGGGTATCAAAGAACGCAGGATCGCGGCGCCGGATGAATGCGCCTCTGATATGGGAATTGCCGCAGCCAACCGACTTTTCGAAAGTGGTGTTTGCAGCAGAGATACGATTGACTATTTGTTGTTCTGTACCCAGAGTCCCGATTTTTTTCTTCCTACGACCGCTTGCCTGATCCATAAAAGGTTAGGGTTGGACAGCTCTTGTGGCGCGCTCGATTTCAATCTGGGATGCTCCGGTTTCATATACGGGTTATCGCTTGCAAAAGCGCTAATCGAATCCGGACAAGCCCGGAATGTACTCCTTATAACTGCGGAAACTTACAGCAAATATATCAATCCCAGGGACAGAAGCCTCCGGACGCTCTTTGGAGACGCGGGGGCTGCGACCCTCGTTTCGGGCGTGCGCGCGGAACAGAACTTCATTGGGCCTTTCGTTTTCGGAACAGATGGGGGTGGAGCTGGAAACCTGATTGTGCAGACGGGAGGCATGAGACAATCGGCGATACCGGAGGCAAAGGCTGCACGTGACGCGGACGGTAATTATCGGACGATTAACAATCTTTTTATGGACGGTCCTGAAGTTTTTAATTTTACATTGAAAGTTGTACCCGAAACCATAAAGGCGCTTTGTTCAAAATGCGACAAGAGCGTTGAAGATATAGATCTGTTTGTGTTCCATCAAGCGAATGCCCTCATACTGGAACATCTTCGGAAGAAAATTCTGATTCCCAGGGAGAAGTTCTCTGTCGCCCTGGAACTTTATGGCAACACTGTCTCGTCCACGATTCCAATCGCTCTCAAGGAGGCGCTGTCAACCGGTAGATTAAATCCCGGGCAGTTGGTCATGCTGGTTGGGTTCGGCGTTGGATATTCGTGGGGTGGGGTATTAGTGAAATGGTTTGGCTAAGTGGCAATTTAGAATCTGTTTTGTTTCTCAGGACCTGAAAGAGACTGCCGCATGAGAAGTCCATTTTACCGCCGTGTTGCAAATCGTTTCCTGCACGTCATCGCCCGATATGTTCCCGGCTCCACCAGCGTTCGCCCTTTTCTTCACCGCCTGCGGGGAGTGAAAGTTTACGGGAAGGTATGGATCGGTGATGATGTTTACCTCGATAACGAGTATCCTGAGCAGATTGAAATACACAATGGAGCGGGAATCGGGGTTCGCGCATTGTTGCTTGCGCATACGCGGGGAGTGGGCAGCATTATAGTGGAGGAGGACGCATATATAGGGCCGGGCTGCGTTGTAGTTTGCCCGGAAGGCCGGACCATCCGAATCGGCAAAGGGGCCATGACAGGGCCCGGCAGCATCATAACCAGCAGCGTTCCTGCTTTTGCATTCGTTTCGGCTCCAAAAAGCAAAACAGTTGCACGCATTACTATTCCATTCACAAAGGCGTCGAGTGTCGACGAATTTTTCGCAGGCCTGGAACTCTGGAAAACGCCATCCAAATAAGGCGCCAAAGCCATATTACGGCCAAATTAACCTGACGGCAAACTGACGAAATATCGAATTGAAATTATTACTCGTCTCTGACATACTCAGCGGCACCAACACTCTCAATTTAGCGAAATTGGCGGACTTCTTCGGTCTAGAGCGCGTCAGCCGGCCACCACACTCATCCGACTATGTTATCGTTGTCAGCCAGGAGAGTGCCGGTGCAATATCCGATCTGCCTCCGGCTAAAGCTGTACTGGTTTACAACTGTAGCAGAGATTCCGAAAAATTTAAGGTGGTTGATGCCGGGGGCGGTTTGTACCGTGTCTCTAAAATTGAGGCCGTCACGCGCCAGCTTTCCGGCCTTGCCGTTGTTAACGGGAGACCTCACGGTTCGCGCGTGTTGCAGGGAGTTGAGAATTCCGAAATTCTGATCAGCCTGGGTGATGACCCGTTTTTCGTACGTCAACGGGACAACGGCTGCGAATGGTTTTTTTCGACCAGCCATAGAGTTGTCGATCTCGACGATCGCGTCACCCAAAGTGAATTTAAAGTGGATGACATTTTCGCCGAGATAATTCCTTTTGCCATGTTTTTCCAATATGTTTCCGGGACCAGCAGATGCAGCCACTATGCAAATCTGATAATTGATGATCCCAGCCTGATGAATCGGTACGGTAATATTGAGTATAAGGAAGCCTTGGATTTTGCGCGCAAGAAAGACTTTGCTCTGACAATAGCTTTTATTCCATGGAATTATCGAAAATCCGATTGTGAAACTGTGAAGTTATTCGCCGCCAATCAGGACAAACTCAGTATCTGTGTTCATGGTTGCGATCACACCGCCGGTGAATTTGCAAGTGTGGACGAAAGGACACTCAGTTGGAAGGCATCCCTTGCCATAAGGCGCATGGAGCAACATAAGAAGCGATTCGGGCTCCCTTATGACAATGTGATAGTGTTCCCCCAGGGAGCCTTTTCGGAGGAGTCCATGCACGTTTTACAAGAACATGGGTTCGCAGCAGCAGTCAACAGCACCCTTATTGCTTGTAATAATAGCGGTGGTATAAGAATAAGTGAAATGATAACTCCTGAAACAACCCGTTATGGTTTGCCCCTATTGCATAGACGGTATCCCGAGCAAATAAATGATTTCGCCTATGACTTATTTTTCGGTAGGCCTGTATTGATTGTTCAGCACAATATAGATTTTGTAGAAGGGTGGGACAGGATAATTAATTTTATAGATCAACTCAAAGTTGTAGAGCCTGGCTTGAAGTGGATTCCTCTCGGGAAATTGGTGGAGAAATACGTTGGACCGGCCAAGAAGCCGGAATGGAATGGCGCTGGAGTGGATGTTCAATGCGGCTATACATTGCAGTCCTATGTTAGAACGGCTTTAAGGCGATATCTTTGCGATATCCGTGATACTTGCCTATGTAAGAGCAAGTTCCTTGGAGGCATTGTAACCAGGAGATGATTGTTTCTAATCATCAGATTCCAAAATTATGGGCGTGAAGGAACCATGAAAAGAACGATTATCGTAACCGGCGGAGCGGGATTTATCGGGAGCAATTTCGTACTCCTCGAGAGATTGCGCGGCAACAGGGTCATCAACCTGGATTGTCTCACCTACGCGGGAAATATTTTAAATCTGCGGGGTTTGGAGGGCGATCCGGACTATGTATTTGTCCATGGAAACATTTGCGACCGTGATACCGTACGGCAGCTTCTGGAACAGTACCGTCCGGATGCCATCGTCAACTTCGCGGCGGAGTCTCACGTCGACCGATCCATTGACTCTCCGGAAGATTTCGTGCAGACAAATGTAGTGGGTACCTTTCGTCTTCTGGAGGAAGCCAGGGAGTACTCGATGAGTCTGTCGCCCAAGGCGGCAGCCGCTTTCCGGTTCCTCCATGTTTCAACCGACGAGGTTTATGGCTCTCTGGGGCCGCAGGAGCAGGCTTTTACCGAGCAGACCCCGTACGCTCCCAACAGTCCGTATGCGGCCAGCAAGGCGGGAAGCGATCACCTGGCGCGCGCCTACTATCATACGTACCGCCTGCCCACGCTGGTTACCAACTGCTCGAATAATTACGGGCCGAGGCAGTTCCCGGAAAAACTGATCCCTCTTTTGATCATGAATGCCATCCAAGGCAAATCACTGCCCATCTATGGTGACGGACTAAACGTGCGAGACTGGCTCTATGTAGAAGATCACTGCGAGGCCCTGCATCTTGTCCTGGAAAAAGGGAAGCCGGGCCAAATGTATAATGTGGGCGGGCGCTGCGAAAAAACCAACCTCGATATCGTCGGCACAGTATGCGCGCTGCTCGATGAGCTTTGTCCCGATTCGTCGTTTGTTCCTCATTCGTCACTGATAACCTTTGTGAAAGATCGCCCCGGTCATGACCGGCGGTATGCGGTCGATTGTTCGAGGATCGAAAAGGAATTGGGTTGGAAGGCAAAACAGACGCTTTCTTCCGGCCTGAAAAAAACCCTCGATTGGTACCTGGACAACTCCGAATGGGTGGATTCGGTGAAGACCGGCGCTTACCGAAACTGGGTGAAGCGGCAGTATAACATGGATTGAGGGACGGAAGGCGGAAGGGGAAGATGGAAAGTTCTCTCTTTCTTTCAAAAGATGTATACTCAGGTTAAATGTTCCGTTAACACCAACTCATATAGCGGGTAAGAAATGATTGAAAAGCGTTACCTGATTACGGGCGGTTCCGGGCAATTGGGTACTGATCTGACGATGCTCATGAACAAATGCGGCATAAGTTACCTGGCTCCTTCCGAGACCGAACTGGATTTCGGCATCTCTGAATCCGTCGAAAGTTTTTTCGATGCAAACCGGGGAAAATTCTCTTTTATCATTCATTGCGCTGCGTTCACAAATGTTGATGGTTGTGAGGCGGAGCGTGAAAAGGCGTATCTGATCAATGCTGGAAGCACGGAGACGCTTGCCCGGATTTGTAATCTGCAACGCATTCCGATGCTCTACGTCAGTACGGATTTTGTATTCGACGGGGCTAAGAAGACTCCGTATGAGACATTCGATACGCCGGCGCCCATCAGCGTTTATGGAGCCAGCAAGCTGGAAGGCGAGAGGGCGGTCCGGGATAATTGCCCGCTGCACTATATCGTTCGTACTTCGTGGCTCTTTGGGGTGGCGGGAAACAATTTTCCCAGGGCTATTCTGAAGAAGGCTGCGACGGGAGAAGGTTTGCAGGTGGTCAATGACCAGGTCGGAGCGCCTACTTTTTCCAGGGACCTTGCCGAAGCCCTGTTGGCCCTTCTAGGCATTGATTACCCATTCAGCGGGATTGGATTCTCCGGTGAAAATCTCTCCCCGGCCCCTTTCGGCACGTATCATTTTTCCAATACAGGAGCCGTTTCCTGGTTCGATTTTGCCTCGGAAATCCTCCGGATGGCGGGCAGAGCGAACGGGATTGCTCCCATTACGAGCGCCCTGTTGGAGCGGTCGGCGGCGCGGCCCCCGTATTCCGTGCTGTCGCATGCCGCCATAAACGGTGTAGGAATTACCGCACGCGCGTGGCAGGAAGGGCTCAAGACGTTCCTGTCCGAATTGCGCGTTCAGTCTCCGGAACTTTTTCCGGAAATCAAGAATTTTGAGGAACTCTAAATATGTCGAGGATCAATGAAACAGGTCCGAAGAAGGATGTTTTCTCCGGCCCCGACGTATCCAACGGGAAGATCCGGGGAGTCAGGATAAAGAAGCTGGTACGTCACTGCGACGATCGAGGCTTTTTCCAGGAGATCTTGAGGGACGACGAAAGTCTGCTCGACCGGTTCGGTCAGTTGTCGATGTCCAAGACTTTTCCGGGTGTTATAAAAGCCTTTCACTATCACGCGCACCAGGACGATTTATGGTTTTTTCCGTCGGGAAATGCCCAAGTCGTGCTCTACGATCTGAGAAAAGACAGTGCTACCAGCGGTGTGACGGAGAAATTCTACATGGGTGAGGACAACCCCACCCTTCTCTTGATTCCGAGGGGCGTGGCCCATGGATACAGGGTCCTGGGCAACTTGCCGGTCGTTATCATCTATTTTACAACGCGGTCGTACAATCCGGCCGATCCTGATGAGAAAAGAATCCCGTACAACGATCCGGACATTGGCTTCGACTGGGAGACGGAGAACCGCTGAACGGGCAATATCATATTAAAACCTTGGTGATCGATCTAAAACAGAGGAAACCGAAATGGAATCTACCGACCGGATGGAAATGAATTCCGATTCCACTGGGAACTGGAAGGGGATAATTCTGGCCGGGGGCTCGGGTACGCGCCTATATCCCATTACGAAAGTCGTCAGTAAACAGCTTTTGCCGATATACGACAAGCCGATGATCTATTATCCGATTTCGGTTCTGATGCTTGCCGGCATAAAAGATATTCTCATTGTCTCCACGCCCGAGGACCTTCCGAGGTTTAAGAGCCTGCTCGAAGATGGAAGCCAATGGGGAGTTCATTTTTCCTACATCGAGCAGCGACATCCTGCCGGGCTTGCCCATGCGTTTATTCTGGGAAGCCAATTCATCGGAGATGGTAAGGTTTGTCTCATTCTGGGTGACAACATTTTTTACGGGCACGGATTTCAGCGGATACTGCGCCGAGCGGGCAGCCTGGAATCGGGGGGACTCGTCTTCGGCTATTACGTGAGAGATCCTGAACGCTACGGGGTGGTTGAATTCGATGAAACTGGAAAAGTCCTGGGTATCGAGGAAAAACCGGCTCGACCGAAATCGAGTTATGCCGTCCCGGGACTGTACTTTTTCGATAACAGGGTTATCGAAATAGCTTCCGGACTGAAACCTTCCGCTCGGGGAGAGCTGGAGATAGTGGATGTAATGAACGCTTACCTGAGGAGTGGCGACCTCCGGGTCGAATTGCTGGGTAGAGGCTTTGCTTGGCTCGATACAGGTACTTACAGTTCGCTTCTCGAGGCTTGCACTTTTGTGGAAACAATCGAAAGGCGACAGGGTCTCAAAATAGCCTGCCTGGAAGAAATAGCCTACCGGCTGGGCTATATAGATGACACGCAACTACGGCGGCTTGCCGAGCCTTTGATGAAGAACGGGTATGGGCAGTATATTCTTGAGATGCTAGGGTGAAACATGTTTAGCCCGTTCAGATTTAATTCGTGTTCGCCTACGGATGCAAAGGGAATGAGCAGTGGAGCGATGATCCCGAGGATCGACAAGAGAATTATATTGTTCAGCGCTTTTTTGCTGTTCGGAATGGTTGTTTTCAGCAGAACGGGGATCAAACTCCTGCGCGCGCAGGCCGATTATTACTCTCATATACCCGCTGTCTTCTGTATCATAATTTATATTCTGGTTTCCGAAAGGAAGAGAATCTTCACCCGTGTCGGATACTCTCCACTCTACGGCATGGGGCTCGTCGTCTTAAGCGCCTGTATTTACTTCTACGGCATTGTCAATCAATTCATGTTGAGTCTTAATGACAGTGCATCGGTGGATGCCCTGGCTTTTGCAATTTACCTGGCGGGCATTTATTTGTGTTTCTTTGGCCTGGAGGTGTTTAAGGCGAGCAAGTTTGCGGTGTTTTTGCTCATATTGACGATCCCTATTCCTGATTTCATGCTTGACCGGATCATTTTGTTCTTGCAGGTCCAATCGTACGGTGCGGCCTGTTGGGTGTTGGACACGGTTCGTCTTTATCCGATCAAGGGGAATTTTCATATAATACTTCCCGGCATTAGCGCCGAGGTGGTCAGACAGTGCAGTGGAATAAGGTCCAGTATAGCGCTTCTGATAATCAGCATTCTTTATGGCCGCTATTTTCTGCGAACTCGCGCGGGGGTAGTGCTTTTGGTGGTTCTCACGGTATTCATTGCCCCATTCAAGAATGGAATCAGGATTGCCTCTCTCATTATCTTGAGCATCTATTGGGATAAGATGATTCTTGCGGGCGCTTTGCACACAGCCGGCGGGATACCCTTTTTCCTCATAGGACTTGCCTGGCTTTCCCTGGTCCTGCTGCTGCTGGCCAAGGGTGAAAAGTTTGTACTGAAAAGATATCTGAATCGGAGTTCAAAGCCTGCGTAGCGAGAGCTGCGCGCTTTTTGAGCAGGAACTGTATTGTGTTTGGTTGAGCACCTTCCCTGGAAATGTGAGGTATTGCCCATGAGAGCTTTTTTACTGAGTCGAAAATGGATCTTCTGTATGTTGTTGCTCGTACTGACGGCGTGCGGGGCTTCCCCGGAAGCCAAGAAAGCGCGGCATACTGAAAATGCTGATAAATTCTACGCGAATAAGCAATACAAGGAAGCAGTCATCGAGTATCTGAACGTGCTTCGCTTAGATGGGAACAACAAGTATTCGATGACCCAGCTTGCCGCAATTGCATTGGAAAACGGGTCAACGGCTCAGTCCCTGGCCTATCTTCTGAAGGCGAGGGAACTCGATCCGGAAGATTTGGATTTACGGCTCAAGATTGCCCAGATTTATTCCATGCTCCACAAAACGGCTGATAGCCGCAAAGAAGTGGAGTTTATCCTGGACAAAGACCCTAAGAACATGGACGCGATGAATCTGATCGCAACCTTCGCCACAAGTCGGGAGGAGGTTGACGATGCACTCGCGCGGCTCAAAGAGTTGGAGCCTGATCCCAAGGACCTTCCGAAGTTCAACATGGCCCTCGGTGCTCTGTATGTGAGAAAGGGCGATCTAATGAGGGCGGAGGATTCGTTTCTCGAAGCACTCAAAGGCGAATCCAATTTTCCTGATGCCCATCTGGCGCTGGCCGACCTTGCTGTTATGAAGAAAGACTATACACAGGCGGAGCAGGAGTACAAAGCTGCCGCCGAATTGATGCCCGGGGCTACTCCCGCTCAAGTGAAACTCGCCGATTTTTATACCACGACCAATGATACCGATGCTGCGAAAAAGGTCCTCGAAGGTACTCTGGAAAAGAATCCGCAATTTTTGCCGGCGCTCCATCGTCTTGCCAGGATCGCTCTGGAAAAGCGTGACTATGACGAATGTTCGAGACTGGTTGAACTCGTTTTCCAGAAAGACTCGGCGGATATGGACGCGCGGATGACCCGCGCGCAGATGCTTCTGGCCAAAAACGAAGTCGGCGGAGCTATCGCAGACCTTGAACAGATCGTAAGCGCCCGGCCTGACGTGGCTTACTCCAAATTCTTACTCGGTCTGGCATACATGACCAAGGGAGACTTGTTCAAGAGCAAGATGCTTCTGCAAGGCGCCGTCGATCTCGACCCGAACCTCACGCCGGCAGTCTTACGCCTGGCCGAAGTAAACGTCAGGACCGGCTCCTACCGGGCCGCCACTGAGGGTTTGCTGAGGGTGCTGGCAAAAGACCCCGGCAACCTGGATGCCTATCTGCTTCTACCGGAGGCGGTCAAGAGTCCCCAGGAGGTTAGCCAGGCGATCGAGTTGCTGGAAAAGGCATTGCCGAGGTTCAATAACGATCCGAAACTGAGCTTGGCTTTGGGTTCTCTCTACCTCAAAGGCAACAATTCGAGCAGGGCCGAAGATGCTATAAAGGAAATGCAGACCAAGGACCCGGATTCGGTGCAGACCCATGTGCTCCTGGGGGATATTGCGGTCAGGAAAAAGGACTTCCCGCGGGCCGAACAGGAATACAAAGCGGCAGCCGATCTTTCCAAAGGCGTATCGGCGGCCCAGATGAAATTGGCTGAATTCTACCTGCATCAGAATAATCTGGCCGAATGCAAACGAATCCTTTCGGAGTGTGTGGAAAAAGCGCCGGAATTCCTCCCGGCATCTTATTATCTTGCCAAATTGAGCCTTATGGAAAAAGACATGGACGGCTCACTGAAACTTGTCAACAAGATATTGGCATCAAACCCCAATTACACCGACGCCATTATTCTCAGGGCTGAAGTGTATCTTGCCCAGGGAAGAACGTCCGAAGCCATCCATGACCTTCAGGAGGTCCTGAAAATCAACCCCGCTTCTTTATCGGCCCTGGAAGCTCTGGCGCTTGCGTATATGCAGCAGTCCGATTTTGCAACCGCCAGATCCACCCTTCAGGAGCTATTCCGTCTCGACCCCGATGTTGTCGACCCCAGGGTCCGACTGGCCGAACTGGATATTCGCGCCGGTGACTACCGAACCGCCATCGAAAACATCGAGGGCCTGCATGGAAGGGGGGTGAAGGACCCCGTTCTCGATCTGCTTCTCGGGACCGCCTATCTCGGCAATAACGAACCAGCCAAGGCGAGTGCGTCAATCCTGAAATATCTCGACAAACATCCGGACAATTCCCGTGCAAAACATTTGTACGGCATGGCGCTCGTTGCCCAGGGAAAACGATCGGAAGCGGTCAGGTACTTCGATGAGGCACTGAACGGCACGCCGCCGATCCTGGAGTCATTGAAACAGCTTATCACAATCGATATTGCCGCGAAAAACCTGGATGCTGCTCTAGGGCGCGTAACTAGGCAGACTGAACTGTTTCCCACCAATGGGGAGCTCTACCTTCTTCTCGGGCGCGTTCACATTGTGCGCAAGAGAATCGACCTGGCGGAACAGGCATTTTTGAGAGCCATAGAACTCGATCCCAAACTCATTCAGGCCTATTCCGACCTGGCTCAGGTCTACACCCTGAACAAGAAAACCGATCTTGCAACGGCGCGACTGGAGGAATTGCTGAAACTCGATCCCAAAAACATTGGCGCGCTCATGCTCTCAGGCCTTCTTTATCAGCAGAAGAATGAGGTCAATAAGGCGCGTGACGCGTTCGAGGCGGTTTTGGGCATATCCCCGGGCTTTGTCGCCGCAGCCAACAATCTTGCCTATCTTTACTGTGAATTCCTGGATGACTCCGAAAAGGCGCTGAAATTCGCTAAAATCGCCAAAGACGGTGCTCCTGAGGACCCGAGTGTGTCCGATACGCTCGGTTGGGCTCTTTACAAAAGAGGCAGTTACAACTGGGCATTGCCCTATCTGCAGGAAGGCGTTTCCAAGCTGCCGGACAATCCTGAAGTCCAGTTCCATTTGGGCATGGCCTATTATCAGCTTGGCGATATGGATAACGCAAAAGATACTTTGAAAAAGGCCGTGGGTACAGGATTGCAATTCAGGGGACTGGCCGATGCAAAGAAGGTCTTATCGGAAATTCCTCAATAAAGAGCGTTATGGCGGCAATGATTCAAGGCAAACATATTAGAGTATCACATGTCCATTGATATTGCCGACACGCATTTTGCAATTGCCGTCAGCGCGATACTCCTCAGTGTCGCAACGGCGGTTCTTGCCCTTATGCGGGACCCCCGGTCCATCGCCTATCGTGCTTTTGCAGTGGGGATGATAGCCCTGGCCGCTGAAACGGTCTTCTCCCTTTTCGGCCTGAGGGCGATCAGATCTTCCGAAGCGATTGCATGTGCAAAATGGACACTGCTGGCCTCGGCCCTTCTCCCCGGAAGCTGGCTCATCTTCAGTTTCTGCTATTCGCGGGAGAATTACGATGAGTTCCTTGCGAAGTGGAAATGGAGCGTTGTTGCGATTTTCGCTCTGCTTCTCGCGTTGGTTTCTCTTGGGAGGGAGTATCTGTTCAGCGGACCCGCCCACCTGACCTCAGCTGGCTATTGGATTCTCTCACTGGGGTGGACGGGTTATGCATTTTATGTCTGCTTCCTGCTTGGTTCGGTACTGATTATTGCAAACCTTGAGAAGACACTCAGGAGTTCTTTCGGAAAGATAAGATGGCAGATAAAATTCTCTCTTATCGGAATAGGGGCACTGTTTGCTGCCCGTATTTATACATCAACTCAGGTCATACTTTTCTCGGTAATAGATACAAAATTCTTTACAATAAACAGTTCAATACTGGTTGTTGCTAATGTTCTCATAATATTTTCTGCAATTCGAAATCGCCTCCAACGAGTTAGTATATATGTATCTCAGGATATGTTATACAGCTCGTTAACAATTCTGATGGCTGGTATCTATCTTCTGGTAGTCGGGATAATCACCAAAATAGTAGTTTATCTAGGTATCAGCGAAATACTTTTTCAAAGTGCTTTTGTTGTCTTTCTGGCCCTGGTCGGTTTAGCTATTTTGCTCTTTTCGGAGCATATGCGCTACAGGATCCGGAAGTTCATACACCAGAACTTCAGGCGGCCATACTATGACTACCGCAAAATATGGACCGACTTCACACATAGAACCGCATCTCTTATTGATCTCAAATTTCTATGCATTGCCGTCGCAAAGACCGTTGCCAAAACCTTCCTTACCTCGGCTGTAAGTATCTGGTTATTGGAAGATGATTTGGATCACCCTGTTCTTGTCGCCTCCACCGCACTCTCGCTTTCACAGACAGACGACGTAGACGGGCAATTGATTGTACTGGCAGGGAAGATGAGCGAGCAGCGTGAGCCGGTGGATTTGAGTCGCTCCGAGTGGGAGGCGTCAATATCCAGGGAATTCCTCGAAGAGTCAAAGATCCGCTATTGCGCCCCGTTGGTCTCCGGAGGGGAGTTCCTTGGATTTCTCACCTTGAACAACCCTACACTGCCGTTTTCGATCGAGGAATTCGACCTTTTGAAGACCTTGGCCGATCAGGCGGCTGGATTGATTCTGAATCACAAGCTGTTTGAAGATCTTGGAAGGGCTAAAGAAATGCAGGCTTTCCAGACTCTTTCGGCCTTTTTTGTCCACGATCTGAAGAATGTAGCCTCCACACTGTCGCTCACTTTGCAGAACATGCCCGTGCATTATGACAATCCGGAATTCCGTAGCGATGCTCTCAAAACGATTTCGGGCAGCGTGGCAAAAGTTCAGAAAATGTGTGGGCAGTTGTCACTCCTCAATCAGAAGTTCGAGTTGGAAAGGTGTGAATGTGATCTGAACGACCTGGTGAATTCAACTCTGTCAAACCTGAAGCTGAAAAATCCCGTCGTCACGGACCTTAGTCCACTGCCTAAATGCCTGATTGACCCAGAGCAGGTGCGGAAGGTCATACTCAATATGGTCCTGAATGCAAGCGAAGCGGGCGACGGACAGGTTCAGATCAGGATCGGAACCCGCCTGGATGGAAACAACCTGGTCCTGTTAATTTCCGACACCGGTTGTGGTATGTCCCGTGAATTTATCAAAAAGAACCTGTTTCATCCTTTCAGGACAAACAAGATACGGGGATCGGGCATCGGGCTTTACCAGAGCAAAATGATAGTTGAGGCGCACAGGGGACGAATCGAGGTTCAGAGCCAGGAAGGGTATGGCAGCACCTTCAGGGTTTTCCTTCCGCTTATCCCCGACACAGCAGCGCCCGAGGTCGGGTTGGAAAAGAATTGACGAACATTCCGGTTCAAACCGGTTGAATTTGTTTGAACGCAGTAACCCCTTCCTGTGGAGTTCCTCGCTTCTTTCCCGTCAACGAATAATCCTTCCGCACTCTGCAAAAAAATAGATCATTTCATTCTATTGAGTTTTTGTCAGATCGTCTTCATCACGGAAATCCCTCCTCGATTCGATCGGGAGGCGGGAGGCAACAAAAGAGCAGGCCAAGGAAATGATAATGGTAATAAGGGCGATCATGAACGCGAGTGATTTGCCTTCCCACAGGCTGTCGAACCAGCGTCGAAACTGGTCGGCAAGCACATTCATCTTTCCGCCGTAGAGTTCCAGATCATGGACATACCGTTTCGAGTTTTCGAATTCATGAACCAGGGTGCTCTCGGGAGGATTCCCTGCCGTGAAGTAGATCAGAGCTGCGCTGCCCAAACCGATCAGCATTATAGCGACGGTAATGATGATTAATTGTGTCCGCGGATTTGTGATTCCCGGTTTCATGCGCCTGCTGCCGTTCTATGCTGAAGGGCGCCCAAAGGCGCCCTTTTGATTTTTTGGTAACTGTTCTCTTGGGCAGGGCAGGCACACTATGGCACAAAAAAGCGCAAAACGCATCATCATGGAAGCCCCGGAAATCCGCGCCGCGCTGGACCGGCTTGCAAACGAAATAATCTCGGCCGCGCTGGAGCCTGAAACGTTGGCCCTGGTAGGAATCCATACGGGCGGAGTTTTCCTTGCCAGACGGCTTGAATCGATTATATCCGGCAAGCTCAAGATAGCCGTCCCGGTCGGAACCCTGGATATAACGCTCTATCGTGACGACTGGACACGCCTGCACAACCAGCCCGTGCTCAAGGGCACCAATTTCCCCTTCCGTATCGACGATCGCGAAGTCATCCTCGTGGATGATGTCTTGTACACGGGGCGCACAATCCGTGCCGCCCTGGACGCGCTCATCGATTA
>Ga0364919_10322_pt1 | contig 17754 bp, 15 predicted proteins | sample SorcelJu500001C7_2_FD_206953 | JGI IMG/M metagenome (GOLD analysis project Ga0364919, IMG submission 206953) | Enriched cells from Trout Bog Lake Hypolimnion, Wisconsin, USA - BchlTB.June20.5000.01.C7 | ecosystem: Environmental > Aquatic > Freshwater > Lake > Hypolimnion/Profundal zone | place... | reverse complement strand
ACCCACAGGATCGCTCTGTCTGCACATTGTTTGGTGATGGCGCGTCCGCTACCGTGATTCAATCCGATTCTACGGTTTCCTCTGGCCTCGACCAGTTTTTGAACGGAACAGATGGGCGTGGCTGGAAATCATTGATTGTGCCGGCAGGTGGTATGCGTTTGCCTCACACAGCAGAAACGGCACAAACCCGCGTGGACGAAGATGGCAACACTCGTAGTGAAGATAATCTCTACATGAATGGCCGCGAAATATTCCGGTTTGCACTTCAGGCAGTTCCCCAAACGGTCAAACAGTTGCTGGAACGAGCTAAACTTAATGAATCAGACATTGATTTTGTTGTCCTGCATCAGGCAAATCGTTTCATGCTGGATGAATTGGTGAAAAGACTGCGCTTTCCTCCAGAAAAAGTTCCTTACGAATTTGCTGATATTGGCAACACGGTTTCATCAACGATCCCAATCGTTTTGGAGCGGATGGCTGCCCAAGGAAAGCTTAAAAGCGGTCAAAGGCTGCTCCTTTTGGGTTTTGGTGTTGGGTATTCATGGGCTGGTGGTATAGTTACATGGCATTAATCTTTTCCTAAAAATATAAGGTAAATCCCATTATAACGGGCTTAATTATTTTAGAATGTCGTCATGAAAATATTGGAAATAAATAGCTGGGCTATCCGGATGCGGAAGTTGGTCTTTCGGCTAACACCGCCACGATTTCGGTCATTTGTTTTGCGCGACAATCCTTGGCTTGCTCATTACGAAATTGGCGAGGGTTCCACTGGCAATCCTAAAGTTTTGGACTGGCGATCTGGTTCAAAGTTAAAAATAGGTCGTTACTGTTCGATTGCTCCTGGAGTCACTTTATTTGTGGACAATGGCGAGCATCACACTGACTGGGTAAGCACTCACGCACTGACGCGACTTAATAAAAATAAGAAAGATCGACGCGGTAGAGTCGCCACGCGGGGTGACATGATCATTGGCAATGACGTCTGGATAGGTGACGCAGCAGTGGTTATGAGCGGGGTTAAAATTGGAGATGGTGCAGTAATCGGGGCGCGCAGCCTCGTCGTGCAAGATGTTCCACCTTTCGCCATTGTTAGTGGGGTTCCTGCCCGTTTCTTGAAATTTAGATTTACCTCGGAGCAAATTGAGGCCTTGCAAAAAATTGCTTGGTGGAATTGGAGTGAGGATCAGATTCGTGAAGCAATGCCGCTGATTCTCTCGCCAGAAATAGATGAGTTTATTGCTAAATTCAAACCCGCGTAATTTTGAAATACGGCAGGCTGGCCGCTGGAAAAAATCCGCGCGGCGGCACCGTTGCTGAATTCTGGTTCCATCGCAGAATTTATTGCCCGCTACGGTCAAAATCATTCTTGATTAACATGGCAAGCGTTCGCCACATCCATCTGCTCCGGCAAACCGGCCTGACCGGCATGTTCAATGTCATCACGCTGGCCAATTGTCTGCGCGCGGCCGGCCATCAGGTGAGTATCACTTGCATTGAACCGGGGACGGAGGCGATTCCCGGTCTGGACAAGGACATTACGGTGACCGGTCTCGGTGTGGGTCAAGCGAAGGGCTGGCGTAAAATAATATCTCGGTTGCAGGGGGCGTTCCGGTTGCGGCGGCATTTGCGGCAGCAGCCGTTTGACCTGTTGTATGTGCTCGATAGCTGGACGCTGCCCACCCTCTGGCTGGCCACGGCGGGCAAGCTCCGCTGGCCTGGCGCAAAGCTGGTGTATCATACCTTTGACTGGCTGGAACCGGGACTGGTGGCGGAAACCCATCGGCGGTTGGAAAAGAAAATCTGCCAACAGGCTGATCTGGTGGTGAACACCGACCGTTCGCGGGCGCGGATGCAGCAGGCATTTTACCAGCTCAAGACCACGCCCTTGTGGGTTCAGAATTGTCTCTCCACCACGGTGCCAATTCCACCGCCGGATGAGGCATTGCGGCGGGAAATGACTGGAGCGGAAAACACCGCCGGCTTGCGGGTCGTGATCTATCCCACAATCGTCTCCAACGCCGAATCCTCGCAACGGATGACGTGGGAATTGATTCAGGCTTTCCACCAGTTGCCGGAGCATTACCGGCTGGTGTTGTTTTATCGTGAAGGCAGTGAATATCGCCGCTGTCTCGCGGCGTGTGCGGAAGCCGGGATTTCTCACCGGGTCAAATTCATGGAACCGATGCCCTATATGAAATTGTTGGCGTATGTGGCCTCGGCAGACCTGGGGGCCATTTTTTACGATGCTTCGGTCAGCAGTGGCTATTTCATGTGCAACGCAGACAAGCTTTCCCTGCTGGCGGCGTGTGGCCTTCCGTTCGTGGCTTCCGACCAGCCCGGTCTGGAATCCATCGTCTATCGGCATGGCCTCGGCGAATGTTGCCAGCCCGGCGATGCCGCCGCTCTGGCGGCTGCCATCCGGTTGATTGCGGAGGATCCGGTGCCGCTGGCGGAACGCAAGAAACAGGTGCGCGCCGCGTTTCTCCATCATCTCAATTTTGAAGTCCATGGCCAGCGCCTGCTGGCGGCTTTGGAAAAACTGGATCAGCCGTGAGCCATTCCAAATTTATTGTTGCCCAGCTTGGCGCGCGGATGCATTACGCGGTGCCAAGGATATTTCATCAGGCCGGACGGCTGGAACGGCTTTACACTGATTTCTCCGCCAACCAAGGCTGGCCACGCATTTTTAACTTACTGCCTGGGTCGGCTCGCCCGCCATCGGTGCAGCGGCTGCTGGGGCGGGTGCCGAAAGGTATTCCACAGGAAAAGATTGCCGCCTTCAATCTGCTGGGGTTGCGTTATGCGCAGAAATTGCGCCGCCGCCGCACACCCGATGAACGCACCGCCGCATTTTTGTGGTCCGGCAAATTATTTGGCAAAAAGGTATTGGCGCATGGCTTCGGCAATGCCGGTGCGGTTTATACTTTCAACACGGCGGGAATGGAAATTTTGCAGGCGGCGCGGCGGCAGGGTTTGCAGGCCGTTACCGAACAAACCATCGCCCCCAAACAGGTGGAAATGGAATTGCTCCAACAGGAGCAGGTGGCTTATCCAGCATGGGAACCGGATGGTGGCCTTGACGCCCATGCGCCGGAATTGGCGGCGCGCGAACTGGCCGAGTGGCAGGCGGCTGAAAGTATTTTGTGCGCCAGCGAGTTTGTGCGCGAGGGCGTTGCGCGTTGCGGCGGTCCGGCTGAAAAATGCGTCATCGTGCCGTATGGGGTGGACATTTCAGAAGTCAGAAGTCAGAAGTCAGAAGTCAGAAATCGGCCATTGAGGGTGCTGACAGTGGGAGCGGTGGGATTGCGGAAAGGGTCGCCGTATGTGCTGGCGGCGGCGAAACAGTTGCAGGGCAAGGCGGAGTTCCGGATGGTGGGCGGCATCGGGGTGCTGCCGGAAGCGGAGGCGGCATTGCGCGGGCATTTGGAATTGACCGGGTCGGTTCCCCGCGCACGAATGGCGGATCATTTTGCATGGGCGGATATTTTTTTGCTACCTTCGCTTTGTGAAGGTTCCGCCACGGTTACTTATGAAGCGATGGCGCACGGGTTGCCAGTCATCTGCACACCCAATACCGGCAGCGTGGTGCGTGATGGCGTGGATGGATTCATTGTGCCAATCCGGAATGCCGCCGCGATTGCCACGCGGCTCGAACAACTGGCGGCGGATGTGGCTTTGCGGGAATATCTATCCGCCAACGCCCGCGAGCGGGCGGGTGAATTCACGGTGGCCGCTTACGGACGCCGATTGATGGAAGCACTGAAGCAAAAGTAGAAAACAAAATTGGGTAGGGACGGCGCGCTGCGCTGTCCGGTCATCGCAGCGCGATGACCCTGCCAATGGAAAGCAAATGTTGAAAACGGATCTTCAATTGGCAATTGGTAAATTTCCCAATCTGCCATCTTCTATCTGCCATTTTCCCAAATGAATTCGATGCTTCTCTATGTTTTTGTGGCGATGTCCATTGCCATGGCGGCACCCGCGCTGTGGCGAAAGGATTACCGGCTGCAATTTCCGTGTCTGGTGGGATTGGGCGGAATCTATTTGGTGGCCTTGCCGCTGGCGTCTCTCATCAAGCAGCCAGACGAGGTCGCTCAAGACTCCATCTTCCGGTTTGGCGTGATGGCCATTTTATGCCTCGGCGCGGCATGGGCGGGCTATGTCTGGTATAAGCCTTCACCGGCGATGCGGTTGCCCCAGTTTGATGAGAAGAAACTGTCCCCGGCGGCAATTTTTTTAGTGGCCTTTGGCGCATTCTTTGCCTGGAAAACCCGGAATACCATTCCTGACATAGATCCAGAAACGACCAATTGGACCGGCCCGATTACAATATACGTAACTTTGGCGATGGTCATGAGGTATGGGGCTTTTCTGGCGGCCATTCTTTATTTCCAAACCAAAAACTGGAAGATGTTGCTGGTGGCACTGCCGCAGTTGGCGATGTATATCAGCCTGTTTCTGATTGGCCGGCGCAGCCCCACGGGTGAAATGCTTGTGGTCATCGGGATGCTGTTTTTTTTCTATCGCAAATGGGCGGTGCCGCTTTGGCTGATGCTCCTGGGCACTTTTGCCATGGCGGTTTTTAGTTATAATATTACCACCATTCGCAGCACGGTGGATGAATCTTTGAGCGAACGCCTCCAGGCCATCGAGGCAATTGATGCGGTGCAAAGCCTTTCGGCCAAGGGCATGGCCGATGACCGCAAGTATGTGGAGGTTTACAATGGCGCGAAATACATGGAAGCCAGGGCCAAGGGAGGGCACTACGATTTTGGCCTGCACTTCTGGAACCAACTGGTGTTTGGCTTTGTGCCGGGGCAGATTGTGGGCAAGGAGTTCAAGGAATCCCTGAAGTTCAAGCTGACGGATGACACGCTGCAAACCGGTTATGAAAAAAGCAACGGCACCTGCATGACCGGTGTGGGCGAATCCTTTCTGGCTTTCGGTTATTTGGGCTGCGGCCTGTTTTTCGCCCTGGGTGCCTATATGCGCTGGTTGTGGGAGGGGGCTTTGCGCAATTCCATTTTACATCAGTTGTTATTAATAATTTGCAGCTTGGGGGCGGTGATGGCCTTCAGCGGGCAATTATGGACATTGGTGAACGGAGTCGTGAACTTTTTCATTTTTGTCGGGCCATGGCTGTGGTGGAGCCATGTCCGAACTTCAACCAAGAGCCGCCGCTTGCATCCGGCTTGAGCCTGCCGCCCGAGGCAACCCATAGCAGTTAAAATTAACATTGGCACATTGGCTGGCAGGATGGGCAGTCCTCTGCCCGCCGCAGTTGCCAACCAGCGCTTTCTGTTTCACCACGTCGGCGCGCACGGAGTGACGCGCCCTACCTGTCCCAAGATTGCCAAGAACTGCCATATCCATTTAAAAATCATGCACGATTCAAAAAGCATGCAGCTTGGCCGCGTTGAGGCCATTGATGCGCTCCGGGGTTTGGCTGCGCTGGCGGTAGTTTTCCTGCATGCGCGCCAAATCCTGTGGGTGGGGATGGACAAGCTGTTTGCACGTTACCATTTTCAGCCCAATCTGGAAGCCTGGGCAGGTTATGCAACCTTCCCGCTCAAATTGGGATGGCTGGGGGTCACGCTGTTTTTTGTTCTGTCCGGCTACTGTATTCATCGGCGCGGGGCACAAAGACTGGCTGCCAACCCGCAGGCCAGATTGGATCTTTTTGACTTCGCCCGCCGGCGGTTCTGGCGGATATATCCCACCTATGCCGTGGCCTTATTGCTCACCGGGGTGATTGACTGGCTGGTCTTCCGGCATACTGGCGGGACATCGGGCAACTGCGACCATCGGTGGAGCACACTGCTCGCCAGTCTGGTCGGATTGCAGGGATTGGTTTCCCCCATGTATGGTTCCAACGGGGTCTTCTGGACGCTGGCGATGGAAATCCACCTCTATCTGGCCTATCCGGTCTTGTTTTGGATCTCCAGGCGCTACAATCCCAAGCGCGTGTTGCTGATGACTTTTATCATCAGCTCCACCTTTGCGGTTGCCGATGTGATTTTGCGAATTCAAAACGCGTTTCCGTATCATTTTGTTCGCGGCCCGATTTTCCTGCCGTATTGGTTCACCTGGGCGGTTGGATTTTATCTGGCGGAAGCGGAAGCCCGTCGCGCGGTTTTACCTTCGCCCAAAACTCTGGCATGGCTCGCGGTTGGTGGTTTTCTGGGAGGCATGACACTGGTCGTCCTCAATCATCCGGAAGCCTCGGAGATTTTCTGGGCGGTGCTGTTCGGGGTGGCGGTGTGGTGGAGTCTGGGTGAGCGTGGGCGGCGGGTTTGGGATACGATTCCGGGGCGATTGGCCAGCTTTGTTGGTGTGTTCAGCTATTCGCTGTATGCCGTGCATTTTCCTTTGCTCCAATGGTTCGCCGCTGACACACTGCCGGATGGGAGCAAGCCTTACAGCCTGCTGTTATGTGTGTTGGGCGGCGGGTTTGTTGTCTTTGCCGCGTGGGTGTTTTTTCAGTGTGTGGAGCGTTGGTCGTTGCGGAGGCCGAAATGCGTTGCCAGCAATGCAAACAAGTGAAAGCCGTCGCGAGAGCTAAAGCCATGATTGCGATTGTGATTTCCAAATTTCTTTGTTCCAAACTTCAGTTTTTCCCGTGAAAACCGCCATTATCTTTCACCGGCTGGGGCCGTATCACTTTGCGCGACTGCGCGCAGCGGGCCGGATGCTGCCCGTGTTGGCGATTGAAACATCGGGCGCGGACGATACCTATGATTGGGATCAGGTGTCCGGAGCGGACGGCTTTGAACGGATCACGCTGTTTGCGGATGTTGATGCGCAAAAACAACCGGCGCGGGAGGTGGCGTGCCGCATGATGGTGGCACTGGATAAAACCCGTCCCGCTGTGGTGGTGGTTCCTGGGTGGGCAGACGTGGCGGCGCTGGCGACCCTGCAATGGTGTGTGCGCAATCGTGTTCCTGCCGTCATCATGTCCGAAAGCACCGCATGGGACGAACCGCGTCACGCGTGGCGTGAGAGGATTAAGCGGCAGGTGGTGAGATTGGCTGCCGCCGGGCTGGTTGGTGGCACACCTCACAAAGAATATATCATTCAACTGGGGATGCCGGCAGGGCGTGTGTTCTTGGGTTATGACATGGTGGACAACGCCTTTTTTGCCCAGAGCGCAGAGCGGATCAGAAGTCAGCAGCCAGCAGCCAGAAAGACGCGTGGGTTGCCGGGAAAATATTTTCTCGCCAGTGCGCGATTTGTCGAAAAGAAAAACCTGCGTCGGCTGATTGAAGCTTTTGCACTTTACCGAAAGAAATCAAAGGATGCTAAACCCGAAATCGGAAATCCGAAATCGGAGCCGTGGGACTTGGTTTTGCTCGGTGACGGAACTTTGCGCCCCGACCTCAAACATCTGATTGCTGGCCTCGCATTGCAGGACTGCGTCCTGCTCCCCGGCTTCAAGCAGTATTCGGATTTGCCGGATTTTTATGCACACGCGAGCGCGTTTGTCCATGCCAGCACCACGGAACAATGGGGATTGGTTGTCAATGAAGCGATGGCAAGCGGTTTGCCGGTGCTGGTCTCCAACCGCTGCGGCTGCGCCCGGGATTTGGTTCAGGAAGGGGTAAATGGTTTTACTTTTGATCCGTTTAATGTTGAAGAACTGGCAAATCTGATGCGACGCATTTCCGATTTTGGATTTCCGATTTCCGATTTTGGTGTCGCCAGCAACCGCATCATTGCAGACTGGGGACCGGAGCGGTTTGCCGGCGGGCTAAAAGAATCCGTTGAATGCGCCTTGCAAATTGGTCCGGTAAAGCCATCGTGGCTGCAACAGTTGATTATAAAGGTGCTGCTAAACAAATAACATGTGAAGACTTGTTGTCTCACAAATTCGGTTTCGCGTGCGGGCGGAGGCCTGTTCCAAAGTGTCCGACGATTGAACCTCGGATTAAGCCGACTGGACGGAATCAGCGTGGAGGTATTGGGGGTGCAAGATGAATTCACCGAAGAAGATATTTCTCAATGGCGGCCGCTGCAGGTTCAGGCCCTGCCCGTTCGCGGGCCGCGCAGCCTCGGTTTTTCTTCCGGCCTCAAAGCAGCACTGGTTCAAGGTCAATACGATCTGCTCCATGTTCACGGGCTCTGGCAGTATCCTTCCTGGCTGGCGTTATCTTGGCACGGCCAGACTGGCCGACCCCACATCATTTCACCTCGGGGCATGCTGGACAAATGGGCCTTGAGAAATTCCCGCTGGAAAAAACGAGTGGCTGGCTGGCTATTTGAAAATGAACACCTTCGTCAGGCAGCCTGCATTCATGCGCTTTGTGAAGTTGAAGCGCACGCCATCCGCGACTTTGGGTTGAAAAATCCCATCGCCATCATCCCGAATGGAATAGATATGCCGGAATGCGGAATGCGGAATGCGGAATGCGGAAATCCTCCGTGGAATGGCTTGATTGAGCCGGGGCGAAAAGTGCTTTTATTCTTAAGCCGCATTCATCCCAAGAAAGGACTGGTGAATTTGCTGAAAGCGTGGGCGGCGCTGGAGAAGTCAGAAGTCAGAAGTCAGAAGTCAGAATGGGTTTTGGCCGTTGCCGGCTGGGATCAGGGCGGGCATGAAGCGGAACTAAAACAGCTTTGCACGGAACTGCAAATTTCCTTTGCGGACATTCGGGAAAACAAATCGGAAATCGGAAATCGGAAATCGGAAATGGCCGCGCCTTCCGTCCTGTTCCTCGGCCCGCAATTCAACGAGGCAAAGGCGGCGTGCTATGCGAACTGCGATGCGTTTATCCTGCCGTCATTCAGTGAAGGCCTGCCGATGGTGGTGCTGGAGGCGTGGGCTTACGGCAAGCCGGTGCTGATGACGCCCGAATGTAATTTGCCGGAAGGCTTCGCCGCCAATGCGGCGTTGCGCATCGGGCCAAGCGCGGAGAGCATCACGCAGGGCTTGGAAGATTTGTTTCGCCTTCCGTCCCCCGATCTCCGCGCCCTAGGCGCAAACGGACACCGGCTGGCGTGTGAGCGGTTTGCGTGGCCGAAGATTGCCAGCGACATGAAGTCGGTCTATGAATGGGTCTTGGGCGGCGGCTCCAAACCGGATGCGGTCGTTCTTGAATGACCTCAATGAAACGATGAACCTCGATATTCAATCAAACCGGGCGGAACAAAAATACACTGCTGCCGCGCAATTCCGCCGCGTGCTGTGGGGCGCGGGGAAATTATTTTTCCGCTTCAGCCCGCGCCCGTGCTTTGGCTGGCGGCGTTTTGTCCTGCGCGGCTTTGGCGCGAAGATTGGAAGACAGGTTCATACTTATCCCTCCACGCGGATTTATTTTCCGTGGAACCTGGCGGTGGGAGATTGGAGCGCGATTGGCGAGGATGCCTTCATCTACAATCTTGGCCAGGTCACGCTCGGCGAACGCGTCACGGTTTCACACAGGGCGCATTTGTGCGCGGGCACGCATGATTACACGCGGACAGATTTGCCGCTGCTCAAGCCGCCGATTGAAATTGGAAACCAAGCCTGGATTTGTGCCGATGCGTTCGTCGGGCCTGGCGTGGTGATTGGCGAAGGTGCCGTGGTCGGCGCGCGGGCAGTCGTCACTAAAAACGTCGAGCCATGGACGGTAGTTGCCGGCAATCCGGCGCGGGTGGTGAAACAGAGGGAAATTAAAACCTGATTTTATGGATGCTAGTCAATCAACCAAGGAACACGCGACAAGGCGAAACGACCAGTTGGACTTGCTGCGTGCGGTGGCGATTGCGATGGTGGTGTCTTATCACCTTGTCGGGATGTCTCCCGTGGCCTTGCCCGGTTTGATGCGTTTCACCCATTGGGGACAATACGGAGTGGACCTATTTTTTGTGTTGAGTGGTTGGCTGATCGGCAGTTTGTATTGGCACGAGCAAATCCGGTTTGGAAACGTAGAGGTATGGCGCTTCTGGGGGCGGCGCTGGTTCCGGACAATCCCGCCCTACCTAGTTGCAATGATGCTGGCGTGGCTCGCCGTGCGATGGGAGCGACATGAATCTTTCCATTGGGGCTACCTGATGTTTGTCCAGAATTACTATGAACGGCTTCCATATTTTCTGGTCAGTTGGTCCTTGTGCATCGAAGAACATTTTTATCTGGTTTTTCCCTTGTTGCTGGTCTGGTTTTCGCGCAGTCACCGGTCAGTAGCCATGCTGTTTTCCACTTTGATTATCATTGCCTTGGTTGGCCGGTGGTCGTTGTCCTGGAATGGGGCGACACCTGCTGAATTTGGATTCAAGTTGACCGCCACCCATCTGCGACTGGAAGGATTAGTGTTGGGTTTCTGGGCTGCTTATGTATCGAGCCTTTGCCCAGGTTTGTGGTCATTGCTGCAAAAAACGTCGCCTTATGTGGCGATTGGCGCAGCAGTAACGATGGGAGTGATCGCCTTCTTGCCGGAGGTCTGGATGTATCGGCTTGGGCTGACCATGCTGGCTTTGTGTTTTGCGGCTTTATTGGCGTGGCTGATGCACAGTCCCCGGAGAATAGGCGCGGGACGGCTCTTAATTAAAGCCGTTGCCATTAGTTCTTATTCGGTCTATTTGATACACGCCCTAATGCTTCATGTGGCGTGCGGCGTAATGAAGGCCGTCCCCGCAATTCCATGGTTTGGCTATTTCCCGATTGCTCTGGCCTTGATTGCCTTCGCCGGAGCGCTGTTTTATTTCCTGGTTGAACGTCCATCAATCAAACTCCGGGATCAATGGATTGCCCGGCGGACTGGAGTTGTGATAGAAAACCAACCTCCCCCGGTTAATGAACAACAGACGTCAGCAACAGTATAGGTTCTGATTTCAACCTATAGCCTTAATGGGTATGAACATTTCCATTCTCATTCTAACCTATAACGAGGAGCTTAACCTGCCCCGTTGCCTGGAGTCCGTGCGCTGGGCGGATGACGTGCTGGTGGTGGATTCATTCAGCTCGGACAAGACGGTGGAAATCGCCCGTGCCGCCGGGGCGCGGGTGATGCAGCATCCATTCAAAAATTTCGCCGAACAGCGGAATTTTGGGCTGGCACAGGGCGGCCTGAAACACGAATGGGTATTGCATCTGGACGCCGACGAGGTGGTGACGGAGGCGTTCAAAACGGAAATTTTCAGGATGGCAGCCGGCGGGGGCGCAGCCAAGGAAGCCTACCGCGTCGCCTCGAAAATGATGTTTCAGGGGCGCTGGCTGAAATATGCCGGGATGTATCCGAGCTATCAGGTGAGGCTGGGGCAAAAAAACAAACTTACTTTTGTTCAAGCCGGACACGGACAGCGGGAAGCACTGCCGCCGGAAAAGCTGGGGACGCTGACGGAACCGCTGGTGCATTACTCGTTTGGCAAGGGATTGCACGACTGGGTGGAAAAACATAATCGTTATTCCACCGATGAAGCCATGTTGTTAATGGCAGCAAAACAGGAGCCATTGGATTGGCCGGGGATTTTTTCACCGGATGATCCGACCCGCCGCCGCCGGGCTTTGAAGCGCTTGTTTCTGCGCCTGCCCGGACGTCCGGGGCTGCGGTTTTTTTATATGTATTTTATCCGTCGCGGTTTCTTGGACGGGTGGGCTGGGTATCACTATTGCCATCTGCTGGCCTTTTATGAATTGTTGATTTCACTCAAAGAAAAAGAGATCAATCAGCAGGCTCCAAAATCCGGCGACATCGGAAGTAAAAACTCGTAATCCAGTTTTGAACGTGATCAATCTAAAATCGCGCTGGCTGTGGCGGTGGAAATGGTGGCTGCTGTTGCCGCTGTTATCGGCGCTGCTGGTCTTTGTGGCCTGGCTCTTTCCGCACGAGTTGCTCAAGGTGGATTCTGGCCCAGTCTCGGCGGACGTTCTAGTGGTGGTGGGCGGTGCGCCAACGGAACGACCGCAACGCGCGGCGGAATTATACAAGGCAGGCAGGGCGCCAAAAATCATCCTAAGCGGCACTGGCGATGGTCTGTTCGCCGAACACATGCTTGAAACGAATGGCGTGCCGGCGTCCGCCATCGTGCGGGAAGGCAATTCACACACCACGTTTGAGAACGCCAAGTTTTCCATCCCCCTGCTTCGGACGATGGGGGCCAAGCGCGTGATAATCGTGACCTCCTGGTATCATTCCCGCCGGGCGCTGGCCTGCTTCAAGCATTTCGCGCCAGACATCACCTTTTATTCCCGCCCAAGTTACTATGCCTATAGCCGTTCTGAATGGGGCCACACCGGACTTCATGCTTATATCAAGATGGAATATCTCAAAATAGCCGGCTACTGGCTGTGGCACGGAGTCTGCCCGTTCTAGGGAAAAGCAGGGTAATGGTTTATGATGTCGGCTTCCAAATTTGAATCTCCATTTTTACGCATGGCGCTATGCGCCCTGCCGCTGGCGTGGCTTTGGTGGGTTTTGATCAATGACCTGCGCGTGGAGTGGACGGTCAACCCGCAATACGGCTACGGGTGGGCGGTGCCGTTCTTCTGTGCGCTGCTGCTGGCGCGGAACGCACGGTTCGCAGCAGCAAAACAAAACCGGAAGCCGGAAGCCAGAAGCCAGAATGGCCTCCGGAAATTTCTGCGTTCTGCTTTTGGCTCGATGGTTCTGCCTATTTCCCTCGCTTTGCTTTATCTACCGAGCCGGCTGATTCAAGAGGCGAATCCCGACTGGCGGCTGGTAGGTTGGACACTTGCGATTGAGGTCATCGGCCTCACGCTCTGGCTGCTGCACCTGACGATTCACGATTCACAATTCACGATTGGCAAATTCAGCTTTCAGTTTTCAACTTTTGTCTTTCCGCTGTGTTTTTTCCTCGTGGCCGTGCCGTGGCCGTCGCTGGTGGAAATGCCCATCATCCAGTCACTCACGCGGATGGATGTGAGGGCGACGACGGAGCTGATGGGCTGGCTGGGGATTCCAGCCATTCCGCATGGCAACGTCATCGAAGTGGCCACCGGCATTGTGGGCATTGACGAGGCGTGCAGCGGCATCCGGTCGTTTCAGGCCACGCTGATGATTTCGCTGTTTCTCGGCGAATGGCTGCGGATGACGCTGGGACGGCGGATGACGCTCGTGCTGGCAGGTTTTCTTTTGTCGCTGCTGTTCAATCTCTCGCGACTGATGTTGCTGGTGTGGGTTGGCGCCCACGACGGCCTTGCCACCATGAGCCGCTGGCATGATCCGGCCGGAATAATGATTTTGCTCGGCTGTTTTTTTGGCCTTTGGTTTTTGGCACACGGTTTGGCGGCAAGACCACAGGGAACGGAAACTCGAAGCCAGAAACCCGAAGCGCTTCCAACCGAAACCTCCGATTTCCGCCTTCCGATTTCCGCCGGGTTGGTTTTATCCGCGTGGCTTGTGCTGGTGGAAACCGGCGTGGAAACCTGGTATCGCATCCATGAGTCCCGGTTGCCGGCGGCCGTAACGTGGAGTATCGCGTGGCCCGCCAATCCCACGATGAAAGAGGTGCCGCTCGGCATTGATGCCCGCCGGGTTTTGCGTTTTGATGAGAACCAGAGCCGGCGCTGGCAGGCGGATGGTTTATTGTGGCAGGCCGTGTTTTTGCGTTGGGAACCTGGCAGCGTGGCCGCCCGTTTGACGGCGAATCACACCCCGGAAGTCTGTCTCAGTTGCGCGGGTTATCACTTTACCGGCCAGAGCGGTCTGCAGACTCTGACAGCTCATGGACTACAACTGCCGTTCCGTTTTTATCAGGTGGGGGATACTGTGCCGCCCGTGTTTGTTGCTTATTGCCTCTGGGAAGACCGGGCCAAACGCCGCGAATTTTCCACGGCTCTATTGTCCTATGGCAACCGGCTTGCGCCCGTGCTTATCGGCCAGCGCAATGCCGGCCAGCGCTCACTCGAAATCGCCTTGACCGGTGTGAACGACCTGGCCTCGGCACAAACCGCCGTGCAGCAGCTGCTGGAAAAAATCCTTTTCACCGGCCGGTGAACTTTTAATCCTCAACCCATGCCCAAGAAAAAAGTTTTTGCCGGCGGCTGTTTTAGATGAAGATTTTCCTGCTCAACCAGGTCTTTTACCCCGATGTCGTCGCCACGGCGCAATACTTGAGCGACCTCGCGGCAGCACTGGCGGAACGCGGGCACGAGGTGACCGTGATCAGCAGCCGGCGCGCTTACGAACATCCCGAGACGATTTATCCGGCGAGAGAGACCTGGCGCGGTGTGAAAATCATCCGTGTTTTTTCCACGCGCTTCGGCAAGGGTGCCAAGTGGCGGCGCGCGGCGGACTTCGCCAGCTTCCTGTTTTCCTGCTGCACGCGGCTGTTGTTTTTGCCGCGTCAAGACGTGGTCGTAGCGCTCACCACGCCGCCGCTCATTTCCTTCATTGGCGCGTGCCGGGCAAAATTGTGGCGGGCGCGATTCTGCTACTGGGTCATGGATTTCAACCCGGACGAGGCCATCGCCGCCGGCTGGCTGCGGGCGGATTCATTCGCGGCGAAATTTCTGGAGCGGCTCTCGCGGTTCAGCCTGCGCCGGGCGGATGGCATCATCGCGCTGGATCGGTTCATGCGCGACCGCATTGTGACCAAGGGCATCGCGGCGGGAAAAATTGCCGTCATTCCGCCGTGGTCGCAGGATGATGCCGTGCGGTTTGACGCGGCGGGACGCGAGGCGTTCCGCAAGTTGCACCGGCTTGAAGACAAGTTTGTCGTCGCGTATTCCGGCAACCACAGCCCCGTGCATCCGCTGGACACGCTGATACAGGCGGCGGACAAACTGCGCGGGGAAACAGACATCGTCTTCTGCTTCATCGGCGGCGGCAGCGAATTTGGCCGTGTGAAAAAATGGGCGGCGGAAACCGGCAATCCGCAGGTGCGCTGCCTGCCGTATCAGCCGCTGGAGCAACTGTCCGCATCGCTGTCGGCGGCCGATGCTCACGCGGTGGTGGTAGGGGATGCCATGATCGGGTTGGTTCATCCCTGTAAAATCTACAATGTCCTTTCCGTTGGATCCCCAGTGGTTTACGTCGGACCGGAAACCAGCCATGTCACGGAAATTCTGGAGGGACTGCAGCCGCGTCACCCGTGGATCGGCGTGCGGCACGGGGCGGCGGATGTTCTAGCCAATCAAATCCAACAGTTGCGCGCGAAAACGACGGTTCTCGACCGCCGTCCTCCGGTGGCAGTGGCCGCACGCTATTCGCAGACGACGTTGTTGCCGCAATTGGTGGCAGTGTTGGAAAATAAAGGTAAAACCGCAGCGGGCTAATACTTTTCGAACCCATCTTACTCAAGCGCATCCTCTCCGGCCACGGCTGGCGGGGATGTTTGGTTTTATGACCGGGTTTGTCTCCTGAAGGAGACAAACCGCATGTGTCAATTGGGCGTATGCAACCTTGCGCTCTGTTATCGTGATGGCGTCCCGCCGGGACACCGCCGATAATTGTGATATTGATGCTGAATTGAAACAGACCCCGCCTCGCCGCGCAACGGTGTTGCCAAACGAAATTACAACCGATTTTTAGATTTTCCCCGTAGATGTTCGCAAGGGATATGTCCCCAACACTGGTGACATGCGGAAAATCCCGCATCTGTTAATCTTTCCTTGTTGGAAGTAGTGTTCCACACCCAGAGACATAGTGTGTTGATTGAGGCCGGAGTAGTGTCCGGCCTTTTTTCTTTTTACCGGCAAACCTCTCCCCTTTGACATTGCGCGCGCGATCTTGTGAATGGCAAGAATTGCTTAAATTATGGCACGACTGGACTGGTATTGATTTGCAAATGTGGGATGATCGGGTGGTAAGCCGCATTTCACATGAGCCAGCAAACCCGTTTCGATCTGGAGCAGGCGGAGATTCCGTCGGCTTGGTATAATCTCAACGCCGATTTTCCGGAACCACTGCCGCCGCCACTGCATCCCGGCACCAAGGAACCCATGCCGCCCGAGGCGTTGGAGGCAATCTTTCCCCGCAACCTGATTGACCAGGAAATCAGCGCGGAGAAGTGGATTGAAATTCCTGAACCGGTGCGCGACATCTACGCCCTGTGGCGACCGACGCCATTGCTGCGCGCCGTGCGTTTGGAAAAGGCGCTGAACACACCAGCCCACATTTATTACAAATACGAGGGTGTCAGCCCTGCCGGCAGCCACAAGGTCAACACCGCCGTGCCGCAGGCTTACTACAACAAAGCTGCCGGCACCAAACGGCTCGCCACGGAAACCGGCGCGGGCCAGTGGGGCGCGTCGCTCGCCTTCGCGTGCAGTTTGATCGGTTTGGAATGCAACGTTTACATGGTCAAGGTGAGCTACGAGCAGAAGCCATATCGCCGGATGCTCATGCACACCTGGGGGGCGACGGTTCACGCCAGTCCGAGCAACCTGACCGAATATGGCCGCAAATTGCTCGCGGAAGATCCGCATTGCGCCGGCAGCCTCGGCATCGCCATCAGCGAAGCCATCGAGGACACGGTCAAAACGCCGGGCACCAAGTATTCGCTCGGCAGCGTGCTGAACCACGTGTGCCTGCACCAGACCGTCATCGGCGAGGAAACGATCAAACAGATGGAAAAGGCCGGCGAGGAACCGGACGTGATTTTCGGCTGCTGCGGCGGCGGCAGCAATTTCGCCGGGCTGGTCTTTCCGTTCATCCGGGGAAAAATCCATGACGGAAAAAAATACCACATCGTCGGCGTCGAGCCGTCCGCGTGTCCGACCTTGACGGAAGGCGAGCTGCGTTACGATTTCGGCGACACGGCGGAGACCACACCGCTGATGAAAATGTATACGTTGGGTCACAAGTTCATGCCACCGAGCATCCACGCGGGCGGGTTGCGCTATCACGGGATGTCACCGATGGTCAGTCATGCGCTCAAGCTCGGCCTCATGGAAGCGAAGGCGATTCACCAGACGAAAGTGTTCGAAGCCGCCGTTTTGTTTGCGCGCAAGGAAGGCATCGTGCCGGCACCGGAATCATCGCATGCGATTGCCGCAGTTGTGGAAGAGGCGATCAAGGCGCGCGAAGAAGGCAAGAAACGGGTGTTGCTGTTCAATCTTTCCGGCCATGGCCTGCTCGACTTGAGTTCGTTCGAAAGCTATCTGCACGGGAAAATCCAGGACGTTTAATTTTTGCGATGGCGGCGCCCTTTTCCTTGGCCATCGTAAGCATTTAGCCAGTTCATTTTCGTTTTCCGGAAAACACCATCCAGAGCAGACCCAGCCCAAATACACCTGCAAGCCAAGTTTTTGCCACGCAATGCGACCTTGGCTTCCTTGAGGACTCTGCGCCCAGCGTAGCGCGCTGTCCCTGCCTCAATTGTTTGTGAACGACATAATCCCGTTTTAGATTGACATTCACATCAATGGCTTGATATAAATGGCCATGACTCCGAATAGCTTTCAAAATTTAAGCTCATCCCTGCAAGCCCTGCCCGTGGCGATGGTTTTTTCATCTCAACTGCTGTTGACCCAGAAATCTTCGGCCTCGCGCAAAACTGGTTCCGACGACAAGTCGGCGGAATCTTTCACGGTTCGCGCCACCGCACTGACGGCGATCCTGAAAGGCATTCCGGGCTACAACCACGACGGGCTTAATGAGTGAAACTGTGCCCGCAGCGCCGCACGAAATGGCATGGCAAAATGGCGCGGTCGGCTTGGTTGTTGTCCATGACGATGGGACACTTTCAGCAGCACCCGAAATTCCGGCTCTTTAGTTTTTCCTGCAACTGCGCGTCGGCGGCTGGAAAATCGAAACGAGTCAGTTTTGATTTTTTCACCCATCGAAATCCAGCGCAGCCGAGCGGCTGCGGTTC
>Ga0364919_10280_pt2 | contig 17764 bp, 20 predicted proteins | sample SorcelJu500001C7_2_FD_206953 | JGI IMG/M metagenome (GOLD analysis project Ga0364919, IMG submission 206953) | Enriched cells from Trout Bog Lake Hypolimnion, Wisconsin, USA - BchlTB.June20.5000.01.C7 | ecosystem: Environmental > Aquatic > Freshwater > Lake > Hypolimnion/Profundal zone | place... | reverse complement strand
GGATCGCATTCGACTCTACAATCCTAGCGGCAGTGCATCAGTGACTTATTGGATTCAGCCGCTCCGGCAGACAACCTAATGGCCTACCAATTCGCAGATGGTTTCGACAATTACGGGAATAGTTATTCATTTACGGGCGGCTATCCATGGGCAACCGTAAACGGCACTTGTGCCACTTCCACGGCTGACTATCGTTTTACCCCTCCCGGTTCTCTGCCCGGTGCCTGTGTTAACCTGTCTACTGGCGCATATTTACGCCAGAACTTATCCAGTAATCAAGCTACAATAATTGCAGGTTTTGGGTTTAAACTCTCGGCCTTGCCCTCTGTCAATAATCAAGATATCTTTGGACTTTTGGACACTGGTACTTATCAAGTTAAATTAATTGTTACCGCCAATGGAGCTCTCCAATTCTATCGGGGGAGTTCTACTCAAAGTGGAACGACCGCTATTGGTACAGCGTCCGCAAATGGAACGATTGTAGGGAATACTTGGTATGGAGTTGCCGTTCAAATTGTAATTGGAACTGGAACTTCTGGATCTGTTGCCCTCTATCTCAATGGTAATGCAACTGCCACAATCAACAGCACAGGTCTGAATACTTCCGAAAGTGGCAATGCTTACGCTACCCAAGTCGAGATCGGACAGGTTTACAATAACAGTCTAACCTGCAAGTATGATGACTTCTATTGCTTTGACAATACTGGCAGCTTCCTCAATGCTCTCTTGGGCGGTGATGCTCGCATTCTTACCAAGATGCCTGCGAGTGCCGGAACTTATACCAACTGGACTCCAAATGGTCTAGGCTCCAATTTCCAGAACGCTGCAGTCCAGCCTCCGAGTACCTCAGACTATAACTCCAGCAACACTCCCGGCACCCAAGACTCCTATACCATGCAAGTTGCCAGTCTTGGTGTAGCGCCTTATTTCGTATTGGCACGGGCTTCCATGGAGCGAGATGATGCCGGAACTCACACTCCAAGTATCTTCGTTCGCAGTGGATCAACTAACAGTTCTGGTGTTACTACTCCTGCCTTGACTTCCAGTTATCTATTCTATGATGCAATCTTTCAAAATGATCCTAATACCAGTATCGCTTGGACTGCATCTGGAGCGGACGATGCGCAAGTTGGTATAACCGAGGGTTAATTGGCTGTTCGTCTTAATCAAGAAGTCATTGAAGTTGCCTCACAAGGAGGTGCCTCTGGCGGCAACGTCCGCCTCAACCAGGAAGCCATTCTTCTTGGTGTTAATGGCAATGCCAGCCCCGGCAATGTTCGACTCAATCAAGAGATCCTCCTTCTCTTAACTCCCGCGAGTCTAGTTGGTTCCAAGGTTCAGATCATCGGTGGCCCTTTTCAAGATGCCCTTGGCAATGCGCTTTCCGATGGTTATCTGATAATGCAACTTCAGCACGATGCAGTGGCATTGAACACTGGTCAGATCGTAGGTGGCAAATCCGTCGTCATTCCTTTGGATATCAATGGGTACATTCAAGGAACGGTGACAGGGGCCCCGGTCTACATTTGGCCTAACAATGTTCTACTTCCGTCAACAACTACCTATATCGTCTGGGCCTATGATTCCGTCAACCGTCCCGTTTGGGACAATCCCCAGATACAAACAGTTTCTAATAGCCCCAGTCCATTCAACGTGAACGCGTGGATTCCCGGCCCGTGATTCAAAAGAGGAATAGCTAATGCCCGCACAATATCAATCACCGTCGATGGCTCCGTTTGTTTCGACGTACGACGATCCGAATGCCGACATCACCAACAAGGTTGTTTCGCACCTTCGAAGGATGCGGTACTTCCGGAAACAGTATGACCAGCGTCGAGCATATTTTTACCGCCAGTATATCGGCCAGCGAGACACGCGCTTTTATCCCGACAATATTACTCCTCGTAGTAATACTTTTGTTCCCTATCCTCTAGCGAATGTTGAGACGATAGTCTCCCGAACCCTCGACGCCTACTTCTCCTATGAGGACTGGTTTGAATGCAAGGGTCGCTCAGCGATAGACGAACCCGCTGCGGAGAAGATGCAGGTCGTTCTCCAAAGCCAGCTTAAGCGAGCTGAGTTCATCCGTCACTTCGAAGACCTCGTCCGCAACATCGTAATCTACGGCCACGCAGGCATGAAGGTGGATTGGGATTGGGACTACGATGTAGTCACCTATTCTCAGCCAATTCCGGCTATCGGTCCAGACGGACAACCGATCGTTCAGCCCGTCATGGACCCGAATACAGGTCAGCCAATCATACAGCCTGTTATTTTGGGCTATCGTCCCGCTCAAAAGAAAGTGGCTCGCAATCGGCCCCGCTTCTTGGCAATTGATGTTTATGATCTCCTGATTGACCCGGATGGTGGAATCATCGCCCACCTCACCGAACGCACCCTCGGAGAGATGGTTCGAGAACAAACAGCTTCACTGGAAGCAGCCATGCAAGATCCTTCCAAGAAGCCTATGTATCTTCCTGAGGCGTTCGATACCCTTGTAAAAAGGGTTAGCCAGAACGTCCGTCCCCCCGAGGACCCGATGGACACGGTCATCCGCCTCGCCGAGGAATGGGATGAATATGCTCAAACCCAGTCCATCATAACCTACGGCGAAGACGCCGAGGCTATCTCTTGGAAAGATCTTCGGGCCAGTTATCGAGCTGCTGGTTATAGCCCATTCAAACGCATGGTCTATGCCGGAGTTCCCCTCCTGCTCTACCACGGGGAAATCCCCTTCATGCATAAGAAATGCCCGATTGTTTGTTGCAACTTCATTCGTATCCCTAATGACATCCTCGGGCTCGGTGTTATTGAGATCATCTCTGATCTAACCGAGGGCATGTGCAAGTTCGTGAACATGATCACGGACAACTGGAACCTTGGCATCAATCATCGCTATGCTTTCGATACCAATGCCGATATCGACCATGATGCCCTCAACAGTTTTAATACGCCGGGCGGAAAGGTCCCCGTGGTGGGAGATCCGTCAAAGGTCATCATGCCTTTGCCCTTCTTCACTCCGGCCCCTGGTGACTACCAAATCCTCGAAGTCTACAAGATGATGATTGAGAACGCCTCAGGCGTCTCAGACTTCTACTCCAAGGGTATGGGGTCACCGACTAACAACAAGACCGCCACTGGTATCAATTCCGTGATGAACGAATCGAACTTCCGATTCAAGATGTTCATCCGCAACTTAGAACTCCAAATTCTCCAGCCCATTCTCTCCATGTGCGCGAGCATGGTTCAGCAATACATCACTGATCCCATGGAATTTCAGATCACTGGTGAGAACCCGGCCATTAAGAAATGGATTACCCTCACGCCGGAGGAACTCATTGGTACGTTGGACTTTGATCTCGTTGCTGCGAATTATGCAAGCAATCGCATCATTCGCCAACGCAATATGCTTGCGTTATTTAATCTGGCTTCTCAATCGCCGTTCCTTAATCAATACGAAGCCTTGAAGGAATTGTTCAAAGCCTTCGAGGTTCGGAACACCAATAAGCTCCTGTTCACGCCTCCGCAGGTTCAACAGATGCAGCTCATGGAACAAGAAAAGAACATCAAGATGATGATGCTCGAAGCCATGATGGATGTGGAAGGGAAGGCCCGTATTTCTCAATCCAAGCCTCAAACTACCACTGGCAAGGACGGTCGGCCTCGTAAAGCCCAGTTCGAAGGGAAGATCCCCGGAGCTGGCCTCATGAGCCACATCAAGGATTTCGCTCAGTCGATGGGCGCTACCAGTCTTGGCCTTGAGGGCCTCGGGACCAACCCATCAACTGAAGACTAGGAGCAAGGGGCAGCCTCGAACGAGCTTGTACAGCGCGGAAGCCAGGCCCCAGAGGATCTAAATGGAAATACTATTACTACTCAGTAACCTACTTTCCACCTTTGCTGAGGTGGTTCTGGCCTCCTGTGCCATAATCTTCCTCGCCACTAAACGGGGTTAGAAAGAGAAGAAAATGAACTTATTTAAGAGGGAACCCGAACACCATTATCATGTCATCGAATTCGACAAGTCAACCAAACTGCCAGAACTTACTGGAGACCTACGTGAGTCTCTTAAAACTCTTGCGCTCTTGCCCGCCTTCCAGTATCTCATGCAGCGCTTTCGAGTCAAGAAGGCAGCCATGGAATCCACTCTCCGGGAAGGCTTCAAACTCGACGAACAGCAACTCCGCTACTGCCAGGCAGGAATTTATTGGGCAGGAGAGATCGAAAGAGATATCAAGTTATTGACGCAGGACCAGTCACAAGCTCGTCCTGCTAAGGTCGATGAAATGGAGGAGTTCCGAAAAGTCGCTCGCTCCATCACTCTAATCGGCCAAGACGACATCAACCCACAAGGTTGAAATTCACAGCCCCACAAGGACTAAAATGCCACAAGATGTAAACAGCGTTTCCCCCGGATATAACTCAGGTCATGTTGATCTGAGCAAAGCTCCGGGAGCAGACACGGATTGGGATGCCCTGTTCCAAAATCCCGAAAATCCGACCGCGTTGCAACCACAAGTTGCTCCTGGAACACCTCCTACGCAGCAGCCACAAGCGACTCCGAATCAACCCTTCCTAAAAGCGGGCGATTCGGTTTACAACACTGCGGAGGACGCAATAGCGGGAGTTTCCCACAAGGATTCCGAGATTGCAAAATACCGTACCTTTTTGAAAGAAAATGGGGTCGATCCCAACACAATGCAGCGTGTGCAGGCGCAGCCACAAGTTACGCAACCGCCCACGACTCAGAGCTTTTTTGATAAAGTTTCTGAAGCTGCAACCAAAGGCGATAAGCAAGGATACGAAACAGCTATGCGAGATTTCTTCGCGGGCTTGATTGATCCTTGGCGTCCCACTCTCGCTGAAATGAATCGGTTCAAAGCTTATCAACAGGTTTCCAGAGAATTGCCAGGTTTCAAAGAGTTCTACGAGAATGGCGGGTATCAGGAAATCCTTGGTAAGAATCCTCTTTTAAAGGACATGAATCAGATTGGCGAGAATGACCCGGTGGCCGCTCAACGGCTACCTGAGGTCTATCGTATCGCTTATTTCAACTACAAGGGTGTTCAACCAGTCTCTCAAAATACTACGGAAGCATCACCCACCACCCCGACTGTGGCCCCACGAGCCACGCTTCAACCTAGCGCCTTGACTCCTCCTGCGCCTGTTACACAGTATGCGCAGAATGCATGGGCACAACCCATCAACAACCGACTTAAACGAGATAGCAACCCGGCAAGGGAAGCGCTCATTCAAGAAGGCAACCAGCGATTTAATGGCACGAAATTTGAAGACTTTGGTCTCTAATCCACAGCGGGTACTAATTCGAGGAAAATATGGATCGCTTTCTTAAGCTATTCACGAACTTCATGTTCGTTATCTTCGGGTTAGGCCCTGACGTTGTAACCGTCACTCTGGGTACTGCTGGTAACGCGGGTTCAACAGCCGCCGAACTTATTACTTATATGTCGGCTCGTCTGCTTGAAGTCGCAGAGTTCAACACCATTTTGGATCAGTTCGGCGACAAGCACCCCTTGCCTTCGAACTCTTCGAAAACGATTCGCTTCGTCCGTGAAGAGAAACTCACGGTGGCCGCGACTCCTACGCAGTTAACAGAAGGCATTCCTCCGGATGCTGTGGGTCTCACCCTCAACCAAATTGAAGCAACCGTAGAGCAGTATGGCTCTGTGGTTCGTTTGTCCGATCTCTCTGAGATCACTGCTCGACACAATGTGATCGAGCGGACAATCTACGTTCTAGGTCTGCAAGCGGCAGAAACCTATGACCAGCTTATCTTTAACGTTATCAATGCCGCGACCAACACCTACTACCCGAACAACCGAGCTGGGGATACCAGCTTGCTGGGTAGCGATCTGGTCGGCTACCCCGACCTGGTTGAACTTGATGCTGCGTTGCAGGACCAAGGTGGACGACCCTTCGAAGGCGGTGAATATGTTTTCGTCACTCCTCCGCAGGTCTACGCTGGACTCCTGAAAGACCCAGACTTCAAGGCTTCGAATCAGTTCCGCGCTCCAGAAAAGATCTGGCGCGGTGAAGTAGGAATGCTTGGTGGGTTCCGTGTAATTCGTTCGAACTCCCCGGCATTCGCTGCAACTTCGCAAACCTCAGCGGGTCAGGCCAGCAAGGTTTTCACCTCGTTTGGTATTGCTCGTTTTTCTTTTCAGATTAGCGATTTGCAGAACCTCCGCGTGTATGTGGTTGCTCCTGGCGGTCAACTCGACCCCTTGCAGCAGTCTCGTAAAATCGGCTGGAAGTTCGCTTTCAAAAGTGTAATTACCAATCAGAACTGGATTCGACGAGTCCGTTCAGCTGGGGCCAACAGTATTACCAATTAACTAGGCTAGGGGGCTTCGGCCCCCTTTCCGGAAAGGATTTTATATGGGTCACAGTTTTGAGCAGTCCGGACCGGGCGACACAATTATCAACATGCGGCGTCCCGATGGTCATGCTCAGCTAGATGAGAAATACGACAAAGGTATGCGTACCCCGTGGCTGGCCCAGATTGGCCACCAGGACGCAGGTCTGGTTTCTCCTGAAGTCTCCGACCAGGGTGGTAGCGGGCATATGGACTCGGGCTACTCTGGAACGGGAGGGACAGGAGTCTAATGGCAACCAAAGAAGTGGTTACCGCCAAACCCGAACCAGTCGATCCGTGGTCTACCGACAAGGCAACGTGGCAGTTTGTCACAATTCCTGATCGAGACCTAACGGATCAAAAGTATCCGCCCATTTGGCTAAACAAAATCGAGTTCCAGTCGGGTCAGACTTATTCGGTCCCCCCTCCGGTAGCTCAGTACTTGAACGATCGCATCCGTGCGTATAATCGTTCCGTTACACGTTTGTTTAGCCCTGCACGGGACATGGACGCGGTTAACGCGCAATCGGTAGGGACGCAAGCTGGGCCAGCGCCCAGTGGCTATCGCCCTGCTCCGGTTGATGCTTCAAATATCACAACCCTGTGAGTTGGACCTATCAAATCACGAGTGGGACCCTGCTAAACCAGAACAGCATCGTTGTTGGGCATGGTTATAGCGGGCATGGCGATGGCCTAAATAACCCCGCTTCCTGCAATGTGAAAGACGTAGGCCCCTTGCCTCAAGGGAGTTATACGATAGGGCCACCTGCCGATAATCCTCATGTGGGACTATTTGCAATGGCCCTGACTCCCGATCCCTCGAATGAAATGTTCGGGAGATCGGGGTTCTTTATCCACGGGGATAACCCTCAAATGAATCACACCGCCAGCGACGGCTGTATTATTCTTGCGAATGCTATTCGCCGGGATATTGCCGGGTCTGGCGACAACCAACTGACAGTCACGGCCTAACCCCGTTTATGCGAGGAATTTATTTGGTTCGCCACGGCAATACGACCTATGACGATAAGGTCGATGGCACTCTAAATCCACCCCTCGATGAAGACGGGGTTAATCGCATCAAGCGGACCGTGGCATTCATTGATCGCTCAAAGATCCGGCCCTCCCGGATTGTCAGCTCACCCCTTCAGAGATGCCTCATGGTCGCCGAGATGATCTCTCGGGGCAACATCAAGGTCACCACGAACAATGCCTGCCTCCCCTGGAACCTCGGGGACATCGAGGGAAAGACCAATAAGCTTGCAAACATCACCATCGAACATCTCATGGATTACCCGGATCTCAAGGCTCCGCACGGGGAATCCTATCGAACCTTCTACCTCCGGTGGTCCGAATTCCTCGAACGACTTATGGAATATGTGGAGTCTACGGGCCAGGACGTTCTAGTGACCACACATTCGCGTAACATCAACGCCTTGCAGGAGATCATCGGAGGCAATCCAATTGGGGATGTGGAACAGCTCACACCCGAGGCCAGTGTAACTCTCCTCGCTAATAACGGGGTTAGCTGGAATTATCATATTATTTGGGATGGGAAATAATGATACAAGACAGTTCGCTCGAATATAATCAACAGTGGGAAGCTTTGGCAAATGCCGGAATTGGCGGTCCTGTTCCTTATGTTGCACCAACTACCTACACGGCAACTCCTGCTACGACTGCTGATCCTTATTTGACTGTTGTGATTGAAGGCTCAAAATACACTGACATGATGGCCGCAACGCATCGACCGTTGCTGCCTGTGTTTTATTCTGATCAGGTTTACTATTCTTTTGCATTTGACATTAACTCCAGTACCCAAGCGATTCAAGCTTTGGAATTTGAAGCAAGTTATTGCGATGCGAATCAATATTATTACAATAACTCTATGCAATTGAGTTATGTAAATCCCGTGGATGAAATTCAAGCTTACGTCAGTCCAACAAATGTATGGGCCAACACAGGGATTATAATCCCTAAATTCGCTGTTGGCGTAGCTACACCAGTGGTAGTTAATTATCTAGTCAATACCGTTGCGCACACGATGTCTACCCTGTCGCTGTCTGTCAATGGTACAACCTATCCCTTGCCCGCTGAGTTTCAGCAAGTTCCAGGAGCAATTCGATCGGGATGGGCGGCAGGAGTTTACGTTCAATTTCAATTAGATCTGCCGTATGCAGGTGGAACGATTACAAATAAATACAGTAACATCAGTGTTAACTGGCAGTAACGGATGACCGCTCAAGATATTGTCAATTCGGTTAGTCGCGACACCCGCCAGGTTCTTACCAATTCCGGGAATGACGCCAATGTTATTCTCGACTGGGTGGACCGGGTTCAGAAGGACGTATTGCATAGTTCTCTTTATGTCAATCAGAATCTGAACACCACGCAGGTGACAACTTCAGCAGGAGTCTTTAGTTATACCATGTCCCCTCCGACTTCTATCCGTCGGATTGTCAGTGTCTTTGATACGACCTTCAACATGAGCTTGACTCCTTCGGATGCTGAGCTCAACGAGCCCTCTCCGACTGCCGCTCGAGTGGATGATTCGCAAGGTCGTCCTGCGACCACGAGTAAACAACCGTTGCCTCACCAAGCTTATAAATTCGGGGGCACTCCTGAATTCTATCGCTTCTTAGCCCCAACAACCATTCGGGTTCGTCCGGCACCTTTGAGTGCTGCTTATGTTTCTACCCTCAGTATCACATATGAACAACTTGTCGGCACTATCCTTAACTTAACTACTGAACTCACTGTTCCCGACGATGGCAAGGATGTAGTCTGCGCAGGAGTTAATTGGATGGCCATGGCCTACATCGGTCGCTCCCAAGAAGCGATGTCGTGGTTTCAACTCTACCAGCAACTTAAAGCCGGAGATCGTATCGGAGTTATGAGATAATGGCCACAACCGCGCAACAGATCATCACTTCGGCTACGACTGATATTATGAATCAGATCGGAACAAATCATCCGATCTTGCTGGATTATATCAATCGTGTTAACTATGATATGCTTCGCGCAACGAAGTGGGACTTCTTGCTTTCAGATGTTCAATCCTTTATCACTCGGCAGGGAGTGACGGCCTATTGGATTGGCGCTGCGGGGGAAAATCCCGAAGGCACTTATGATACAGGTCTGAACTGCACGAATGTCAAGTGGGTTCAGCACGGGTCTGTCTATGACCGATCTAACTTCCAGACCCTTGGCTCCACAGCCTCTATGCCCGTATCAGCGGTGCTCTCTTACACCGACGGAACTGCTCGTCCGGGACGCCCAGCAGTTTATCGAAACAATGTTGACACTCCCTTCACGCTGAACATCTATCCAGCGCCTGATCAACAGAATAACCAAGCGCCTCAACCCGAACCCGTCCAAGTTACAACTACAGTTGGAGGGGCTCTTCCGGCACGTCAATATAATCTCATTGCGACCTTCGTGGATGCTTTAGGTAATGAGTCCACTGGGCCGGAATACACCACCCCTCTGTATATCCCAGCCAATTCCTTGGCTGTGGCGGTCAGCCCAACCTTGATCGTTGATACCAATGATGCGGGTGTTCCTTATAGTTCTTGGAATATTTATGCCAGTGCGACTAGCACGATTCCTCAGAATGCGACTCGGCAGAATGCTAGTCCTATTGCCGTTGGGACGAATTGGACAGAGTCAACTGGTGGTTTAACCACCACCGGAGTTTCGATTCCCTCCACAAACAATTGCTCCACTTACAATGGCTACATCATTCAATTCCGTTACTATGAATTGGAGATGGCCTTGACTTCGCTTTCTCAAGATCTTCAAATCCCTGATCGTTATACAGATGTGATGATTGATGGTGTTCGATGGCTTGCTCTGAAGTTCCTCAGTCGCAATCCTGAAGCCTCGGAAGCCTTCGCTGCCTATCGCACTGGCATGGTTGCTATGGTTCGGGATCGCAATCAGCAGAACCGCTTCGCAGATTACATCTCACCAGACCCATCTTCTGTTGGTGGTTTTCTGCCCACAATTGAAACCATTGATTTGTCCTTGCTTACGCCCTAATGAGCTGGTACTCAATTCCCATTCAGCCTATCGATCCGGTCGTAGTCTCCCAGACTCCGAAGCCGCCGATCCGCTATATGCGCGACAACTTCGCTGGGACTGGCCAGAACTCCTATGTCCAGCCTCCGTCGCAAGATCAATCCATGTGGCAGACATTGACAAACACAATGCCTATTACGCAAGGCGTGATTAATCCTCGATGGGGGTATAATGAGTTTGCCACATTGGCCGGGGCACCGAATCGATTGTATGATTTTCAATCTGATCTTCTCGGCACCCGTGCTATCATTGCTGCGGGACCAAATTTAGTTTCCTCTTACACGGAAGCAGGATTGGCATATGCCGATATCTTTACTCCTTCCGCTCCTTCAGGCAGCATCATTCGTTCTATCACCTCGCGGAACTTCCAATATTTTTGCGACGGAAACAACGCTTTAAATCCCACCACCCACCTCACAGGGGATTCCTTGAAGTGGAACGGCAACACCAATGGGGGAGTTTCCAATATTGGAATTCTCGTTAGTGATGTTACTTCTAATAATGCTAGCGGTGGAAGTAGCGGAGGCGGAACAATTGGTCCGAACTATGGAACTGAAGCGACTGATCTAACTAACAGCAACGGCCAACCCAATCCTTCCGCCAATCCCTGGACCAATCCTTCGGGCGCTTTATCCGCAACTGTTGCGGGAGCTGCTCATTGTCCAGTAACGGCCCTATCCCAAGACGGGCTTCTGATCAGTGACCAAACTCAAACTGATTATCTTGAGTTAACAGATTTCTTTACCTCAGCTTCCGGAGCGGCTGTTCTGGGATTGCAAACCAATTTTAGTTACTCAGCTACGGCGTTTAATGGAGCTACTCCTCGAACCGGAGTTCCGGCTTTTGCTACTGTTCAAATTATAAAGAATGGGGTTCTATTCGGAACCCCCAAAACCGTCAATTTACTCCTTGATGGCAACACTCACAATGTCACTCTTGGCGGAGCCAATATTCTATGGGGTGGAACTTATACTCCCGACGATCTGATTCAAAGTAATTTTGGATTCCAAGTCTTCTATACCATCGATGGATGGAATCTTCCGAGTGGAGTTAACGTAACCAGTGGCTTCACGATTCGGTCTTATGGGGCTCAGATGGTGGCGACGCTGTCCGCCGGATCAGGAATCTCTTCTAACAGTGGAAATGGTATTGGAATTGTATCTGAAGTCGGAGGCGGAGATGTAACCCTTGCGATAGGCCGAACTTATTATTTAGTGGCCAACAATTCTACTACAGGCCATTTTAGCGATCTAACTTCTCCTTCTGCCAGTAGCGGGCCCGTCGGAAGTTCTGAATTAACTCTAGTCCTTTCCACCTTCAATGATCCTCAAGTTGACACCAAGTACGTTGTTGCGACAGCGGATGGCGGAGATCCGAGTATCCTATATGAAGTTCAAGTCCTTGCTCCGGGTTTGACTGTTTCTTCTTGGGCCATTGTAAGTAACGTTGTTACCTTCACGGGAACTTGGCAGGGCGGAACTCCGGGACCAACTTATTTACCTGGGGTGGATTATTTTCGAGTCGGAGGTCTCTCGCACGGGTCATACATGAACAATCAAGTCTTGTTGATCACTGCAACCACCAACAGCACACTTTCAGCCGCCTTTACTCATGGCAATGACAGTGCAACGGAGTTGGGAATTTGTGGGCGATTGACCTTTGCTGTCGGCAACGATATCGCCGTGGTCGTGGACAACACGCCTGATCCAGACTTAGTTACGTATCAACCACTCTTGTATACTGACAATTCCGGCAATGAATACGGAGTCACGCTCAATGACCCTCCTCCTGCCGGAAATTTGCTGATAAAAAATCAAGGTCGTTTATGGATGGCCGGAGTTTCCGGCGCAACTCACAGTATCTTCTTTTCCAAATCAGTGGATGAACTTACACTGCCAGATGGATTCATTGCAGGCAAATATGAAGAGGCTTGGCCGGGCAGCAATTACTTCGATGTATCGGATGGCGCGGAGTCTGTGGCTGGTCTTCTTACCGATGGAAATACTTTATATATCGGGACCCAAAATCACATCCGCCGTCTTGTGGGCAACAGTCCATCGAATTTTCAAGAACCTGAAATCGTTCATCCAGAGGTGGGACTGATCAACCAAGAAGTCTGGCAGATCGTCTTTATGCAAGGCGCTCCGTCAGGTTCAATCTGGCTGACTCCGGATTACAAGGTAATTCAGAGCGACTTCAACACTTATGTAGATATCGGGACTCCGATCCAAAATATCCTGAACAATCTACAATCAACTGCGCCTTCGCTCGCACATGCAGCATATGTAGCCGACGGAGAATATGATCTTTATATCCTAGCTGTTCCTTATCAGGAATCTACTTATTGCGATGTACATCTGGTCTTTGACCTTCGTGCTCGTCAATGGTCAGTATGGTATCCAGCTTTTGGGAGCTTGTCCCTGCTTTACAATGTTACCCAACAGGCCGTTCCTCAATGGTTATTCATCGGAGGTTTAGGAGCCAATGGCATTTGGATTTACTCCTCCACAGCCACTACTGATGCTACAGTTATTATCCCAGTAACTGCAACAACTACTTGGATGCATCTAGGCGAACCGACTCGTCGTAAGATGCTGAATGAAGTTCAGATCTACGGGAATACCGAAATGCTCTTGACGGTCAATGGAGCAAACAACCTTGCGGATTTCAATTCACCCAAGACTATCGTTTACAACCATCCGTTTGTTCGAAACGTCTTTGATACCTGGACCAATTATCTGGTAAGTTTCAAGAGCAAGCATCGGTATTATCAATTTACCTTTACAGGCTATGCGGGAACGAACCCCCTCTTGGGTTCTTATAGCATATCCTCGATGCCAATGGATGACTTATAATGCCTCGAATTGCCGCCCTCGATCTTAGCCAAATCAATCGACAAATTGATAATCTGGACGTAGTCCGTGCTCAAGTTGGAGCGATCCAAAGCCAATTGAATTATACCAATCAAACCGCCGCAGTGGTCGATCCAATTCATGCTCCCTCGACAACTAATAATCTTTCATTTACTTGGACTGGGAGTACCGGGGTATTGAATTGGCCCGTTGGATTTGTTAAAGATAAAAATTGGCAAGCTCAAAGTATTCCTCGCCCCGCTGCAAAGTCCTCGGCACCGGGCCAGCAGCATACTTATGGCGTTCCTTCCGGTTCTTTGAGTTTGAACGCCAGTACCTACTATTGGCTTGGATGGGATTGGCAGCATCAACAAATGATTGCCACGACGGACGCCAGCCAATTACATGGTAATTTTAATGTCCATATTATCTGTCAACTTTACACCGGAACCTCCGGAGATACGGGAACAGCCGGAGGTGGTGGAAGCAATGGAGGCGTTGACCTTTCAGGGTTGACCTACAAGAATTTCTAATGACTCAAGACGATTTTCAATCCCACGTTATCGAAGCACTGGCACGATTAGATACTCATATGGAGAGCCTTGTTGGTAATGGGCAGCCCGGACGAGTTGGTAAACTGGAAGAAAAAGTTGATGACTTGAGCCGAATTCGTTGGGCTTTTGGTGGGATCGTTACGGGGATATCCGTGACCGTTTCGGCAATTGTGCATTTTTTATTCAAGCAATAAGAGGAGACTATGTTAGAGAAGATCAGACTGGCCACGCCAGAAGAGGTAGAAGAGATAAGAGCGGAATCGAATTTAACTCCAATGTGCAGAGTTCTCAAGCTCGGAGAAATGACTGCCGTATGGCGAGTGGCTAATGAAATTGACCCCTTGATCCCCAATGGAGCGGCCACCACCAAACTTTGGCGCTTCATGTGGGGGATTGAAAATATCCTAAAGGGCTCGGGATGTACTGAATACTTCTATCAGATTCCTGCGGAAGACGCGGTTTATCAACGTGCCGTTGAAGAACATTTCGGCGCAGAGAGGCTCTCAAAGCAACCGGACTATCGCTATAGAGTTAACTTATAATGCCTACTAATTCTGTTACAACTGGTTCTAATACCAGTAACCTTCAATTCAATCCGATTGCTCAACAACTGTATAACAGTTTGATCACGGGCGGTGGGAATGTTTTGTCTGGTTACATGAACAATCCTTTTGGTAACACTGCGTATACTATAGGGGCCGCCCAATCGCAAGCAGGAGCTCAAGCGGCAGGCAACAATAACATGCAGGCTTTGCAACAGAACATGAAAACCTCTGGGATCGGAGGCAAAACCGGGCAGGGATTCAGTGCCGCGCAAACCGCCCAAATGGGTCGAGCCAATCAGAGTTTATCTTCGCAAGCTAATGTACAAAATGTTCTTGCGGCTCTTCAACGCCAAATGGGCGCGGCAGGAACAGGCCTCAGTTTCTCGCCTCAATTGACAGGACAGAGTGGCACATTTAATCAGAATGGCTCTCTTGGTGGAGCGGGTTCTTATAGCCCATTGTTCAGTGCTGGATTAGGAGGTTTACTGAGCGGTTTAGGAAATGGTTTAGGATCGGCTGCTGCCAATCCCACAGCGGGTATGGACCCAAGTGGAGGTTACAACGGGGGGTTATCTCAAGGCACTTTTAATGGCATTATGGGGATGTCCGGAATGCCATCCGGCGGTTTAGCTGGGCAATTGCCGAATACCGCAAGTAATCCATTTAGTCCCTTGATGTTCCAGAATCAACCGTGAACCCCAATCTTTACTGGCTTATGAAACTCATGAAACAACAGCAACAGATCAAGCGGAGTTTGTCTCCGGGTGGCGGGAACCCCATGCTTGCTGCAATCAAAGGCCCTGGCGAAAGCGGAGTCGGCATGGCCTCGGGTAATGCCCCGCCTCATATGGGTGGGAGTTCCGCAGGATAATCTATGGCCGGTGAATACAATCCATTTCAATCAATGCTGAATCCCAACATGAGGCAAACCAGTCTCTGGGATCTCAGGATGATGTCCGCCGCAAATCGAAGCGAGACTCCATTCGAGCGAGGAATGCGCGGGCCTGGACGTACGGGGATTTCTGGAAATCCGGTACTTGCTAATCTGGCAGCCGGAGCAAACGAACCCGATTACAGTTCCTTTACTTACGATCCCCAAATGCAGGCCCAAGCTATTGCTGCCGGGGTTCAGCCCTTAGAAGCTAGCCAAGTTCGACAAAATGCTTTATTGCCCAACACAGGCTTCTTTGGTAATCATCCTCGCTTGGCTCGTGCCCTCGAAGGAGCCATGTTTGCCGGAGCTGCAACTCCGGGTGGTGGGGGTATCCAATCCACTGGAACTGGTATTGCCAATGTTCTGGAAGGGGTGATTGGGGGTCACGCAATTCAGCAAGGGGCTTATCGCCAACAATTCGCCCGGCCCTTTGAAGCTGCAGGGATGCTGGAACAACTTCGAGATGTTCAAGAACAACGCGAGCTTCGCGGGGCGCAGATCAAACATTATCAAGATGAGTCGGATATTCAAAATGCTCGCGTTGCTGCGCAGCACGCGAACGAGATTGCCCGTATCAATGCAACCCGACCAGTCCCTGTAGAGGGCGGGACATATCTATATAACCCTGCTTCTAATCCAACCACCCCCGGTGGTAACTACGTTCAGCCTGGTCCCGAGGGCCAACCCTCGTGGACTTTCCAAGCTGGCCCAGGCAAATCCAGTCCTGCCGCTCGCAACCTTACTCCCGCAACTCGCGAGAAGCTCATGGGGATGGGAGTTGATCCTGCGAATGCCACTTCCGATCAAATCGCTGAAGCCAGTCAAGCGGTCTTGCACGACAAGGTATCTGTTGTGGGAGCAGGCGCAGGTGCTCGTGAACATGCGGAACAGCCATATAAGAATCTTGCTGAAGCCCAAAAAGCTCACGACAGCACGATCAAAGGTTATCAAGCAAAGCTCTTGAAGCAAGATGATCCCGGCCATCGAACAACGGCCCAGCAAGAAATTACCATGCAGCACTTGATGGACCGCAATTATCATGGGAGTTTGATCCCCTCGAAGGCTGAGATTGATACCTACATCCAGCAGAACAACGCGGCAATCCAACAGCAGATTGATCAGGAGAACGAATCCTTCAAGCAGCAGTATCCGCAAACTCAGACGCTACCGCCGGAAGGAAAGAAAAATAACTCCTCGCCTAAACGGGGTTCGCAACAGCCGACCACTGGTTTTGTTCGTAACGCGGACGGATCATATACTCAGAAATAATGCCTGAACAAGATTATACCACAGTCCATCTTAAAGATGGAACCACCGTTCATTTAAAGGGCCAACTGACTCCTGATCAGATTGGCCCTCAACTTGATGCGTTCAAATCACAGATGGCATGGCTTCTAAGCTCGGAGCTTATGTTCCCGAAGGGGCAATGCCTGCTTTAGATATTGCCAATCGCTATCTCGTTCAGCCTTTTGAGAAGTTGGCGGCTAAAGGTGGGCAACTTGGCGGAGAAGCGGCTGCAGCTTTGATTCCAAGTGGACATCCAATCATTGAGGGTATTGCACGCGGTACGGGTGAAACAGTTGGCGGCATGGTTGCTGATCCGCGCAATTGGCCGTTCCTTGGCAGTGGAGCAGTTCGCCCCGTCCTCCAAAAGTTGATGACTAGTGGTTTCGCTGGAATGATGGCCAAAGGGACTTATGATGCTGTTAGTCAACTTTATCAGCATTGGGACAAATTAACTCCCACTCAACGAGCAGAATTGGGAACCCAAGGTGGACTCTCGGCTCTCATGACTGCGGGCTTGGCTGCGCACCTCACGGGATCGTCAACAGGCGGGGAGGCAATTGATAAAGGCGCACAACTTCGTGAGAAGTTTGGCAAGGACGCCAAACCTGTTCCCCCAGAAGTTAAGCCCGTTCCGCCAGTGGCGGAAACTCTTGATCCACTTCGAGCCAAGATCGCACAATTGCGCGTAGATATTGAAGCCGCGCAAGCGAAGGCAAAGCCTGTTGCTGGTATTCAACAGGAATCTTCTCCTGCTCCTGTGGAAGTTAAACCCGAAGTTCCAAAAGCAATTGAGGCGGCCAAGCCCGCCGAAACCAAAGCTCCAGCTCCTGAACTCGCGCCTCCGGGTCCCTTGGAAGATGGACGATTCACCGCCGCATATCGTCGCTATACCCAAGCGGGTATGTCAGAGACTGCGATCAGAAATCAACTCGTTAAGGACTTTCCCGATCATGCCGCTCAGATCCTTGAAGGTTTTGAAAAGGCCATTCCTGATAAGGGTGCTCCCCTTCCGCAAACTAGACTAGAAGCCAAGCAAGAGGCCATGCGGGAAAGGCAATTGAATGCAATCGATCGATCGACCCCGAGTCCCAAAGTGGGGAGAGAAGTCTCGCCCCCCGAGGCCGCAAAGCCCGAAG
>Ga0364919_10321_pt1 | contig 17790 bp, 11 predicted proteins | sample SorcelJu500001C7_2_FD_206953 | JGI IMG/M metagenome (GOLD analysis project Ga0364919, IMG submission 206953) | Enriched cells from Trout Bog Lake Hypolimnion, Wisconsin, USA - BchlTB.June20.5000.01.C7 | ecosystem: Environmental > Aquatic > Freshwater > Lake > Hypolimnion/Profundal zone | place... | reverse complement strand
CAAATTGACAGGCAGGCGGGTGTGCTTTTGCAGGAGTCCACACCGATCACAAATCCGCAGACTCGGGATCGTTATCTTATGAGATCGCTGGTTGAGGAAGCGATCACCTCAAGTCAACTTGAGGGGGCGGCCACCACCCGCGAAGTCGCGAAAAAGATGCTTGCGGAATGTCGTGCCCAATCGAGGGTGGTATGGCAATGCGGGCACGGATTCTGGCCGGGAGTCACCGCGCCACTGCAAACCGGGCAGTTGGTGGTGAGTGCCATAGAAACCTTGCGCGACAACGTGGCTCCCTCAGCCTCCACTCCGGTGCCGGCATTGAAGTCATCGCCAATGCGAACCCCCTGCAAGCTGACATAGGGAATTTCAGCGAGGAGATTGTTGATCTGGTGATCCGCGTGAACAATCACCATCTGGGAGCGGTTGCGGAAGACATAGTAAGCGATAAAGGCCGGAATCGCGATAAACAGACCGCTTGCTGTGGCCATGAGCACTTCACCGATGCTGGTTGCCAGGCCGCGCGGATCGGAGATGCCGCTCGCGCCTAGAGTCGCGAACGCCCCCATCATGCCGATAACCGTGCCAAGCAGACCGATCATCGGCGAAATAACGCCGATAACGGAAAGGTAGCTGTTGCGGGTGCGCATGATCTGGGCCTCGCGAAGTGCGGCTTCTGCGACCCCGTCCTCAACGGCTTCCTTGCCGCGTCCGAGCCGCTCAAGACCGACTTTCAGGACATTCGCGAGATAATTGTCGTTTGCGTTGCAGGTCTGCCAGGCAGCCTGGTAGTTGCCTGCTGTAAGGTCCACGTCGATGGCACTGACCATCACCGACGGCGCTTGTCTTTGAATGCGCAGGCTGATGATATTTTGGATGACGAAGGTGACCATGGTGACCGAGGTGCCGATGATGGCCAGCCAGATCAGCCGGATCAGCCAGCCGCCGTTCCAGATGACATGGAAAACGGATTCGCCGCCCGGCCCCCCCGTTTTTGGAGCGCCCTCCTGGGCAAAGCCGGTGATCGTGGTGGCAACCAGAATGGCGCCAATGGCAAATATTGGGAACAGGGAACGATGGTTGGTTTTCATATTAATAGGGTTGAAGGTTAAAGTTAAGGGGCAACAAGGCCGGGATGCGCCTTACGAAGTGCGTCCGCCTTTTCCTGGGCGCTGCTGACCGCAACATGATCCTGATAGAAAAGTGTCACAGTTCGCAAGTAATCCTGAAGCGCTCCTTGAAAATCGCCCTCTGCCTCCTTGATCTCGCCGAGCAGGAGAAACACCTGGCTGTAGGAGGCTGCAGCAGCCTTGGGAACCGATTTTTCCTTGAGGGCCGCCTCCGCAAGCGGTTCGAGCTTTTGTTTTGCCGCCGTAAAATCTTTTTTGGAAACGGCGACACGCGCCATGCTGACATCGACCTGCACGGTTCCCCGCCCTGGGTAGAATTTTTGAAAATCCGTGTAGGCCGTCTCCGCTTTCGCGAGCTCGTTCTGAGCCACGTAAATATCTCCGAGCATCAAAGCCGCCTGCTGCGCCCATTCCGTTGGAAGCCCTTTGTATTTGCCGGCCACCTGCGCCATGGAAGCAAGCGCCTTGGGATAATCTTTCGCCTCATAGGCCGCAACCGCCAGCGTGTATTCCGCAGGAGGCGCCATGACGACCTGCGTAATCGAGCTCAGCGGAATCCCCACCATGCCCGCCGCCACCTGCAATTGCACTGTGGTTCCGTTCGCTCCAACGATTTTTGCGGCCTGTGTTTTGCCGTCCCGCGTGGTGATTGTATCCTGCGAATAGAGCCGGGCGGCAACCGAAAGGCAGCCGACAATGAGAAAAAGGAGTTGATGGGAGGCTGAACAACGTCTTAGCTTCATTTTTGTGAACGGCAAATTAAGTAACTTGAAAACCAAAAGCAACCCATAATCTAAAAACAGTTCATAAGATCTTCGCATGATTAATGTCATCCGCAAAAACCAACAGGCCCTCATGATCGTTGTCACGATCCTGGTCATCATCTCATTTATCGCATTCTATAACGGCACACGCGGCAGCAATCGCGGCGGATCTGCCCCCGGAAAGGTGGCCTCGATTTACAATCGAAGCATCATGCTCACCGAGTTTCAGCGCGACGTGCGCCAGTATTATGTCGCGAGGCAACTCGGCCTCGCCGACCTTGTCCAGATCCTCGGATCCGGCAACAACCAGAACGAGCAGGTTCAGGAATTTGTCTTCAACCAGATGGTTTTACAGCACGAAGCCGCGCAACTCCAGGTCAGCCCCACGGACAGTGAAGTCCAGGCGGAGGAAAAAAGGATTTTCCAGACCAACGGCCAGTTCGATGCGCAGAAGCTGAATTCCTTCGTCGAAATGGGCCTCGCACCGCTCGGCTTCAACGGATCGGTCATCGATGATCTCGTAACCCGCGAACTGCAGCTTCGGAAATTGAGGGCTCTCGTCGGATCGAGCGTGGCCATTTCCCCGGTGGAATTGCGCACCACCGCCAATCAACTTTATCAAAATATCGAGCTCTCCGTCATCCGCTTCAGCCTCGATGAATCGCTCGCCGGCATTGAGGTTTCGGACGAAGATGTGAAAAAAACGTACGAGCAGCGCAAGGAAGGCTACAAGTCCGAGGAACAGCGGAAGATCACCTATGTGGCTTTTGCGCTTTCAGATGCGGAAAACGCGCTCAAGGACACCAACCTCGTCACCGCGCAGCAGAAACTCGCCAACCGGGCGAACGACTTCATGAATGCCGCTTCCGCAAAGGATGCAAATTTCGCGGAGGTCGCAGCGCAGTTCAAGGTTCCCGTCACCGAAACAGCGGCCTTCACCCAGAGCTCACCGGATCCAAAGCTTGAAAAACTGCCGACTCTCGCGGCGGCCGCCTTCAAGCTCATACCGGAAAATCCCACGGAGGCCGTGCCGGTGGAAAAAGCCTATTATATTGTCCATCTCGACAATGTGACTCCCAGCCGGCCTCTGAGCCTGGACGAGGCAAAACCGAAAATCATCGCCCAGCTCAAGAGCGAGCGCGCTCGCGAGACCATCTCACTCAAATCTGCAATGTACCGCACTTCACTCGAAACCGCCCTGAAGTCAGGAAAATCGCTGGAGGACGCTGCAAAAGATCTGAAGCTTACGACCGAGAAAATTCCTCCGTTCACGCTCGCTGAATTTCCAAAGGACGCAAAACCCGATCTGCAACAGCTCGCGGCAAAATCAATGGAAATGAAAGAAGGCCAGCTCAGTGAATTTATCCCCACCGCAACGGGTGGCTGTCTCCTCCTGGTCGAAAAGCGCGTCCCGCTTGACGACGCAAAATTTGCAACCATCCAAGCCAAACTTGCCTCCGATCTGCTTTCCAGGAAGCAGACGATCGCATTCCTTGAGTGGCTGCGCCTCCGCCGGGAGGCCTCAAAAATCCAGTTCGCGCAGCGCTAATTGCCGCCCCCACCTGCCGCCATGAAAAAAACCATCAGCCCCTTCATCGCGCTCCTGCTTGTCCTCAATGCCCCGCTGGCCCGGGCGGAAGAAAAGCCGGCCCTCTCAATCCGTGAAGCGGTGGACATTGCCGAGAAAGCCAAGGCCCTGCGCGAAAACGGCGACAAAGTCTCAATCGTCAGCCTCACCTTCGAACGGACCTCCATTCTGAACGGCAAGGCCGTCTGGATAGCAAAATGGTCGGCAAACCTGCCTGCCAACAATCCCCGCGATCATGAGATCGGTGTGCAGATCGCCATGGACGGCAGCGTAAAGCACATCGTCAAGGGACCGGCGGATAAATAAAAAGCTGAAAGCTGAAAACTGAAAACTGAAAACTGCCACCCATTTTACGTCACCACCGCGATTGATTACACCAACGGGGCGCCCCACATCGGGCACGCCTACGAAAAGGTGCTCGCCGACGTTCTGATCCGCTACCAGCGGCTGAAGACGGGGAAAAAGGAAAGCGCTTTTTTCCTCACCGGAGTCGATCAACACGGCCAGAAAGTGCAACAGTCCGCTGAAAAACAGGGAATTGCCCCGCAGCAATTCGTCGATGAAATCACGACGAAATTTCTGGCGCTTTGGGAAAAACTCGACGTCCGTTACGATCGCTGGGCCGCTACCACCGATCCGCTGCACAAGGCCTGCGTCCAGAAAATCCTGCAAAAACTTTGGGACGAAGGCAAAATTTACAAGGACAAACAGGGCGGTTACTACAGCGTCCGCCAGGAACAGTTCCTCACCGACAAGGAACGCGGCCCCGACGGGCAGTTCGGCCCGGAATGGGGCGAGGTCGAGTTCCGCGAGGAGGAGAATTATTATTTCAAGCTCGCCGAACACCGCGACTGGCTTCTCCATCATATCGACACGCACGCAAACTTTGTTACACCAAGTTTTCGACTCGGCGAACTCCGCAACGCGGTCGAGAAACTCTCGAGCGACCTCTGCGTTTCCCGCCCGAAATCCCGCCTCAGCTGGGGAATCGAGTTCCCATTCGACCCGGAATACGTCTGCTACGTCTGGTTCGACGCGCTGGTGAACTACATCAGCTTCGCCGGATACGATCCGGCGGAAAAGAACGGAGAAAATCAAGCCGCCGAAGGCGGCGATCCCGCTTCAGCCTTCAGCCTTCAGCCCTCAGCCTTTTCCACCCTCTGGCCCGCGCTGCACATCATCGGCAAAGACATCCTCATTCCCGCGCACGGCATTTACTGGGTGATCATGCTCCATGCCCTCGGGTTTCCGGATGACCAGATTCCGACGTTCCTCGTTCACGGCTGGTGGAATATTTCCGGAGCCAAGATGAGCAAGAGCACCGGCAATATCGTCGATCCTGACGCGCTGGCCGACAAATACGGGGCGGAGACGTTGCGGTACTATTTGATGAGCGATATTGCCACCAGCAAAGACTCGGATTTTTCCGAGGAACGGCTGATCCAGCGATACAACACTGACTTGGCGAACAGCCTCGGCAATTTGCTCAACCGCTCCTTGAACATGGTGGCGAAGTATCGGGAGGGGAGAATCAGCAATACTGATATTGACTCAGTAACAGCAACTGTGACCAGTCGGATAGGATCCCCCGCTTCTATGTCTGCCACAGATGTTACAGTCCGTGGCGATAAATGGGATGGCCCCAATGGAAGGGTCGATTTGTCAGAACGGAAGCAACGCATCATAGGCGAAATTGAAGTTTCAAAAACTGCCTTCAAGGAATTCAATATCCAGCCCGCAATGTTTGCGGTATCGGAAATTGCCCGTTTTTGTAACGAACTAGTCGAACTAGCTGCTCCTTGGAAGATGGCAAAAGATCCCACTCAGGCGGATCAACTCGCCGCCGTCCTCTACACTCTGGCCGAATCCCTCCGCATCCTCGCAATCCTGATTTCACCGGTGCTGCCGAAGGCGGCGCACGGCATTTTCGACCAGTTGCAATGGAAGCAGGACGAAGCCGGGAGCGATCTGCGCTTCAAACTCGCCGACGCAGTCTGGGGCGGTCTTCCTGACGGCCACATTGTCGGCAAGCCGGTTCCGCTCTTCCCGCGCATCGAGACGCCGAAAGAGTAGCATCCGCGGTGTAGCCGCCGATTTAAAAAGAGGCATTACACCGCCGGTGAACGATACCCGGCTGGATCAATTTCCACCGCCTGGTAACCAAGCGCCGTCAACCCCGACACCAGTGAATCGTTGAGCGGCTCTAGCCGGCCCATTTCATCAGGCGAAATTTGTACACGGGCCAGCAACCGGCCTTCTTCCCCGACAAGGTGGCGCACCCTGAAAATCCGGAACCCGAGTCCGCGGACAAACGCCTCGGCTTTCTCAATCATCTCCAGGGCGTCGGAGGTGACCGGCGTGCCGTGCGGAATGCGCGAGCTGAGGCATGGCTGCGCGGGCGCATCCGCCGTCGGCAATCCCAAGGCGCGCGATTGCTCGCGGATGTCCTCTTTTGTCATGCCTGCATCACGCAACGGAGCGATGATTGAAAACTCGGTGGCCGCCTGCCGCCCCGGACGGACGACACGCATGTCGTCCGCATTTTCGCCGTAGGCGATCGCGGAAAAATTCCCTTCGACGCCGAGGGCGTTCAGTTTTTGAAACAGCTCCGTCTTGCAAAAATAACAGCGATTCATCGGGTTGCCGGTGTAATTTTCATCCTGCATTTCGTCAGTCCGGATCACTTTCACCGGCGCGCCGATTTGACGAGCCAGACTAAGGGCGTCGGCAAGTGCCTGGCGCGGCAGGCTCGGGCTGTCGGCAATCACACCGAGCATCCGGTCGCCGAGAGCCCGGTGTGCCACGGCTAGCAAATAGGCGCTGTCCACGCCGCCGGAATAGGCAATGATCAACGGCGCGTTTTTGCGGAGCAGATTTTCAAGGAATTCAACTTTGGATGACATGGAATATTTTTTCGCCGACTGTCGGCACCCCAAACATCGCGGGAGGCGGCAGCAGCGTCAACCCGGTTTTGTAGCCGGCCACCTTGGGGCTGGCGGAACTGGACGTCGCCAGGAATGTGAAATATCAGGCTTGATCCGCATATCCCGACGGTTGGCGAATATCAAAATGTCCGGCCCGAAAGACTTCCCGATGAATGCAATCCCCGTAAAACGATCAGCGCGAGTTGGCTGGCAGCCAACTCGCGCATGATCAGGGAGAGCTCATACGACACCCAAAGTTATGCAAGAAATGCCTGGAAGCAGATTAATGCATCGTGGAGAGTGCCTGAATCTCGCTTTGACTTAAAACACGGCTGTACATTCTGGTGTCATCCATCTGTCCGCTCAGAGAATAATTCGTAAGATAGGTATCATGCCCCACGAAAACCTTCGCAGTCACAACGTTTAGCGGATCAGCCACCATAGTCTGACTCAATACCAGGGCTCCGTCGATATAGAGGCAAATCAGCTTATTCTGCCCGGAAACAGTGGTTGCGTAGTGATGCCATTGCGAGACATTAAAGCCGGCCGGCGGAACATACCCCGCCCAATCGCGTGAGCCGGTATTATGGTACACAATCATGACGATTTGGGTTGAGCCCTGCGTAGTTGTGAATATGAAGCTGCTTCGCTGATCCTGGCAGAAGAACGCGCCACAAAAGCCGGACCAGACATTGCCGGAGCTGTTCTTGGCCCAGCAGGCCAATGTATATTCAGTAGGAGTGGTGATCGGGGCCGTCGTTTCCACGCAATCGCCGGTACCGCTGAATGAGAGCGCCCCGCTCCCAACAATGCCGCTCACCCACGATGTCCCTGTATTCATACCCAGCAGCGTTCCGTTATTGCCGTAACCCGACGCGTCCAACGCGACGCTGGCACCAGAACTTTGATCAAACGGATACCACATCAGCAGGGAGTTATCCGCAGCCGTGATCTCGGCTGCCGGCCCGACTGAAATGCCGTTGGCTTGCAGCTTTTGTACCCACTGCAGATATTCATCCGCTTCGTCTTGCAGCGTCGGACCTCCTGAAGGCCATTGCGTGATATTGTTAAGCGTGATACTTGGGCAGTACCAGTCGTTTCTGATATACGACCCGCTCACCTTGCCCACCCAGCCTACAAGGTTGTTACGCATGAGGTTATTAAAAAATACCGACCCGGACTGGCCGTAAGGGTTATATCCAATCAACCCTACATTTGCGTCAAAAAGCCAGTTCCCATTCGGGAGCTTCCCGCTACTAATTGCCCGATTATTATAGAAGGTATTGTCATGCCCTGCTGACGCAGCGAGCGCGCCGTTACCAGCGGCCACCACTTGATTGTTATACACATTCACGAATGCGGTCGTTGTCGCCGCCGTGTCCGTCGTTCCTCCATCCGTATTAATCCCGACCCCACCGGAGGTGCCCGCCGAGGGATCGGTCGGCCAAACTCCGTAGATATAATTGTCGTGAATCAACACGGGGCTTATCGAATTTCCGCTCGCATCGTAAACATTGATCATATCATCCTGCGCGCCCAGCCAGGGCATGTTGATGATTTCGTTCCACGAAACTTCCATCCCGGAAACCCCGAGGGGGCCGCCGCCTCCATTGCCCGCAATCTGGATTGCATGAGACGTTACTTGTCCGCTGGTCTGATAGCCGCCCGCCCCGTCGCTAAATCTGCCGTCAATATTTTTAAACTGATTGTACCGGACCGTGATGGTTCCGGGGCCGGTATACCCGTTGACATGCACCCCCATCCTGCATCCCTCAACAAAGCAATTTTCCACGTCGAGGCTGCCAAAACCGGCTATATTTACAAAACACCCCTTATAGCCATTGTTTGGTATGTTGGTGTTGTAACCATATCCCGTGCAGTTTTTTACCACAACATTGGCACCCCACGCCCCCGCAGTCCCCGAATTCGCAATGAGGTCTCCCTGACCTGTAATAAGACAATTCTGAATTGTCACCTGGCCCGTTGTAGCGATGATTACAGCTGGCGTCGTGGAAGTCCCGCTTGTCCAGCAATACCCGTCATAAACTCCAGGTTGTGTGATAACAACACATGTGCCCGAATAGGCCGGGTTGGAAAATGGCAACTCGGCGGCGGTGAGGGTGAATTTATTATTCAAGTAGGATGCCTTGAAGGTGTAGCCACCCGTCGTCAGGTAGTATCCTTCCTGAATCCCGGAAAAGGTTCCGGTAATTGCGCCTGATGTTGAGAGCGGCGTAAAGACCTGATTCACCGTCGCTGAAAAATCGGTTCCAGACAGTCTGAGATTAAAGGCGGCGTGGGTTCCAAGGGAGATTGAATTTGCCGCCGTGATCGTGCTGATGCCGGTTGCGTCAAGAGTGCTCACCAGTGTGGCTGTGCCGCTCGTTGAACCAATGCCCCCAAGGACCAGGGTTCCAGTGGTAATACTCAAGTTGCTCCCGGTAACACTGACTGTTCCGATGCCGCCGTTCGCACCGTTGCCTGCAACGGTGATCGATCCCCCCGTGGAAGTTCTTGATGCCGTGCCGCTGGATTTAATTCCATACGTTGAGAATATTCCGTAGTCATGGAGCAACAGTGTCCCTCTTTCACCCGCACTGGTTCCGATCGAAACGGTGCCAGCGGTTCCCCCGAGGAAGGCCGGTTCAGTACTCAAACTGGTGCCGCCGAGACTGAAGGTACCTACAGCATTCGTAAAACCGCTGCCCTGGGATGCAATATAGAGGTTCATATTGTTGGGGCCGTTTCCATTGTAATTCCCCCAGAGGAACCCGTTGGTCTGACTGGCAACTCCGCCGTAGTTGTTGCCTCCGGATCCGACCGACGCAACGCCGTTATTGAACTGGCAGTCGCCGGTAAAATTCAAAGCCGGGGCAAACCCGTTCGCAGTTCCCGTTGTAGCGGCTCGAACATATACTGACCCTCCGAAAGCATTGCTTCCCGTCACAATGGCCGTCGTGTTACTGATGACGGCAAGTTCATTATAGGTGGGCGCGCCTGACCCTGCACCTGCTATAGTCCAGTTCGCTGCCGTGTTCCAAACACCGTCCACTGGACCGCTCCAGGTCCAGGTACTAGCGTAGGCAAAAAGAGTGCCTCCCATCAGGCACGACAACGCTGCGATCAGGAGAGATTTTTGGATTAACCATTGTGGGTAGATTCTTGAGTGTAGAGTTGGTGTTTTCATTTTTGTTCTCGTTATTGGGGGTTCTTTAGCAGTCAGTTTTCTCTGCGTTTTTAGCAGCGATAAGTTGATTGGATGTAGAATCACCTAATGAATTCCATTGGGCAAAAAATGGATCCACAGGATGAGTAGAGAAGGGATCAGAGGGTCAGGAGAGGTTGAGTTGTTCGGGGGTTAAGTTTAAAATGTTCTAACCGCACATTGCCGTGTTGTTAGTGAACACTTTCTTATAAACTAGCGTGGATGTATATTCAGACATCTATATGTTGTCAACAGCAATTTGTAATTTCATTAACAAATATTGGAGTTACAGATGCTTAATATTTGGAAATGTTATTTTTGTGCATTTGAATACAGAGAGATTTATAATATTTAATACAAAATATTCGTTCAGATTGGTTATAATGAACACGGATAGTGTTCGCTTTGGTCGATTTCATCCTTGGGATAACACTCCCAAAACGATAAGCGCGAGTTGGCCTGCGGCCAACTCGCGCGTGATCAGGGCAGGATTACCCTCCCGCCAGATTTGTTATAACTCAGTTTGCGCTGGGCAACGCTTGCGGCCCGACTGAGATTCCGTTGGTTTGCAGCTTCTGAACCCACAGCAGATATTCATCCGCTTCATCTTGCAGGGTCGGACCTCCCGCAGGCCATGTTACAACATTGGTGTAAGTAATGTCAGGGCACCAAGCATCGTTCCTGACATACCCGGAGCCTGTCACATAGCCAATCCAACCCACAAGGTTGTTGGTGATGGTGTTATTGAAAAATGCCGCTCCGGGCACACCATAAGCGTTATATCCGGCGATCCCTACATTTGCGGTAAAGAGCCAACTTCCATCCGGAAGTTTGCCGCTGGAGATTACCCTGTTATTGGAGAAGATATCGTCGTGCCCTGCGGCAAGACCAAGACCGCCGTTGCCAGTGGTCACCACTTGATTGTTGTATATTTTAGCGAATCCTGTCGCTGTCCCGGCAGTTACTGCAGATCCGTCCATACAAATACCCATCGCGCCGGTCGTCTGAGTCGAAGGGTTGGTTGTCCAGGCTCCGTAGATATAATTGTCGTGAATCAGCAGGGGACTTGCCGAGATTCCGCTTGCATCATAAAGATTGATGTCGTCATCCTGAGCGCCCGCCCAGGGCGTGTTGATGATCTCGTTCCAACCGATCTCCGCTCCTGAGAGGTTAAAACAGAACATAATCTGGACGGCGTGCCCTCCCGGCACATTAGTGGTCTGATAGCCGCCCGAACCGTTGCTGTACCTGCCGTCCAAATTCTTAAACTGATTATATTTGATTGTAATGGGCCCGGCTCCGGTATTTTGGTTGACGTGAACCCCGTGTGTACATCCCTGGACCAGACAGTTTTCCACATCGAGGCTGCCGGCGCCGGCAATATTCATAAAACACCCCTTGGTGCTGCCGTTGGGGAGATTGGTGTTGTAACCATAGGCCGTGCAGTTTTTTACCACTAGATTAGCGCCCCACACCCCCTGCCCGCCCGAATTCGTGATGAGGTCGCCCTGCCCTGTAAATAGGCAATTCTTGAATGTCACCGGGCTCGTGGTCGCTATGGTTACTGCCGCGCTGCCGGAAGTCCCGCCTGTCCAGCAATAGCCCTCGTAAACTCCCCCTTGTGTGATCGTAACACATGTGCCGGACTTCGCAGGATTGCTAAACGGCAAGGCTGCGACGGTGAGGGTGAAATAGCCCATCCCGGATCCTTTGTAGGATGTTTTGAATTTATAGCCGCCAGCCGTCAGGTAGGAACCTTCCGGAATGCTGTAAGTGCTTCCGGAATTGAGCGCGGAAAAGGTCCCGGTTAGTGCGCCCCAAGCGGCAGCCGGAGTATATACTTTATTTAAACTCGGAGTAAAATCGGCCCCAGACACTCTAAGATTAAAAAAGGCATGGGTTCCAAGCTGAATTGAATTCGACGCAAAAATATAGCTGACGCCCGTCGAGTCGAGGGTGCTCATCAAAGTGGCGGTGCCACCCGTTGCGCTAACTCCCCCCATGACGATATTTTGCGTTTGAATAATCACCTGGTGCCCGGTAGCGCTGATGGTTCCGATGCCGCCATTGGCACCATTGCCAGCAACGGTGATCGTTCCCCCATAATTGCCAATCGATGCCGTTCCGTTGGATACGACGCCATAGGTTGAGAAAATGCCGATATCATGGAACAAGAGCATCCCGTTTTCCCCCTTGTTGGTTCCAATGGCAACGCTTCCGTTGGTTCCACCGAGGTAATACGGGTAGGCTGTCGTGCTGGTGCCGCCGAAGCTGAAGGTGCCCACAGCATTCGTAAAGCCCGCACCCTGGGATGCAATCGCAAGGTTCAGGTTATTGGTTCCGGCGTTGTATAACCCGCCGAGAAATCCGCCGGTCTGATTGATAACGCCTCCGTAGTTGTTTCCACCGGATCCGGCAACAGCCCAACCGTTGTTGAACTGGTTGATTCCCCCGGTAAAATTCACAACAGGGGCGACCCCGGTAATAGTTCCCGTTGTAGGGGCCTGGACATAGACACTTCCGCCATAGGCGTCGCTTGCCGTCACAATGGCTTGTGTGTTAGTGATGACAGCAAGGTCATTGTAGGTGGGTGCGCCTGACCCTGAACCTGTTATCGACCAATTTGCTGCGGTGTTCCATAGGCCGTCCACGGGGCCGATCCAGGTCCAGGTGCTCGTGTAAGCGAATAGAGTGCTTCCCATCAAGCAGGACAACGCTGTGATCAGGAAATATTTTGAAACTAATCTTTGAGGATTGATTCTAGTGTGTGGAGTGGGTGTTTTCATTTTGGTTCTGGTTTTTGGGGGTTATTGGGCAGTGATTGGAGGCAGATTTAGTAGTTGCAGGTTGATTTTATGTTGAATCACCAAATGAACTCCATCAGGGAACAATGGATCCACGTGGTACGTTCGGGGGATTACAGGAGGGGATGAGTCGGGGGTTAAATTGACAACGCTCAAACGAACAATTTTTTATCAATCGTGCGTCTGCTTACAAACTAGAAGAAATGATTACTCAAACTTTTTGTTGTTGTCAACAGAAATTTACATTGAACAAACAAATATCGATAATACCGATACGCAGCATTGGGTTATGTTATATTGATGCGTTTGAATACAGAGATAAATATAACATTGAACAGAGTTGACCTATTCAAAATGACATAACGAACATAAGCGCTGTTCGCTTTGATTGGTCTGCCATTGGCTCAGCTCTCCCCAAACAATCAGCGCGAGTTGGCTTACGGCCAACTCGCGCATGATCCTGGCGGGATTAACTGCTCTCAAAGTTTCATGTAACTCAGTTTGTGGTGGGCAAAGCTTGCGGCCCTACTCTAAAGCCGTTAATTTGCAGTTTCTGAACCCACAGCAGATATTCATCCGCTTCGTCCATCAGGGTCGGACCTCCCGCAGGCCATTGCGTTAGATTGTTATCAATGACACCACCGGTTATACTGGTGTCGTTCCTGACGCCCGCTTTGTTAATCCAGCCTACAAGGTTGTTGGTGAAGGTGTTATTGAAAAATGCCGCCCCTGGCGCACTATAATAGTTTTCTCCGGCTAGCCCTACGTTCGCGCCATAGGCTGTGCTTCCATCCGGCAGCAGGCCACTGCCAATTGCCCGATTATTATAGTAGACATCATCGTGCCCTGCGGCAATACCAAGTCCACCGTTAGCAGTGGCCACTACTTGATTGTTGTATATATTTACGAAGGCAGTCGCGGTTGCCGATGTTTGCGTCGGTCCGTCCATGCAAATACCGCATGCACCTGAACCCTGCGTCCAAGGATTAGTGGTCCAGGCACCGTAGATATAATTGTCGTGAATTCTCATGGGACTTACCGAGCTTCCGCTTGAATTGTAAATATTAATATCGTCATCCTGAGCTCCCGTCCAGGGCATGTTGATTATCTCGTTCCAACCAATCTCCACCCCGGGGGTGCCGAAACAGAACAGAAGCTGGATGGCGTGCCCTCCCGGTACGTTAGTGGTCAGATAACCGCCCGAGCCATTGCAATACCTGCCGTCCATATTTCTAAACTGGTTGTATTTGATGGTGATGGGGCCCGGCCCTCCAACCTGGTTGACACGAACCCCGCTTGCGCACCCTTCAACGTAACAATTTTCCACGTCGAGGCTGCCAATGCAGGGTAAATCCACAAACGATCCCTTTGTGTTGCCGGATGTTATGTTGGTATTGTACCCATATCCCGTGCAGTTTTTGACCACAACATTGGTAGCTCTCCAATCCAAAAAGCCGATGAGGTCTCCCTGCCCCATAATAAGGCAATTCTTGATTGTTACCGGGTCCGTTGTCGCGATGGTCACAGCGGCGCTTCCGGAAGCCCCGCTTGTCCAGCAATATCCCTCATAAACGCCCCCTTGTGTGATTTGAAAACAGGTGCCGGACTTTGCCGGATTGCTAAACGGCAGCGCATTCACAGTGAGCTTGAAATTATTTCCCGCGTAGGAAGCCTTGAACTTGTAGCCAGCAACCGTAAGGTAGGAGCCCTCAGTGATGCCGTAGGTGCTTCCTGAATTTAGCGCGGAAAACATTCCTGATAAGACGCCAGCTGTCCCGACCGCGTTAAATACCTTGCCCACTGTTCCGGAAAAATTGATTCCGGACACTCTGAGATCAAAAAAGGCATGAGTTCCAAGTGAAACAGAACTTGAGGCCCAAAGCGAGGAGAGGCCCGTTGAGTCGACAGTGCTTATCAGAGTGGCCGTACCGCCCGTTGAACTAACGCCTCCAAAGACCATGGTTCCCGTACCAATAAGCATCTGGTGTCCTGTAACGCTGATGGCACCGATGCCACCATTGGCACCGCTGCCGGCAACGACGATCGATCCCCCCATGGTGGTTGAAGTGGGCACGCCGTTTACTAAAGTGCCATACGTAAAGAATTGGCCGATGTCATGGAGCAACAGCATCCCGTTTTCACCGACATTGGTTCCAATGGTAACATTGCCGTTGGTTCCACCGAGATAGTACGGGTAGATGTTTGTGTTGGTGCCGCCGAAGCTAAAAGTGCCGACAGCATTCGTGTAACCACTAGCCACGGATGCAATCATGAGGTTCAAATTATAGTTTGTACTGTAGTTTCCCCAGAGGTATCCGTTGGTCTGGTTGACAACTCCTCCGTAGCCGCTTCCGCCGGAACCGACCCACACCTTGCCGTTGTTGAACTGGTTGCTACCGCCAATGTAATTCAAAACAGGCGCAACCCCGGTTATGGTTCCCGTTGCGTACGCCTGAACATATACCGCCCCTACCAAAGCATCGCTTGCTGACACAATGGCTTGAGTATTGGCAATGTAAGCAGGGTCATTAAAGTTGGGCGCTCCCGATCCCGGACCTGTGATCGTCCAGTTTGCTGCAGTGCCCCAAAGACTGTCCTGCGGAGCCGTGCTCTTCCAGGTCCAAGTGCTGGTGTAGGCAAAAAGAGCGCTTCCCATCAGGCAGACCAATGCTGCGATCAGGAAATATTTTGAAATCGAACCGAAGGGATTGGTTCTTGAATTTGATAGTGGGGTTTTCATAGGGGGTTGTTGGGGGTTGGACTTTGTATTTATGAGGTCATTACTTCGCTTTTGTTAGATTATTGGATGTTATTCGGGTGCAGAATCAATCCAAGTCATCATCCATCGGAAATGGATAGATTTATGGATTGAGTGTTTGTGGAAGGGACAGAGTTAAACAGCAGCCTTAGAATTTTCTAAGAAAGCCGCTTTTTTTGGTAAAACGGGGGAAGGATTACAACAGGGAGGGGGTTACAGCTTTTGGGGAGTTACAACTATGACTTAGAACTGAAGTTTCATTTATCAAATTGGCAGGATATTGTCAATAATATTTTTGAAATTATTACGGATGTCCGACTTCACCACAAAACCGTAGTTGAACGGTTAAGATTGGCCAGCCGGCTCAATCACTACCACGGGCTACATCGCACATGGGTGAGGGTTGATCGGGTCGCCCTGACGGGATTTTCACCCGTCCGGGCTCCCACACCACCGGACATGCGGTTTTCCGCATCCGGCGGTTGAACAAGACGGAGGTCATTTTCATGCCTCCATAAAGTCCCACGGTATACTGAACCCATATCGGTGGAGGGTTTGGTTCTTCAGCGCCCACTGCATCACCCAGTGCCGGGCTATTGCCCACGCACCGAGCCCGCTGTAGGCCATTCCAAGGCTGCGGCCTTTGACTCCCAACCGTTTGAGCGCATTTATGCGCCCTCGCGGGTGGTGCCACCTCAGCCAGAAGCATTTTCGCATGTGGCGTCTGATCCATCCGCTCAGGCTTCTTACTTCGCTGCGCCAGTCGGCCAGTTGAAAGTAATTCCACCATCCGCTGATATACCTCCGCCACTGTTCACTGAGTTCTTCACTGGTTTTGCTTTGTCGGGCATCCCAACATTCACGGACTTTCTCCTTGAGTTTGGTGATCGCTTTCGGGCTGACCCCGATGCGACCATCCTCGTAGAGCCGGAACCCCAGCAGGCTGCTTGTCCCACTCGGCCCGCTCCCGCTTTTCTCTCGGTTGACCTCCAACCCTAGTTCTTTCTTCAACCATTCTATCACGCTTTCAAGGATGCGTTGCGCCGATCTCTGGCTTGATGCGAAGATCGCTATGTCGTCGGCATAGCGCACGAACGACACCTCCCTTCTTTCAAGCTCCTTATCCAGCGGGTCAAGATAGATATTCGCCAGCAGCGGCGACAGCGGCCCGCCTTGCGGCGTTCCCGCGGTTCTCCCTTCCCGGCTCCCATCCTTCTTCTGCATCGGTGCCCGCAGATACCGGCCAATCAGCGCCAGCACCCGCTTGTCCTTCACCTTCCTTCCGATCATGTTCATCAATCGGTCGTGGTTGACTTGGTCAAAGAAGCTTTTCAGGTCGATGTCCGCAACCCACCTCTTCCCTCCTGCCACGTATTCCTGTGCCGCACGCACCGCGTCGTGCGCGCTGCGCTTGGGCCGGAACCCGTAACTGCTTTCACTGAAGCCTTCCTCAAAGGTCGGCCCCATCCTTTGGTGGATCGCTTGTTGGATCATTCGGTCTATCACTGTCGGTATGCCCAAATGCCTTTTGCCTCCATTGGCCTTCGGGATTTCGACTGCTCGCACTGCCGCTGGTCGGTACTCCCCCTCCAACAGCTTGCCCCTGATCGATTCCCAATGCCTCCGAAGATGCTCTTTAATCTCCTCGACTTCCATCCCGTCCACGCCGGGCGCCCCTCCCTTGGCTTTCACCCCAAGATAGGCCGCCCTCATGTTTGCCGGGTCCACTACCCCTTCCATGGTCACTTCATTGAGCACGTTCTTGCCTCCTCCGCTCGCGCGTTTCCGGACTCGACACCCGCTTCCGCTTTCCGCACCGCATTCCAGCCGCGCTTCCTGCGTTCGCCAGGGCGGGTAGCTGCCGATGTTGCCGCTCCCTCCTTGTTTCGAATGTCTCCTCGCCCGGTTTTCGCAGTCCGATCTCGGTTGCTCTTTCGGTTGTTCTTCGGCCCTTCGCTCCTTCCGCCTTTCGGCGGTTCTCTTCACTACTACGGCCTCTGCTGACTTCTCCTCCGCTCTCGCGGCGGAGATCTCCCCGGGTAAGTTGCATGAACTTTCGGCCCGTGCCGCCAGGCTCTACAGGACGCGTCTTTCGGTGTTTGTTGGATTTCGCGTTTCCTAGTACGCTCATCGCCCGCGCCCTGCCTCGCTGCTCTGTTTGTTTTCCTACGGCCGTGCCTTTGCTACAGACTTCTTTCGTGCTTGCAGCCTCGCGGCTCCAGCCTTGTCTTTCGCTACGGTTATTTTCACTGTTTCCGGTCATCTCTTTTCATCTGACAAGTTCATGCCCATGCCGGGCACACTAGAGGCGGCCTGCTTTTCAGCCGCCTGTCGAAAAATCAACGCGCACAGCGCCAAAATTCAAAGATGGAGGCGGCCGGGAATTGGACGCCTCAACTTGCAGGCAAAGGATGACGGGGCTGAAAGCCCGGTCTACGTTTGCATGCGCGTACGCAAAATCGGGGAGATTTTTGCAAATCTCCCCGGTCGTGCAATACAAACAACCTTAGATTGATTCGTGCGTTTAAGCGCGCCGACGGCGGCGTGCCAGGAACACCACGCCAACTGCGAGAAGTGCACAGGAGGAAGGTTCGGGGATAACCGACGGCGTGCCGTTAGC
>Ga0364919_10320_pt1 | contig 18034 bp, 14 predicted proteins | sample SorcelJu500001C7_2_FD_206953 | JGI IMG/M metagenome (GOLD analysis project Ga0364919, IMG submission 206953) | Enriched cells from Trout Bog Lake Hypolimnion, Wisconsin, USA - BchlTB.June20.5000.01.C7 | ecosystem: Environmental > Aquatic > Freshwater > Lake > Hypolimnion/Profundal zone | place... | reverse complement strand
CGGCGGCAGGCATCGAAATCTATTATACGGTTTAACCGATTCTATAGAAATCTTTTGCGTCACACATAAAAAATTATACACTGAAGCCCACAAAACCACAGCCCGATGTCATTGCGTTCCCTTTTCTTCCCACTTCTTTTTGTCATTCCAGGGCTAATCTTTGCTCAGGACAATATCATTAACAATTCCTTGTTGAACAAGCCCACGATGGTGGAAAATCTGTGGGGCGGTGTCGATTCGCACAATTATCTGACAGGGTTCAGAAATGTGCGTCGCGGTGTTTGGGACGATGGCGGTCTTCCGCTGCTGCAGGAAAACGGCACGGTGGATTCCGGGGCGGACAACCTGCCGGTGTCGGTGAATTTTGTGGATTTGAACGGCGACGGCCTGCCGGATCTGGTGATGGGGGATGTCGCGGGGTATTATCGCGTTTACTTCAACAGCGGCACAAAAACGGAGCCGAAGTTTACCACATCCGAAATCCTGTCGCTGTTTTTGTCACGGGATCTCACAGGCTGGCGGGACCAGTCCGAGTATCTCCGGATGGCACCCCGGATTAACCTGTACGACTGGCAGCATCGCGGTTTGCAGGATTTGGTGGTGGGGAATTACAAGGGTGAAATTTTCTTTATTCCGAACAGCGGATCCAAGAACGTGCCGGATTTCCACCAGCCGCCGGGGCTCGAGACGGCCATCGTTAAAACCACGAAGAAGGGCGACTTGTGGGCCAATCTTTTAGCGCCGTATGCTTACGACTGGGATGGGGACGGGAAGGTTGATCTTCTGGCGGGAGAAGGCTCCTATTCGGCGAATGCAATTCATCTGCTGCTCAACAAGGGCACCAATCAGGCGCCGAAGTTTTCCGAGGATGCGCGCTACTACCTCGCCTATGGCGACGGTCGCGAGCAGCTCGTCCCGACTCTGGCTGATTATTTCGGCGACGGAAAACTCGCTTTACTGGTCGGCGATCGTACGGGAAGAGTCGCTGTTTACAAGTATCCTGATAACAGGTGGACCCCCGGCTCGCCGGAGTTGAAGTTTTCCACCTTTATTAAATTCGGCACCCTCGAAAGCCTTGGCGGTCCGATCACCATTTGCGCAGCCGATTATAACGGCGACGGTCTGTTCGATCTGATCATTGGCGACAAGAGGGGCCATGTCTCTGTGGCAGTCAACAAGGGAACGAAGGAGCAGCCGCTATTCGACAAGCCGGTTCTTTTGACGGGTGTTTATCCCGGTCAGCCGAATATTTATGTTCCGCCTCGCGGAGCACATGTAACCCATGTGGGTACGCGGGAAAGTTACGATTCCGGCTGGAGCCTTGAGTCGGGATTCCGGAAAGGGAATATCAACGGCTATTTTACCGTGGTCAGCGGCAAGGATGAACCGGCGTTTAAACTGCCGCCGGATCACCGCTTTTTTAAGGCCGGTTATTTCCCGAGCCTGAATAAAATCCTCCCGCCGGCTGCCATATTTCAGGTTGGCTGGCCTGAAAAAAGGCTGCCCGAGATTTTTGGGATGGGTGACTTTGGTTGGCCCAGGGCGTACGATGTCGGGCCTGACGGTTTCGTAAGCCAGACGAACGCCTATTACGCCCGCTACCTCTTGAAGGACAACGAACTCAAATCCGACACCAACTACATTTTGACTTTCAAGGTCAGAGGGGCGGATTGCAAGGATGTGCAGTGGAGCATGTCTTACTACGGCTATACCAAGGCCGATACGAAGGAAGCCCACGGCGAACGCGGTGAAGTGAAGGTTGTTTATGCCGGGAGGAAGACCGATTTGGGCGAGGAGAGGGGAGTGATTTCTCCAACTCCGACCGATTGGACGACGACCACCTGTAAATTCCGCGTTCACTTTAAAGAGCGGGAACTCAGGGATCCAAAAAAACTCGATGTAATCATGGGGGCGTTCGACATTCACTTTACGCTCAAACCGTATACCGGGGTGTTCTACCTTGACGATGTCCAGCTGGTTCCGGAGGTTGTGAAGTAGAAAAATCGAGCCGACTGTGTCTGCAATCCGCAATGCGTTTGTCCTGGGAGCAGGACTCGGCACCCGTCTGAAAACTCTCACGGCGCGGCTTCCCAAGCCGCTCATTCCGGTTTGCAATAAACCGCTGATTACCTTCGCGTTCGACCAGCTTCTCCAAGCAGGCGTGACGAAACTGGTGGTGAATACGCATCATTGTCCGGAGGCTTATGCGCGGATTTTTCCCGACGCCCAATATGCGGGAACCCCGGTCCACTTCGCGCACGAGCCCGACCTGCTCGAAACAGCGGGTGGCATTAAAAATGTGGAGTCGCACCTGCGCAACGAACCGTTTGTGGTTTACAACGGCGATATCCTCAGCGATTTGCCGGTTGAAACGGCGATCCGGCATCATCTCGATTCCGGCAACGAAGTGACTCTCGTGCTCCGGTCGGCGGACGGTCCGCTTTCCATCGCCCTGGACGAGCCGTCTGGACGCATTGCCGATATTTCCAGCCGGCTGCACTCCGGGCTTTTGCCCAAATATCTGTTCACTGGCATTTACGTGGTCAGTCCTCAATTTTTTGCGCGCATCCCGTCAGGGACGAAAATTTCCGTGATCCCGATTTTCCTGGATATGATCCGCCGGGGTGAAAAACTCGGAGGGATTGTAATCAACGAAGGCCGCTGGCGGGATCTTGGCACCCGGGAGCAGTACCTTGCGGTACACCGTCATTTCGCGGAAATTGGGGACGGCGGGGCGGAGACCGGCGCCGGCTTTTGCCGGATTCATCCCACCGCTAAAATCGCCTCCTCCGCGAAAATCTCCCCGACCACCGCCGTCGGTTCGCATGCGGTCGTTGGAGAAAATGCAACCCTGACAAACTGCATTCTTTGGGAACATGTGGAAATCGCGCAGGGAGCAATACTGCAAAACTGCATTGTCACTGCCGGTAGGCGCGTCGAAGGAACGCACGCGGACGAAGATCTTTAGGAAAGTTGAAAGCTGAAAGTTGAAAGCGGAAATTATTTTACCGCGCTTTGCGCGCTTTATTTATTTCAACTTTCCGCTTTCAACTTTCCGCTTTCTGCCTTCTCTTTTCTATCTAGATGATTTCCGAAGCTCTCATCCAACACACTGTCAGCCGGTTCCCCCGGTTGTCGAGGGATGCGATCCGGGTTGAACCGTTGGAGAAAGGGGGGTCCGACCGCAAGTATTACCGGATTCAGGTACCCGACGGCACCTCGCTGATCCTTGTCAAATATGGCGATCAGCGTGAGGAGAACCGGCATTATGTCGCTATTGCGCAGTTTCTCGACGCAGAAGAAATTCGTGTGCCGCGCATTTATTTCCACGACGAGTCCGAAGGCTTGATCTGGATGGAGGATCTTGGGGAGGTCGATTTGTGGATGCACCGCGGCGAGCCGTGGTCGGAGCGGCGGGAGCTTTACCGGAGCGCGCTGGAGCAGGCGGCGCGGCTGCACACGAGGGCTCACTGTGCGCTGGGCGTAGAGGTGCTGCATTTGCAGAAGGAATTCAACGCGGAGCTTTACCGGTGGGAACAGGATTATTTTTTTGACCACTGTCTCGGCTTGTTTTTCAAGATTGATCCCGCAATTCTCGAAACCCATCGACAGCACCCGGCTCTGGAAAAAATCGCGGGTGAACTTGCCGCCCTGCCACGCGTCCTGGTGCATCGCGATTTCCAGTCACAGAACATCATGATCAAGGATGGGGATGCCTATTTCATCGATTTCCAGGGACTGCGTCCCGGCCTTGCGCAATACGATCTTGCCTCGATTCTTTACGATCCGTATGTCGCGCTGGAATCTTCGCAACGGGAGGAACTGCTGCAGCTTTACTTGAAATACACCGGCATGGCCGACGACGCCGGATTTCGCAGCGTATTGGATCTTTGTGCGATGCAGCGCCTGATGCAGGCGCTGGGCGCGTATGGTTTTCTGGGGCTGGTCAAGGAGCGTCCGCAGTTTCTCGAACACATCCCGGCGGCATTGGTTTCGCTGGACGAGGTTTTGCAGCGGATTCCCGATCTGCAAAACCTCAGGGATCTGATCGTCAGTTTGCGGAACGTAGACGGCTTTTCTTAAAGCCGTTGGGCGGCTAAAGTTCTTACGATACGGCTTTAAGAAAAGCCGTCTACAAAAGAAATTGGCGGCCCGCTGATTTGCTGTTACCAAGGAGCTTTGATGCCCGCCATGATTCCGAAACAACCTGCTGCTGTCATTGAAGCCGTCACGCCGTTGATCGAAGGGGGGCGTTATCCCGTCAGACGGGTGGCCGGGGAGGATCTTGTCGTCGAAGCTGATGTTTATAAGGACGGCCACGACATCGTGACCGCCGTGCTCAAGTGGAGGCAGGTCAGCGATGAAAAATGGCACGAAACGCTAATGACGCCGCTCGTTAACGACCGATGGCGCGCGACCTGTTCCTTGTTTGAAAACGCGACTTACGAATACACCATCGAAGCCTGGGGCGATACTTTCCGCTCATGGCAGCATGAGTTCCGGAAAAAAATCGAAGGCGGAGTCCTGGATCTTTCCAGCGAAACCATCGAGGGTGCGCATTTTATCGTGGGCGCGGCGCAACGCGCGGCAGGAACCCCGGATGCGGAACGGCTTGAAGAGATTGCAAAAAAAATCGAGGCAGGTACCCCGGCGGAAGTCGATCAAATCGCGCACTGGACTGAACTCGAAGCGCTGATGGCCTCCTGGCCGGACCGCTCGCAGGCGACGGAATACAAGATTCCGGTTGTAGAGGCGGTCTGTTCTCAGCCGCCTGTCGAAAAACCAATGCGCGCAGCGCCCAAAAATACAACGAGTGATGCAACCGTGAGCGGTGCGCCCGGGCAACTTCCTGGCAAGGCTCAGGAAGCTTCCCTCCGCTATGGCTATCCGCGCATCGAGGTGGATCGCGAGCGCGCCAAGTTTGCCGCCTGGTATGAATTCTTCCCGCGAAGCGCCGAGGGGAAACCGGACAGCGGTTCCACGTTTCGAGACTGTCTCGGGCGCATCGACGATGCGAAGGCGATGGGTTTTGACGTCATTTATTTCCCGCCGATCCATCCCATCGGCATCACTCACCGCAAGGGCCGCAACAATGCCGTGAAATGCGAGCCGGGTGAGCCGGGCGTCCCTTATGCCATCGGCAACCGGCACCTGGGCTGCCCGAACGGCGGCGGACACAAGGACATCGCACCAGAACTCGGCACCTTCAAGGATTTCGACTGGCTCATCAAGGAGCTCCACAAGCGCGGGATGGAACTCGCCATCGATTTCGCGATCAACTCGTCGCCCGATCATCCGTACGTGGCCGATCATCCCGGGTGGTTTTACAAACGCCCCGACGGCACGATCAAATACGCCGAGAATCCGCCGAAGAAATACGAGGACGTTTATCCCCTGAATTTTCACAACGAAAACTGGGAGGCGCTTTGGGATGAAATGGTTTCCGTGATTTTGTTCTGGTGCAAAAAGAAGGTGCGCATCTTTCGCGTGGACAACCCGCACACCAAGCCGGTCGCGTTCTGGGAATATCTCACCGGTAAAGTGCGCGAAAAATATCCGGACACGATTTTTTTGTCGGAAGCGTTCACCCGTCCGAAAATGATGAAAGTGCTGGCAAAAGCGGGGTTCCAGCAGAGCTACACTTATTTTACCTGGCGCAATTCAAAACAGGAGCTGACCGAATATTTCACCGAGCTGACGCAGACGGAGATGGTGGAATATTTTCGCGGGAATCTGTTTACGAACACGCCCGACATCCTGCCGTTTTTCCTCCAGCACGGCGGGCGCCCGGCGTTCATGATCCGCGCCGTGCTGGCCGCCACGCTCTCCACGGTTTACGGCATCTACAGCGGGTTCGAGCTTTGCGAGAATGCAGCGTTGCCCAACCGGGAGGAGTATGCCGATTCCGAGAAATACCAGTTCAAGGGCCGGGACTGGAACGCGCCGGGGAACATCAAGGAACTGGTCACCAAGCTCAATAAAATCCGGAACGAAAACCGCGCGCTGCACGAATACACGAACCTGAAATTCTACGCCGCCGAGAGCGACAATGTCCTATTTTACGGAAAAATGACGCCAGCCCGCGACAACATCATCCTGGCCGTGGTGAACCTTGATCCCTACAGGGCGCACTCCGCCTACCTGCATGTGCCGGTCGAGGAATTCGGATTCCTGGAGGGGGACACCTACCAGGTGCATGATTTGCTTTCCGGCGAGCGCTATCTCTGGCGCGGTTCTCGCAACTATATCGAGCTCGACCCTTTCATACGGCCCGCACACATCTTCCGGGTCCGCCGCTGGGTGAGCCGCGAGCAGGACTTTGATTACTATTTGTAGCAAGGCTTGCAACTTGCGCAAACCGGGAAGATCGTCAATAATCTTCCTTTTATGCATCTGACATTGCTGAAATCCAAGATCCACCGTGCAGCGGTCACCAGCGCGAGCCTTCATTACGAGGGGAGTCTAACTATTTCGTCTGATTTGGCGGAGCAGATCGGGTTGCTGCCTTACGAAAAAATCCTCGTCGGCAATATGTCAAACGGTGAACGCTTCGAGACGTATGTGATTTACGGTGAACGCGGCGCCGGCATGATCCAGTTGAACGGCGCGACGGCGCACCTCGGCCAGATCGGCGACCGGTTGACGATCATGAATTTCGCCAGTTACACGCCTGAAGAGGCGGCAGTCCACAAGCCGCGCGTCATTGTTGTGAATGAAAAAAACGAAGTGATGCGAGCCGGCAAATAACAAACCGCCAATAACCAATCAACCTCCCGTGACTACCAAAGACATTCTTCTGAATCATTTTACATGGGGGCTCGCCCTGGGGCTGGTGTTTGCCTTGCTTGCGCTTTACCAGGTGCTGAAGCTCAAGATCGAACTCAAACGGTTCAAGCGCCATTTGAGCGACAAACTCGAGATCGAGGCGGATTCGATGAAAAAAATCAAGTCGGAGCAGGAGGCGCTCCGGAGGGAAAACGAAAATCTGCGCGTTAAAAATGCGTCTCTGAATGAATTGCCCGACCGTAAAAATCAGCGTGACCTGGAAATTTTCGCGCGCGCGGAAAAACGGGTGATGGTTTCGGTCCCCGGTTTTGCATCGGTATGGGAAAACGCAAAAAATGCGGCTGTGGCGGAAATTGAGGAGGAAGAAAGCGGAAAAAGCGCGCCCAGGCATGTTTTTTCAAGGTGGTTCGGAAGTCCCGGCAAAGAGGAGAAAACGCTGTCGGAGACGGACGGCAAGCTATTGCAGTAACTTTTGTAGAGGCGGCCCGCTCTTCAGCTGCCTGTCCAAAAACAAACGCGCGCAGCACCCAAAATAAAAAGTTGTAAGCGCCAGGGAACTGGTCGTCGCCGGGGTGAGATTAAAAGTGGGTGAGGTGGATCGCGTCATTCCATGCGCGATGAGTTTCCCTCGCGCGCAGCGCCACTTATAAAATTTAGGCTCGCTGTACTCGCGTTTGGTTTCGCATCGGGCATGGAATGCTCGATCCACCGACGCCGTTCGGTAGATCGCGGCGGCTTGCAAAATTCCCCGATCTCAGGAAGGGTTGCGGGGTGACCAAACATATCGACGCGTTTACTGCCCAGATTTGCAAAGTGATCGTTGGCAAGGGGGAGTCGGTCCGACTGGCGGTTGCCTGTTTGCTTGCGCGCGGCCATTTGCTGATCGAGGACATACCGGGAGTCGGAAAAACCACGCTCTCCCAGGCCCTGGCCCATTCACTCGGGCTCGGGTTCAAACGCATTCAGTTTACCAGCGACCTGCTTCCCGCGGATATTCTTGGCAATTCCATTTTCGACCGGGACGAACAACGGTTTATTTTTCATCATGGCCCGCTTTTTTCGCCGGTAGTTCTTATTGACGAAGTGAACCGGGCCACGCCCAAGACGCAGAGCGCGCTGCTTGAGGCGATGGGCGAGCGTCATATTTCAGCGGATGGAATCACGCACGAATTGCCGGAACCGTTTTTTGTGATCGCCACGCAGAATCCGCAGCATCAGGCCGGCACCTTTCCACTGCCCGAATCGCAACTCGACCGGTTTCTGATGCGGATCGAGATGGGGATTCCCGACCGGGCGAGTGAGCGGACCATGCTTCTAGGAGAGGACCGCCGGGAAATGCTTGGGGAACTTCAGCCGGTTTTTCCCGTCGAAATCCTGCGCGAACTTCAGGCATCGGTGCGCAAGGTTCACGCTTCGGCGGCGCTCCTCGATTATTTGCAGGATCTGCTGGATGCGTCGCGCGAACGCCATAGCACCGGACTTTCGCCCCGGGCAGGCATCGCCCTGCTCGGCGCGGCGCGCGCCTGGGCTTTCATGCTGGGCCGCGATATGGTATTGCCGGAGGATATTCAGGCGGTGGGCATGGCCGTGATGGCCCACCGGCTCGGACATGACATCGAACAGCCTGGTGGAAGCGGCCGGACACTCGCACAGAATCTTCTCCAAAGCGTTCCGGTCCCGTGATGTTGTAGAGGCGGTCTGTTCTCAGCCGCCTGTCGAAAAAACCAATGCGCGCAGCGCCAAAAATTAGATCATGAACCGGATCGTGGTTGTTCCAACTCGAAACGCCGGAGGATTCGCGTTTATCCTGGTGGTGATGTGGTATGTCGGAATGGGCCAAGGGAACGGCTCGGCTTATCTTTTGTTCTTCCTGCTTCTTGGCGTGCTGATGGTTTCAGTGCCGAAAACTTTTATGAATCTGGCTGCGCTAAAAGTTGTCGCCGAGTCAGCCAAACCCGCCTTTGCCGGTCAGGAAGTGTCGTTGCCGCTCGAACTCGTGAATTTTTCAAAACGCACCCGGTGCGCGGTTTCGGTGAGTTTGTCCGGGGAGGAAAAGGCATCAGAATTCGTGAGTGAAATTCCGGGTGGCAAGGCGGCGCGAACGGTCATCCGGTTTCCTGCCGGACTGCGCGGAGAGCATGAGATTTCCACGCTCAGGCTTTCGAGCGTCTGGCCGATAGGTTTTTTTGAGGCCAGTCGAAACCTGACGATCCGCCAGCATTATCTGGTTTACCCCAGGCCTGCCGGCGATCCGGGGCTTCCTGCGCCCGCGGGCAGCAAGGCGCCGGGTGCCTGGAATGTCCAATCGGAGGGCGATGATTTTTCCGGGGTGCGCGCCTACCTGCCTGGCGAATCGCAACGTCACATCGACTGGAAGGCGGTGGCTCGCGGGCATCCGCTGATGAGCAAACAGTTTTCAGCGGATACGGGCGGGGCGTTTCATTTTGATTTCAATGCGATTGCGCTGCGGGATGTCGAAGCCCGGCTTTCTCAACTGACGCTCTGGGTCATCGAAGCTGATCGGACCCGGCGCCCCTACAGCCTGCGTCTTCCGTCGGTTGAAATCGCAGCATCGACCGGGGAAGCTCATTATCACATGTGTCTCAGGGCGCTCGCCTGTTACCGATGAAACCCGGAAAACAAGACTACGTCATCCCGCGTCGGCCATTGATTCTGATGGCGGTTTCAATGCTTTTTACCGTGCCGCCGCTGTTCGGGAATCTCGTCTGGTGGGTTCCGAGCGCTTTTTTGGGATCGCTGCTCGTCCGTTTTTTAATGGAACGCCGGGGGGCGCGCCTCCGGTCGCAGATCCTGAAGATCGCCCTCATGGCGGCAGGGGTTGGCGGGATCGCACTGAGTTATCATGCCCTGATCGGACCGGAACCCGGTCTTTCGATCTGCCTTGTCCTGATCGCGGTCAAGGTTTTGGAGGCGCATACCGCGCGCGATTTTCATATTTTGGCGCTGCTTGGCTGGTTCTTCTGCCTGGCTACGGTCTTGATTTCCCAGAGCCTTGCTTCGGCTGTTTTTTCAGGAATTGCCTTCACGATTGTCCTTTCGGCGGTGCTCCTGTTTTACCGGCGTTCCGTTGCACGCCGGGCTTTCCTGTCGCCTTTGTGCGACGCCGCGGTTTTGATTCTTCAGGCCTTGCCGCTGGTTCTTGTGCTGTTTTTTCTTTTTCCGCGCGGCACCGGCGGGCTCCGGCTCATTCTGAACCGCTCCTTTTCAGGACGCACCGGCATGTCCGACAGTTTGTCCCCCGGCAGTATCTCGTCCCTGATCTTTTCCAACGAAGTGGCATTTCGCGTGGAGTTTCCAAAAGGCGGCATGCCTGCTCCGTCGGGTCTTTACTGGCGTGGCGCCGTATTCGCAAGGTGCGGCGGGTTGAATTGGAGTCCGGAAAAAACGGATGCAATTTGGTGGAATCCGGAGCCGCTTTCGGGCAAGCCGGTTCATCAGCGCATTGTACTCGAGCCGCACGGGAACCGCTGGATTTTCGCGCTCGACCGGCCGGTGGAAGCGCCGCACGGGTCGAGGTTGACTCACGGGAATGTGTTGCTCGCGAACCAGCCATTGTTCAGCACGTTCCAATATGAAGTGACTTCATTGCCGAATAACGGGAGCGGTGCGCTGCCGCCGCTGGAACGAAAATTGTGCCTTCAAATTCCTAAAACCGTCAGCCCGGCAATTCGCGCCCTGGCGCAATCATTCACGCGCGATTCTGTTGATCCCCGCGCAGCGGTCGCGAAGGGTCTTCAATTTTTTCAGAAGGGAAAATTCCGCTACTCGCTGGCACCGGGCGAGTACGGGGAGGACGGGTTGGACGATTTTCTTTTTCGCCGCCGGGCCGGCTTTTGTGAACACTACGCGGCAGCGTTTGCAACCTTGATGCGCGCCGCCGGCATTCCGTCGCGCGTGGTTGTCGGCTACCAGGGAGGGGAGTTCAACAGGCTTGGAAAGTATCTGGTCGTGCGCCAGTCGTATGCCCATGCCTGGTGCGAAGTTTGGCTGCCCGGGAGCGGGTGGGAACGGGTGGATCCAACTTCCGTGATCGTTCCAGAACGGGTGAATATGGGATTTGATACCTATCTTGAAATGAGGGAGGCCGCGGGCGCGGGCTTGGATATCGGAGGCCTGAGCAGGCTTGGCCTGGCGTTGAGACGGCCCGGATTGTTACACGACCTCCAGCTCGCCTGGGAAACGCTCGGTTATGAATGGGACACGCAAGTCGCAGGGTTTGACGAGGAGGCGCAGCGTACTTTCTTTTTCCAGATCGGATTTTTGAACAGCGGGCCTGCGGTGCTGCTGGGCTGGCTGATACTGGTCGGAGCTGCAGTAATCGGCGCCCAGTCGCTTGCCTCCTGGTGGAAAGTGCGGCCTGTTCAGGATCCGCTGGTTCTTTTGTATGAGCGATTCTGCCGGCGCGCCGCGGTTCTCGGAGCGAAACGGGAGCCGTGGGAAGGTCCCCTGCAATTTGCCGAACGCGCGGCGCGACTGATTCCAGCCCAGGAGGAGCGCATCAGGCGAATTGCCGGACTTTACACCGGGTTGCGTTACTCGGCCACGCCGGACGGCGGCGGAGCAACAGGGCTGTTGCGCGAAATCCGGCTCTTCTGCCGGAGCGGCAAACTGTAAAACCTTATGCCTGCCTCAGTGTGATGTGCACGATTTCCGCCGGCGCATTGACCCGGATCGGAAACCAGTTGCCAACCCCGTTGGATACGATCATCCGGCTCCCGGATCGCGTGTAAAGACCCGACCAGTAACGGAACATCTCCGGGCCGAAGCCCGTGTGATCGTTGAGCATCAACTGGCCCCCATGCGTATGACCGGAAAGGATCAACGGAATGCCGGCACTGGCAGCGGCATCAAATGCATGTGGGTGGTGTGCCAGCAGGATCTGGAACGCATCCTCCTGGCACTCTTTCAGGATCTCGTTTACCGATTTTGAAATCAACGTATCCCGGTTGCCTGCCCGGCTGCGATCCCAGCGAAGGCCAAGAAGTTGCACAGGACAACCCCGTATTGTTAGCGTCATGGACTCATCCAGGAGAAACGGGATGCCCGATGCCCGGACGATCCGCTCGAACTCCGGCCCGTTTTCTATGAGGTCATGGTTGCCTTCAATCATGCAGAGACCGTGACGTCCGTGCATCGAACGGACAAGATCAAGACCCTCGGGCAAATCTGCAAGCGCATCATTGATCAGGTCGCCGGTCAGCAGCACCAGGTCTGCATCAAGTTCGTTTGTGGTTTTTGCCATCTCACGCAGCACTCGCCCGGAAGTGAACCTCCCCACATGAATATCGCTCACTTGCGCAATGGTCAGTCCGTCAAGGTCGCGAGGCAACCCCGGCATCGGTAGAATGAACCGCCGCACACGGAAATGGTTGAGCTGTGCTGCGGCAATGGTGCTCAGGCTGACTGTGAAAAGAGGAGGCACAATAGCTGCCGCGATCCCTAAAAATTCCCGGCGCCGCAGCCCCGCCGGCTCATCGGCATGCAGAGTTTCTGAGGGGGGCTTCTTTGCAAACAATTTGCGGATCTGACGCAAGATCCAGAACGGAAGCAGGACAAGGCCGAGAATTAAAAGGCAACCGATTCCCAAAAAATGCCATAGGAAAATTGCGGACATTGCGAATTTTGGAAGGGTGCGATCCCATCCCGAATGAAGCATGCGAGTACCAACAATTCCAAGCAATCCTGCGACTTGCGCAGCCATAAAAAGCATGGGAACCAGACGCCATCCCGACCCTGCCATCTTCACGGAGATAATCCACCACGCGACGTCCACCGCCAGCATGAGTCCGAGAAGGGTCAGGATGAATGTCATGAATTGAATTACTATCGTTCCGTTAATCTGATTGGCGAACGTTTTCAAGTAACCTATTCATCTCAACATGAAATCTGCAGCTCTTTATCTCACAGCTCTGTTGTCCCTCTTCGCAGTCTCATCCCCCGCAGCTGACAATTCCGGGACGGATCCCGTGCAGACGGTGCAATCTTTTTACGATTATCATTTCAAGCACGACATGGGTTTTGGAGCGCCGGAGGTGAAGGCCCGCAAAGCCTGGCTCGCCCCGGAACTCTACGCGCTCATCATGAAGGTAATCAAAAAGCCGGTTCCAAAAGGGGATGCTCCCGATATCGAAGGCGATATTTTTACGGATTCACAGGAATACCCCACTTCATTCCATGTGGGGAATGCCGCGGTAAAAAAGGAAACGGCCAGGGTCGAGATGACATTCAACTGGTCTCGCGAAAAGCGGCATGTCACCCTGATTCTCACGCGGATCGAACACGAGTGGCGCATCGTTGATATTGATTACGGAGATCACCGCTCGCTTGTGAAGGATCTGCAGGAAGCGGCGCATTAATCGCAATTCGGATCTGATCGGGAAACATGAGTTCGTATTTCATCGGGTGTAGCAGACCTCGTTAAGGCCGGAGGGCACGAGTGTTAATAGCGTTTTTTTTCCGTTGAACAGGGGAGGTTATCCGTGCGAAAGGGGCCTGCCGGGAGACCGTCGCCGTTGTAGAGGTTGCAGATAGGGTTGGCGGCCCAGGCGTAGCGAACGGCCACAGGGTTTTTGACCGAGGCTACTGAGACGACGACGTCGTTCCCATCGATTTTAGCATTGGCCCATACAAATTTATGATCCTTGCCGCATATTGCGAATCCTTCCAACTCGCTGACCGGAGTGTTGCGAACAAGAGGAACGGTGACCTCCGGGGATTGCATAGTTGGAGTGTAGGTGGAGGGAAGTGCCCTTGCGACGAGTTTTCCATCCATGTTCTTGAATTTGAGGCGGATTTTATTCCCTTCGACCTTCATGGAGTCATAGATAGGGCCGGTATAGACAACTTTTTTGCCATAGGTTTTTGCCAGGGCGTTGAGGGCGAGGCGTTCACCAGCCTCCTTTTTATTGCGAGGGTGAATATTGGCAGCTTCACCGATGTCGATAAGGATGGCTTCCCCTGTATTCGGGAGGGAAAGAGTCATGTCTTGCGCCTCACGTAGTTCCGCCCAGTCGTTTTCGCTGGGGGTTGGTAAATGGCTGTTAAAGTTGGGCAGTTGACAAAAGTAAAAGGGGAAATCTCCCTGTCCCCATTTCTTCCGCCAGTCGTTGATCAGAAGAGGAAAGGCGGTGCGATATTGATAGGCCCTGCTGGCGTTCCACTCGCCTTGATACCAGATCACCCCGGCGATGCCGTAGGGAATAAAAGGATGCACCATGCCGTTGAACAGAAAGGTGGCGGTATTGGTTTTGTCGTAAGAGGGAATGGGCGGTTGAACTGGGAGGGCGACCTTGGCTTCGCTGCTCAAGGGAGGCAGCGTGTATTCCACCTTTGCTAGCCATTCCCCATCAAGTTTTGTGTTCTCTGCGGTGAAATTGGTTTTCCCTGGGAGGATTCCCATGCCGGTGGCCGGATTGAAAATACGCACGGCCAATGTGACATCAGAGGTGGTTGTAAATTCTCCCGATATGTAGAAGCCTTGCCCTTGTCCTTGTCCTTCGCTGATATTTTTTTCGCCGATGTTTCTTCCATTCCAGTAAAGGGTGACGTCGTCGCGAAAGTCACCCATTGAAACGCCTGTGGGCCGATTGAGACTGCCCTGCGCAAGGGTGATTTTCTTGCGAAGCCAGACCGCTCCGGCATCCGGCAGGCCAATGCCGGAGAAGCGTGTCGGGAGGATGACCTTTTTCCAGTCCTTGGTAGAAATATCGGGGCTTGTAAAGTTCTCGGGAGGTTCCTGGGGGGGACGATCCTGTCGGTTATACTTTTCGATCCAGGCCTTGTATTTTTCGTTGAAATTCTGGAAGTTAAGATATTCGGATACGGCTTTGTCCTTTCCTAGCTTGAGATCAGGAACGGTATTCAGCGCCTCGGCGCTGGTCCACGCTTCTGAGGGAGTTCCGCCCCAGCAGGTTTTAATAAGGCCAACGGGAACTTTTAACTCATTCTGGATTTTTTTCCCAAAAAAATATCCGACTGCCGTAAATCCGGCTCCGGTTTCTGGCGAAGCAATTTTCCAACTCCCGGCAAGATCATCCTGCGGAGCGGGATCGGCGACTCCCTGATCTGGCGTAAACTGTCGAAGGAGGGAATTGGAACAGGTTGCGATTTCATCCTCGCCTCCGATTGCCTCCTTGAGAGAGACACACATGTTGGATTGTCCGGAGCAGACCCAGACTTCTCCGATGAGGATATCCTGTATCGTGAGCTCGTTGCTTCCCTTGACGATGAGATCGTAGGGACCCTGTCCCTCCGATTTGAGGTTAAGCACGGCTTTCCATTTTCCATCCGCTCCAGCAATGGCGGATGCGGAGGCTTTGTCGAGGGTCACGGTCACTCTTTCACGGGGCTCAGCCTTTCCCCAGACGGGGACTTTTTCAGATTTCTGCAAGACAGCGTGATCCGAAAAAATTGCAGGCAGGGTGACTGAGGCGTTTGCAGAAAAGGCAACCCAGGTGAAGGCGACAATGAGAGAGAGGAGATTCTTCATAAGATATCGGTGCCCACCGCGCAATGCTCGCCGTGGTATTCGATCACCCCAAGCGGAAGGATTATCGGCCGCGATTCATTAATCGCTATACGGATCTGATCGGGAAACATGAGTTCGTATTTCATCGGCTGTAGCGGACCTCGTTAAGGCCGGTGGGCACAAGTATTAATACCGATTTTTTTCCGTTGTACAGGAGAGGTTATCGGTACGGAAGGGACCTGCTGGGAGACCGTCGCCGTTGTAGAGGTTGCAGATAGGGTTGGCGGCCCAGGCGTAGCGGACGGCCACGGGGGTTGTTACCTCAACTGATGATACAACAATGTCATTCCCATCGATTTTTGCATCAGCCCAGACAAATTTATTGTCCTCGCCGCAGATCGCGAATCCTTCCAACTCGCTGTCAGGAGTGTTGCGAACGAGAGGAACGGTGGCTTCCGGGGATTGCATGGTCGGGGCGTAAGTGGCGGGGAGCGTTCTTGCGACAAGTTTTCCGGCCGGGTTCTTGAATTTGATGCGGATTTTATTCCCTTCGATCTTCATGGAGTCATAGATCGGGCCGGTATAGACGACTTTTTTGCCGTAGGTTTTTGCCAGGGCATTGAGGGCCAGCCTCTCGCCCACATCCTTTTTATTGCGAGGATGAATATTAGATTCTTCGCCGATGTCGATAAGGATGGCTTCCCCGGTATTCGGGAGGGAAAGAGTCATGTCCTGCGCCTCACGGAGTTCCGCCCAGTCGTTGTCGCTAGGGGTTGGTAAATGGCTGTTAAAATTGGGTAGTTGACAGAAGTAAAAGGGGAAATCTCCCTGTCCCCATTTCTTCCGCCAGTCGTTGATCAGAAGAGGGAAGGCGGTGCGATATTGATAGGCCCTGCTGGCGTTCCACTCACCTTGATACCAGATCACCCCAGCGATGCCGTAGGGAATAAAAGGATGCACCATGCCGTTGAACAGAAAGGTGGCAGTATTTGTTTTGTCGTAAGAGGGAAGGGGCGGTTGAACGGGTAGGGCGGCCTTGGCTTCGCTGCTCAAGGGAGGCAGCGTGTATTCAACCTTTGCAAGCCATTCACCTTCAAGCTGGGTTTCCTCAGCCATGAAACGGAGATTTCCAGGCAGGATTCCCATGCCGGTGGCCGGATTGAAAATGCGCACGACCAGAGTGACATCACGGGGGGTTGTAAATTCTCCCGATATGTAGAAGCCTTGTCCTTGCCCTTGTCCTTCGCTGATATTTTTTTCGCCGACGTTTCTTCCATTCCAAAAGAGAGTCACATCGTCATGGTAGTCGCCCATTGAAACGCCTGTGGGCCGATTGAGACTGCCCTGCGCAAGGGTGATTTTCTTACGAAGCCAGACAGCTCCGGCATCCGGCAGACCGATTTCGGAGAATTGGGCCGGGAGGGTGACCTTTTTCCAGCCATTGGTTGAAGTGGACGGTTTGGTATAGGAATCGAGGGATTTTGGGAGGGGATGATCCTGGCGGTGATATTTTTCGATCCAGGCCTTATGCTTTTCGTTGAAGCTATGGAAGTTGAGGTATTCTGAGACAATCTTGTCTTTTCCGGCCTTAAGTTCGGGATTGGTATCCAGCGCTTCGGCGCTGGTCCATGCCTCCGAGGGAGTGCCGCCCCAGCAGGTCTTGATCAGGCCGACGGGGACTTTTAATTCGTTCTGAATTTTTTTCCCGAAATAATAACCGACTCCCGTGAAGCTGGCTCCGGTTTCGGGTGCAGCGATGATCCAATGTCCGGCAAGATCATCTTGCGGAGTGGGATCGGCTACGCCCTGGTTCGGCGAAAACTGCCGGAGCAAAGGATTGGAGCAATTTTTGATTTCTTCGTTGCCACCAGTGGTATCGTTGAGGCTAACGCACATATTGGATTGTCCGGAGCAGACCCAGACTTCTCCGATGAGCACATCCTTGATTTTAAGTTGATTGGCTCCCGAGATGACGAGTTCGTAAGGTCCCTGGCCCTCCGATTTCAGATTGAGCAGGACCTTCCATTTTCCATCCGTCCCGGCAATGGCGGATGCGGAAGCTTTATCAAGTTTAACGGTTACCCTTTCCCCGGACTTGGCTTTTCCCCAGATGGGGACTTTTTCAGATTTCTGCAAGACGGCGTGATCCGAAAAAATTGCGGGCAGGGTGACTGAGGCGTTTGCAGAAAAGGCAACCCAGGTGAACGCGACAATGAGAAGGAGGGAATTCTTCATAATGGAAGAAATGGTAATTTTTATCTGAGATGGATTCATTTTGAATTTAAAGAATGTTATAATACTTATAGGGAAAGCCGTTTAAAGCCGAGGACTTGAGCTAGAGGGGTTGATGCCTGCCGCATTCCAGTAGGGTCTTAGATCTACTACGCACCCTTCGATCACTGATCGATCGATGCCAAAAGCGGTTATGGCGGAGGTAATTCCCGCATGTACGGATGCCAGCGGAGCTTCCCCCTCCCGTTCGGTTTGGTCAATATTTTGTCCACGGACAATCGATTTAAATCCGCCTCCAACTCTTCGTTCAGATTCCCAGATAGAATAATGATCTTGCTGGGGATTTTGCATTCGCGCAGTTCCTTAACAAGCCCAAGGCCGTTCAGCCCCGGCATAAGGTGATCAATGAGTATGAGATCGTAGTATTTCGGCTGGGCTCTTATTGCTTTCGAGATGGCTTCGATGCCGTCGCGCGCTGTTTCCACCGAATACCCGGCCACTTCCATGATATCTGAGAGAACCGTTAAC
>Ga0364919_10319_pt1 | contig 18134 bp, 5 predicted proteins | sample SorcelJu500001C7_2_FD_206953 | JGI IMG/M metagenome (GOLD analysis project Ga0364919, IMG submission 206953) | Enriched cells from Trout Bog Lake Hypolimnion, Wisconsin, USA - BchlTB.June20.5000.01.C7 | ecosystem: Environmental > Aquatic > Freshwater > Lake > Hypolimnion/Profundal zone | place... | reverse complement strand
CAAGATTAAGATTAAGATCAAGATCAAGATCAAGATTAAGATCAAGATTAAGATTAAGATTAAGATTAAGATTAAGATCAAGATCAAGATTAAGATCAAGATCAAGATCAAGATCAAGATCAAGATCAAGATCAAGATTAAGATCAAGATTAAGATCAAGATTATGAAAGGGACAAACGGGCACGGGCACGGGTACGAAGATTGTCGATTTCTAAAGTGTTTCGTCTAGATTACTTTCTACGGGCACTATCTTTGGAATTTGCTTCACTGGTTTGACGTCTTTAGAACCGAAGAATGATTTGAAGAGTTTTGTGAAATAGCCCTCTTCAACGACCTTGCGCACTTTATTTAATTTTCTACCGAGAGCACTATTATTTAATTTTGATTCATCAATATCTCTCCACGGCATGATCTTTTTAATAAATAGATCCTTCATGGCCGCAGTGTCGACGCTACTGAGCCAGTCGTGCAGATCATACTCTTCTTGCTTAGTATAATGGATATCACCTCTAGCGAATTTGACCTGAGCTAGCAAAGTTCGAAAGGCTGGATCTTTTTCCAGCTCGCCTCTTGGTATCCAATTTCTTTCGCTGCTTTGCATATATGTACCTTTGTGAAGGTCATATAACACCACCTGAATATTATTCTTAACATCTGGATGTTCTTTAAGATATTGGTCATTTTGTAAAAGCATGCTCTTCCACTGTTTCTCATCATTGGTATCAATCATCATCGTTTTTAGCTTGCCGCTCTTTAGGTCTTTTATGACAAGCACTTGATAGAATTCCTTATGGTGTAGGCCATAGGGTTCATAAAGTATTTTGGCATCTTTAGTGTCACCCAACATAAATAGGTCCAAATAACTTGGACGGTAATTAACAGGGCATAAGTTCTCACTACATAACAAATCAGGAGAAAACGGAGAGTCTTTGGCATTTTTTAAAACACCGTCAAGGACTTGATTCATTGAAAGCATGCTTTTAGCATTGTCGTCGAAATAATTCCAATCAAGCACTCCAACTGGCTTTGGCCAAAACTGTTCTGGAATTGGTATGATAGAGTCTGCACTGACATTATCGCTTCCTTTGGACTTATCGCGTTTAATGTTGATGGACATGTTGATTTCTTTTTGCTGCTCTTCTTCGCTCTGCTTTTCAGTTTGGACAGAACGCTCGCGATTATAGTTCGCCGCTTGCTCGATTTTTGGAGGTAGGCGATCGATTTCACTTACAGCAAGCGCTCGCACCTTGGATTCTATTTCATCGGCATATTCACCTAGAATATAGTGTGAGCGAATCTTGTTCATCATTTCGCCGTTCAAAAACTCTTCGATATCCGCCTTAACAACATTCTCTTTGGTCTGTTCGACAGTCGGATGGACGTACAATTTATATGGACGCCGCTCCTGTACGTTCTCGAATAATTCCATGGCAATTGTATAGATGTTCGCAGAGGCTTCTGTCCCTGAAATTTCTTTCTCGCCAAACGTAATGCTAGACCTCGGTGTGATCATCGCTTCAATGACCTTTTCAAGTGCTACTGCACGAATTTTTTGCTTGAATGAGCGATAGTTGTCATCACCTTGACGTTTGGCTTGATTCGATACCAAGAATACCATTAGCTCCTGCATCGTCAGGTTTTCTTTGGGCATCTGCCCTGTCTGCTGTTCGACAAGTTCCGAGATAATGCGGTTGTTTTCTTCAGTGGTCACAAAGTGCACGTTTTGAGTGCTTGAAAGCATCCTAAGCCTATGTACTCCTTGAACAAAGTCCACGAGATATGTAAACCTGCCGACAGTTACACCCGCCTCCATCGTTGGCGACATTGGGATGTCCGATCCGCGAGAGTGAGATTGACCCCAATAAGAAATGAGCTTATCTTTCGGGATTTTAGACTCCGCTTTAGGAGTACTCTTCCACCCATCTTTGGTTTGGCTAAGGACCATCATCCTATCTTCGGGATCGTAGTGGACGCATCCTTCCGTATCCCAACCCTTTTCCTTTGCAACTACAAGCATTAACCGGCACATCTCCTCATTAGGAATGCCTCCAAAGATATTGGCGGCATCAATAATAGATGCTGGTCGATTCGATTTTGTTGTCACAATTTTTTCGATAGCATCTTTGATTGACTGTTCATTAGAAGGTTTAACCGTATCAATGACTCCTACGGGATCATCATTCCATACTAATGCCAATGTCCGGGCATCAGTATCAGATAGTATGACCTTGCTGAACGACTTGGCGAAGGTGTCCACATTCCATAGAGTTCCTGAAAATCCCTGCATCTGTTTAAAGAGGATCCCAAAAAGCTGCGCATCGGCATTCAGTTGCCTTGGAAAAATTTTCATCTCAGGTAAAATGACCTTCTGAAAAATATCTAATACCTTTTCGGAATCTTCATTAACGAATTTTGTGATGTCGACGACCTCTTCGAAATTCGACACAGTGTCCTTTAAGCTTATGTTTGCCTCCGAAGCTTTTTTCAGGGTTTCATAGCTTGGAACTAATTCAAGGATGTTATACTTCTTCTCAGGATCAAATGACTGAACAAAGAAGCTGTACTCAGGGATCTCTTCTAAAGGTAGTGACGGATTGTCCCTTAAACTCATGGCAATCCTCTCCTTCAATGCACCGAGAACGAAAACCATTTGATCCGGTGAGTACCCCACCTCGGCATACATCTGCAAAGAGTAGTTCACTATTTCAAGCTCAGTGCCAAACTGTGTTCCTGGAGAACTCCTACGGCCCAGGCGATATGGAATGCCCAGCAAGAACTGTTGAACGCCATCGCGATAGTTTCTGGCCGACGACGATTGAATCAATTGCGGTCCAAAATGTCCCTGCAATTGTTTAGGTAGCGTGAGGTGCAATAGCTTGTTGATCTGTTCGCTATAAGTTGCTAAAGAGTCTTGCAACTTTTCATCTTCAATCGAATCGGTAATCTCTTTGACATCTTCACTAAAGTCACCATTGAGGAACCGTTCGAGTTTACTCTTATCTGATTCATTTAGATTCTTGATAAAGTCTTGGGTTTCATCTGTACCTACTTCACCATTCAATACACCTTTAATAAGCAAAGGTTTGATCTCTTTTTCGTACGTGGCGTCGGTAAATGTCGATTTCGTGCCAGAGACCAACGGAAGAAGCGTTGTCCGCAACTCAGGTTTCGACAACATGAAAGTATAAAGCTCTGTCGCGGCTTCCCCAGGCACTAAATACATGTTGGATGGTTTGCCAAGAGTGAAGTGGAAGGATTTCAACACATCAAGCAACGAGTCGATCTCATCATACATCACTTTACCGGTCTCTTTAAAACGACGGAATACCTCAAAGAAGAGCTCCACCTCTTCACCCACTTCGGTAGCATCTTTGCCGTTGGCTAATGCATGGTTGTATTCACCGACCTTTTCAGCCATCTTCAAAGTAAATGCCTGTAAACTCTCACTCGAAATCAAGAGCAATTTCTTATTGTCACGTATGTCTGTCAACCTATCCACAACACGTGTTAAGGTCTCTTTGGTGAAACACATGTCGCGATTGAATTCCATCTCTTCAACCTTGCGTCCATAAGCATCTCCGTACCTTACTTGTAACTCTTTAGACATTGACTTGATCAACACCTTCGGCATCACAACTACAGCCAGGCTTTCCCCATCAGCATTCATCGATCCATGCACAGGAATAACCACCGATGTCTTACCAAATCCTGGGATAGCTTCGCAAACGACACCAATATGTTCTGGTCGCGTAACCACCCCATCCACAATTTTCAGCTCATGGATTACATTTATCTGCGAAGGCTTGAAACGGTAACCAACGGCATTCTCTAGCACAAGCATCTCTGGGTGTTCTTTAGCATCATATCCCCTTGAGCGCTTCATCAAATCGGCCAATACGCCAACTTTTTCCTCCAATTCCATTTTTGAAACTTCACTTTCAATAGAATCGAGCACGATACTCATTTGCTTCTCGACCACTTCTTGATGCTGCTTCTGCGTAGCTATCGTAAGATATTCCATAACACCTTGATAGATTGCTTCAATTTCTACGTCGGTAAGCTCAGGATTATGTATTTTGAGATCAGAAATATCATGTGTCAAAAGATTTAATAAAAGCTCTTCGATTTGGATTGGCCTATCTCTTCCAGCGATCATATTCGCTTGCATGATAGCCCTCTGGGCTTTTGTCAAAACGGACTTGTTGGCAATGTCTTCAACAGTCTTTTTCCAAACGACAAGCTTTTGATTTAGTTCCCGTGAATCCCGCCGCAAGGTTTCCCGGGCGTCGAAAAGAGATTTCTCATCGATGATCTTATAAGCTGTTGTAACACCTTTCTTCGTGATCAATTGAGCCTGGGCCGCAAGTCCATCGAGACCGGCTTGTGCAAGGGGATTCTTAAGTTTTGTTTTGGTCGCTTCGATCACCTTATGGATTTTTGTCATTTTGCTTGTTGACGACTCTACTTGCTTCACGATAGAACTTGGAGCGACAGCCAATGGAATCTCGTCGACGTGTTTTAACTTAGAAAAGTCAAAAGTCCACTTAACAGGCGCATCAGAAGGAAGAGACATTTTAGGCGAGTCAGCAATTTTGGGCGGCAATGGTGCCAGTAAAGACTGGATTTTAGATCCAGACAAAATAAGCTTGCGCAGGGGGCGTGTAAATTTCTTTTCCACCCATTCAGTTTTTTCATCGTCTTTCATGGTTTTAAGGATAGAAAAGCTGCCAGGAAATTTCTCTGGGTGGTTCATCACGGCGAAATACGTGAGCAGTTTCAGCTGATCTGGTACCGATTTATCAGCCATTGAACTACGCATAGATTCTTGCAACTTATCGATGACCATATCACGCGACATAAACCTTATCGGCATTTGCCGCTTGGTGATAAATGTCTTGACCAGGTCAAAAACTGTGCCTTCATGAATGTACTTGTGGGCGAAATCCTTTATTTGTTCATCAGAAACCTTTTGATTATTCTCGATGTTCCTAAGGAGCTCGTAATCGTCAATAAAATCATCACTTAAAACAAAATTCATATCGTCATTTTTAATTTGACCATAACGCAATTGCTTTCCTTGCTCTAACTGATCCACAATAGGCATAAACTTGCTCATCGTCAAAACATCGTCAGATAATGGTATCCCTAATTCATACATCCTATCGATAATTCTATGTTGATTCGGATGCGAAATCGTATCTATGAACAGAGAAAGAGAACGCAACAATAAGCGTTCATCATCCTGAGACAATATCTCCAACGGCCTTTTATCATCGGATTGCAAGTAACGCGCATAGGCATCCAACTGAACTTCTGCTTCTGTATCGGTAAATTGAACTTCAGTTTCTACCATGAGATCCTGACTGTTTCTCATCAACATCGCAATGGCCTTAAGTTTCACTGCATAAGTGCGTGGGTCGGCCCCTGTCTGTTTTACTGGCAATTCAGAGATCCGCCTTAGAAGATGCATGCTGTCCTTACTAAGGGGTTCTGTTTGCATGGAGAGGGGCTTAAGGATCAAATTTGCCCCTTCTGGGTTGCGCTGCATCAGGGCAAGATAGGCTAAATGTATGCGCTCTGAATCTGAACGGGGAATCAAGTTTTGGTTGATGGGATCGACATCAAAAAACGATTTGGAAACAGCTATTCCAGCTTCTTTCTCTTTTAAAGCAACAGGCATAGGCATAATGACGCTTTTGGCTTTTGCCGCATTTTCCAATACCAGATAGTTTCTCACATGAGAAAGTTGGCTCACGCTTTGCTGTTGGGCAAGATACTTATCAGGGAACTGTACGCACTTGTGGCGCATTTCATCGCCAACTTCATCCATCTCAAAGTCTAATCCTAGACGAGGCAGTGAAAATGACCTTAATGCGCCCGAATTCTTATCCTTAAATACAATAGACCACTCTGGGTCTTCCAAAGCAAACACCATCTTACCTATCGGAGTTGCTTCGTCAGGTTTAACAGCGACTTCAGATGTACGTTGGCCCTTTCTGTCGAGTTTATAGATCTCACCATCAGAAACTGCATACCGCCCAGCGCCTGTAGTTGCATTTAACCAGAGTATTGGCGAATTAGGATCCGCAGAATACCAACATTGGTTTTCATAGGTTACTGCCTTCGGAAGATCCATGGACGCAATTAACGATTCGTCCTTAGTCTGCTGATACCAACGCCCTTCAAACTCTGTTTGAATGGTCAGGCTATCCTTACCTTCCATGATCAGCCTATACTGCCGCCCCTGAGGTCCTCGTGTGATAAAGACTTGTCCAGCTCCTTGAACTTGTGTGCCAACCATTTCGTTTCTTTGTCCAAAGATTTCCACAAATCCAGGATGTGCCAAGATGTTCTCAGGCACTTGTGCCAGGGCAGCACCTGCTTCTTTAAAAGTGCCCTCTACGATGTTAATCTCAACAGAGCCGTCTTCCGTGGAATAAACAGGGAAGAGAGAATCATTTTTCCAAACAAGCGCCTGCGCTTCAGGGAAAAACTGGTGATAAATTCCATTAAGAATGTCCAAACGGTCATCGCCAGTCAACAATACTTTCACCATGTCACTTTTTTCCTGCGGCAACTTAGACATGATTAAAGCATCTTTGACAGGGTTTTCAATCCATTCTTTGCGCGGCTTGCGTATCCCTGCACGAATGATCGTACTGACGAACTCTATAGCTTCTTCGTGCTTCAGCGACTGATTAGATACATATGTTTTGGCCAAATCATTATAAAGAAGAGCCTTAGCGTCTGGCGAGATGTCCTTACGCCGGAGCAACTCGCGTAATTTTCCGCGAGCATCGTAGAATTTATTAATCACGTCAGGTGACAACTTTTCAGGATACGCTTTAGAAAAAGCCTCGAGAGAGGCGTTTACACGGTGGGTAAACTCAAGCATTGATGAAATCGCTTGGTAATCTTTAATCTTTTCAAAGTAAGTCACAGAATTCTTACAAAATGCCATGAGATCGTTAGCAAATTCACGATTGTCACGGGGCATCTTTGATTGGAATTCCTGAAAGAATAAATCGCTTTCAAACATCAAAAATTTCATCGTCTCGCGATATTGCCGACTGCTTAATAAAGCGACGTTCTTCGTGAAATAGCTTAAAGTGTCCTGCACTTGCGTTGCGCTATTGCTGTGCAACATTAAAAGGTTGCGCAAATCGGACTCTTTAATATTGAAATTATCTTCAAAGTGATCTGCAAAGCGACGAGCTACTTGCGCGATATTGTTGGGAGGCATCCTGCCACTAAGCGCAAGCAGAGCTGGAGGGGTATCATAAGACATCTCCTTGCCAAATGTATTTTTATAAAAAGTATCGACATCTTTCTCGACGTTGAATCGCAGATCGTTCTCTTCACCTTTCAACCGCGTCCAAGCATCTGGAGGAACATAATAAAAAATTAAGTCATCCTTTAAAAATACTGAAAAGTCTTGGTTTACTGCTGCATTCAAAACTCCATTTTCATCAAAAGGGAAATAACAAGTTCCTAAAAAGATCTCTTCGGCCTGACGATAGGCTTTAGGCATGATTTGTGTTGGCTTCTTTGTCTTAACCTCCATTAATCGCCGTTCCCTAAGAGCTTGAAACGTTAAGACAGTAATTCCATAAATCTTTTCTAAAATATTAGCCCTATTGTAGGCATCTATTTTGGCGTCTATTTTTTCATTTATTTCTCGATAAGTATTTTTAAGGTAAACCAAAGGATTTATGGAGATGTCCACAACATAGACATTTCCATTGCCATAAACATGGTAAAAGAGATTGGGTTCTATAGACCAATATGTTTTTCTCTTTTCATTACTCCACACGCGACGCGTGTGCCTGACGTCCTGAGGACGATAAAGTTCATCCTCAGCGTATTGCATTAGCTCATCTTTATGATCCCTAACATAACCAGCTGCCCATTCAAAATCGTCGACTTTAGGTTGTGGCAAAGTACCAAAAATCATAGAATCAACAATTTCTGAAGGAGTATGCATCTTTGCATAACTGCTGTTCTCCATCTCATTCCAATATTGCTTCAGATGATGGTACTCCATCGACCACGGTTGCGTCATATAGATTTTAGGTTCCACCTTAAGCCTGGTAGATACCTTCTCATCAAAAAACTTTCCTATCACAGGAGACCATAAAGAGATCGGTTTCTCCAACAGCCTAAACTTGGGATGATTTAATAGCTGATTGGTGATAGCTAATATTTTTAGCCTCGGCAGATAATCTTGCGGCTCCATCAACTTGTCTGTTCTTCGGATCTCTGCCGATTCCAACTGTTTGCGAGCGAACAAATGTTTATTATAATCAGTACTCAGCTTAGCTAAAGCATCTAACATTTTAGATGCGTCTTCAACAGGCAATTCATCCCAGAATTTTTCATCTAACGGAAGATTCCTAATGACGTCTTGCACGTCAGATACTAATGCACCGGGTGCACCAAGAGCATCCTGGTTCAAAGCTTTGCTGATATTTGAAATATGCTCGACAGTAGTTTGTGGCTGACCATCCCATGACGCTTTGCCCAAAGGGGTATAAACATCCAAGTCGTATATGCTAAGTAGATTGTCATCTGTCTCCCTATAGGGTATGAGTTTTCCCAATTTTTTAGTGAGGTAAGCGATTCTTTCCACCCGCTCTTCCTCGGTTGATACCGATGTTTTTATAAAATCATGTTTAATAAACAGTTTAATATTTTCCAAAGAATCGTATAATTTTTCTTCGACTGATACTACTGTTTCTTCTTCAATATTTTCAAAAATTACTTGCATAAGAGAGTTCATAGTAAGACTCACATATCTAAGAAATGTGTCTGTGTCGTCAGCATGCCTTTCCGCTTTTCTCATTTGGTCATCAAATTCTTTGTTGTTAACGACAGGAGTTTTAAAAGCTCTTCTATATCTATCTTGAAAATTTAAAGAATCTCTGTAATTTGATAATTTACGTAAGGAAATAAACATGTCGAATATTGTCCTCTTGTTTAAATTAGACAAACACAATAACTCCGTAAATTCGTCCATAGACTTCAAAAGCATATGGTTTGTTAAGTGGTCTTTGGGCTCAGCAGGTTTTGACAAGCCCACATCGGGGAAGGTCATGCCATGATTATCTAGCCAAAGTTCTCGGGTGAGGAATTGTTTAAGAATAGGAAATTGATCAAAAGCCTTCAACTTTGAAAGAATATCAAGACGGGTCTCAGCTAAGTTTACTTCATTATAAAGGTTTTCTAAGATTCTTACCGATTTGATATACCATAATTCGGCATAGGTATCGCTCTGTGTAATTTCTTTGAGGTGCTCACGAAATTCGTTGTCTTCAGATTTTAATACATACAATTGAGTCTTAGCCGTAGTTTTAAAAATTTCTAATCTCGAACGACAATCTTGTAATTTGTCTGGGTAAAAATCTTCTCGTAGAATCTTCGTGAGCTGCGTAGCTACTGACTCCAGTCTTTCAAAATCTTTTTGGGATTTATTTTTATGTTTTAGTTCCTCGCCATAGTCGGATATGAAATCCAAATTAGGCATCAAGTCATGGATCAAGCCCTTTGTTTCTTTTTTCTTATAGTCGAATATGACATCATTGAAATCATTCAACAAAGTCGCTGTGTTGCCCCACCATATATTAAAATCTATGACGCCATTTTCCTTTTCTGAGAATTTCTCGATAGGTTTAACCATTGCAACTTCGGGTAAATCGACGGGACTCATCATCACAGCACTTCCTGTAACCTGTTGTGATGGGGATAATATTGTCTGATCGCGCTCTAGTTGTGTTATGCGAAGACTTTTAACCTCGCGCAGTAGCCGATTAGAGAGAGATGCCGCATAAGCACCCTCGTCCGCACTGATGGCTTCAGAGTCCGTCCATTTGGCAATGTCAGCGGCAAAATTGGCGTTGGCATTACGCAGGACAGTTAGATCGTAACTTGAAGTGCCTGTGTTTATGATTTCATTATACGCATCATACATGAGCTTTGTCTTGGCCTCGAAATCGAACTGGGTGGCATGCCGCACGTCTTCAGCCTGGGTGGCAAAAAATGCCGAAAGAGTCTGGTAATAGCTGTTTTGGGCGACCTGTACTAATTCTTTTCCCCCAGCTTCTTTATGTGGAACTCCTTCGGTAGCTTTGAGGAACTTGTCATAGACCTCTTTTGCGGAAGGCGTTCCGTACTGATGCTCCCACAGAGTACCGTCGACTAATGATGACAATTTGATGTCGCTAATTTCGCGGAAAGCGTGCATCTTTTCCCGACCGCCTTCGATAATAACTGTCTGAAGCTCATGCCTAGGATCGGTATCGAAGATGCGCACTGTGCAATAAGTATTGATGACTCCTGCTACTGACAATGGCTGTTTGACAACCTCATAAACCAACCCTAATTTATTGTCAGAAAAGAATAAGGAATCGTTAGATGACAAAGCGTTTACCTTATCTTTCAAAAGACTTTCAAAGAACTGTTGCTCACCGGTAGCTAGCGTTTCAGTAAGCTGCCGGGCATCGCCCAATTTGCCTTCTAGCTTTTTCAAATAAGACATTGTGTCGGCATGACGGACACGTTTGGCAAAGGAAGGGTTGCCGATGAAATGGGAACAAAATGTGTCTGCTTCCTTATCAGTACATAAAGTGTCTGCCTTCACGGATTGAATCCATGCCCTCAATGTATTGAGCCTATATTCCATGACCGACAGGGTATCAACTTTGTCCATCGGTAATCCATAGAGGAAATTGGTGCCGAAAGCTTGGGCGATGACGAGGTCGTTGGCTGGAATTGCAGGAGTATTCATGAAGGCGCGTAACTTACTTAAGGAGATCCTGTCGCGGTATTTTTCGTACGTGATCGCATCTTCGATAGCGGCCTTTTCTATAGGGAAAGAAGAACGAAACCTTGCAATTTTATTAAACCATAATTTATTTTTTGCAGCAGATGTGACAAGGCTGCTGGCTGGGGTTTGATTGATTATCTGTCCTAATTCGAAATACTTCATGTCATGCAATTTAGCCAATTGTTCATTGAGAATGGTCACTGAATGACTATTTTCAGTAGTTTCCAGCTGTTCCTTGATGTCATCAATAAGAGTATCAATTTCCTTGTCAAGTCTTTTCAGAACGGTTTTACCATTAGAGATTGTAGTGAGGGGAATGTCGTCAAGACTTATACCAAATGCCTGTGCTTTCAAATAAACGTCCAACTGTTCTACAAAGGCCCTTTCACGCCCTCGAGATAGTTTTAACGCATTATTTTTGTGGAATTCATATTTTCTATTCAAATCAGGAGTAACATTTTGAGGTAACCGTGAATAAACGCCTCGATAGAGATACATTTTATACACTTCGGAAAATAGTTGCTTTTCATGAGAAGAACCTTTTATCACGTTATCAACGTCTTTTCCCATGTTCTCGTACACGAAATCAAACTTTTCAATAAGCGCATCAAACCCTTTTTCCAATCCCTCAGCAATAGCAACACTTGCTGTAAAATCTTCTGCTTTATTGGCCTCATTCAATAATGTTGTAATGTCTGAATAAAAATGCGGTCTGTCCCGCGGCCAGCTCATCGGATACAAACTAGGACCGTGTTCTGGCAATTTTGGAAACTCTACGAGAACATGCTCCTCTTGTTTATAAAATGGTTCAATGTCTGCTCCTTCTCCCGGATTTTCATTAACAGCGCATTCAGGATTATAGAACGTTAAAGCATTCGCAATCTTCTCAACAGCGACGTCATTGACAACCTCTATAGGAGGGCCAAAAATGATAGGGCTAGGGATTGGATATGTCTCAAATGTCGGATAAAGGATGGTACCATTTGGATACAGCTGACCTCCTTGTACTAAAGGATTATCAGATGGCTCTTGTCCCATCCTGCCCCCTTGCGAAAGAACTATTCCAGCAATGACAGCAGCAGCAACGCCAGCCACGACAGCAGCGACTTTCTTCATCCCTGCCGATAAAAAGCCTTCTTCTGGCTCTGTTTTTGGCTTTGGCTTTATAACAGTCGGTGTAGGGCTAACAGGAACAGGCGGTGGTTCATCCACATCAACTTGCGGTTGCTCAACTACTTGAGGATCCGATGGCGCCTGCACAGGTTCTTCAACAACAGGTTCTTCAACAACAGGTTCCTCAATAACGGGTTCGTCAATAACAACAACATCTGTGATCACTGGCTCTGGTGGCGTAGGAGCAGGTTCAGGTAGTGGTGGCGACGGTTGAATTTTGACTTGCTGTTTTGCCTTATAGATTTCCGGACGCATCTCCTGAAGGCTTTTGGCGACTTCGAGGCGTAACTCCTTCAGGCTTTTGTTGTTTTGGGCTTCAAGGACATCTTGAATTCTTTTCTTTTGAAGTGGATTGAGATCACCCGAGATGGCATAGTCTTCTTTCACCTGCATGAATTCGCGGTCGCGGCCGAGTTTTAAAAACGAGCAAATAGCATGAAAGAGACGTTGCCAAATTTTTTGAGTGGCGATTTGTATATGGATATATCCATCGCCTGTGACGATGCGGATTTTTTCACGATTTTCCCAAAATTTCGAGAGTGCCCATTTCGATTCGATTTGGTTACTGGGTTGATTTTCATTTTTCAATAGGTTTGTCATAATATAACGATAAAATAATAAATTTAATCACATCTATTATGATTATATAATAACAAATTTATTAATTCAACGGACAAAAGCAAAACAAGGCAGAAAAACACAGAAAAAGGTGAAAGAATTGGTTTCTGTGTTGTTCTGTGTTGTTCTGTATTTTTCTGCCTTGTTCTGTTTTTCTCCTTTGTCTATAGTAAAAATTATTGAGGAAAACCCCTATGATTGACCAATTCGAAAATAATGGCGACGGCGAAAACAAACTGCCTGACCGCCCCCTAGAATGCAGCGAGTGCAAAAAGGGCATCGCGGTGTGCTACACCGAAATTGTGGGCGATGTCATCACACGTGTCAGCATGTGCGCCGACTGCCCAGAACTCCAACGCCGCCTCCACGGTGCCCATATCCACCATGCAGGCGCCAGCCACGAGGAAACAGCTACTGGCGTCGCCTGCGGCAACTGCGGCACCACCCTAGAATCTCTGCGTGTCGGCATCCCCCTGGGCTGCAGCGTCTGCTATGAAGTCTTCGACGACATCCTCATCGACGAATTGCTTTCCTCGGAGAAAATTCCCGAGCGCCTCGCCAAAGGAAAAAAAACCTCCCCCATACACATCGGACGCGCTCCTGGCGAAAGTCAAGAAATGAACCCCTCGCTACGCCTCTTAGCCCTCAACGAAGCGCTCAACGAAACCCTCAAAAAAGAGGACTACGAACAAGCGGCCCTTCTCCGCGATCAAATTAAGGCCCTGACAGAAAATAAAGAATCGAGCCAGGGTAAACCTCATGAAAATAAATGAGCCTCAAGGCTCCATCCTCTTCCAGAAGAAACCCTGGAGCAATAATCCTAATCCCATCTGGCTGGCATCTACGGTAACTCTTCTACGCAATATCGAAAAGTTCAAATTTCCAGGAAAACTCGACGACGACCGCAAAAAGCAAATCGTTTCCCTCGTCAGCAAAGACCTGCTTGCAGACGGCGCCACAGCAGTGGGCGGCCTGACAAAGCCATCGCTCATCAAAGGGGAATCCATCGGGGCCCTAGAAAAAGAATATCTCGTCGAACATTTCATGTCGTCGCATAACTACAACGAGGCTGGCGCGGGTGAAGGTTTCATTCTAGATGAATCTGGTGAATTCCTCGCCACGCTCAACATGAACGACCACGTCCACTTGCAACTCCTAGACATCAAGGGCGAGTTGGAAAACACCTGGAGTCGTCTCGTAAAGATCGAAACTGCACTCGGAAAGAAGCTTAACTACTCCTATTTGCCCAAATTCGGATTCCTCACAGCAGACCCCACACAATGCGGCACGGCACTGCTAGTGACGGTATACCTTCAAGTCAGTGGCCTGGTGCACATGGGAATTGTGGACGATATTCTAGAAAAGATAGCTGACGAATCGTTTTATATTTCCGGCATCCAAGGCAATCCCAATGAAATCATTGGCGATATCCTCATGATCCAAAATAACTACACCCTCGGACTGACAGAAGAGAATATCATCTCCTCCATGCGTAGCCTAACGACCAAATTAATCGTCGAAGAAACGAGCACTCGCAATCAGGTAAAAAAAGACAATAGCGCCGACATGAAAGATAAAGTCAGTCGCGCTTATGGCATCCTCACCCACTCCTATCAAATCGAATCTGTAGAGGCCCTCAATGCTCTCAGCCTCCTCAAACTGGGTGCAGAGGCAGGATGGATCTCAGGCATCGGCAATCGCGAACTCAATGAACTGACTTTCAATTGCCGCCGCGCACACCTCCTTCATGAATGCACAGAAAAAATCAGCCAAGAGGAAATCCCTCATAAACGTGCAGAAAAAATCCACAAGGCCCTAAAAGAAGTGAAATTATTGACCTAACACCTATGGCCACAGCCCAAGAGAAGCCATCAGCGGGGATCAATCCCCAATCGCAAATCCATTACATCGACCATCTTGCTGTGGTATGTACCTTGATGGATATCCCCCTCATCTTTATCGATCCCAACGACTATGCCTTAGCGCAGAAATACTATCCTGGACTTAAAGCCGAACTTGTCGACTTCCAAGACCTCACCCCGGAATATCTCATCAGCAAATACGATGTCTTATTTATGTCGGACCTATGGGATCGCGGCACCTTCCACGACAAATATGGACCGCTAGAAAAGCAATATCAGAAGACTCTAAGACATGTGCATTGCCCACACGGTTTTTCAGATAAAGGATTCTACCTCAAAAAGTGCGCACGTGAAGATATTGCCCTTCTGTATGGTCAGAACATGATCGACCAACTGAAACATCATGAAGTATTTGATGAATTAAAATCGTACGTTCTCACCGGCAACTACCGCTATACCTACTTTAAGCAGCACCACAAATTCTTCGATGACATCATGGACAAAGAGGTGCTTTCACGTTTTGCAAAGAAACAACCCATCATCCTCTACGCCCCTACGTGGATGGATGTCGAAGAATCCACCACCTTCTTCGACGCCTACGAAGCCATCTTGGGCAATTTACCCGACAACTACAACATCATCATCAAACTCCACCCTCGCCTAGAACTCGATGACACCGCACAGTACTACCATATAGTTGGCCGCTTCGAAAAAAAACCTAATATTCTTTTCCTTAAAGATTTCCCGTTGGTATTCCCTCTACTTGCTCATAGCGATATGTACATCGGAGATATGTCCTCCATAGGCTACGACTTCCTGCCTTTCAATAAACCGATGTTCTTCCTCAACAAACAACGGCGCGATCCTAAAACCGACCGCGGCCTATACCTCTTCCGCTGCGGCTGCGATCTCAAACCGGACGCCTACCCGCTACTCTACAAATTCATTGACGTCAACCTCGCCGACGACAAACAACGCTTCGAAAGCATTCGCAAAGAGGTCTACGACTACACCTTCGGCCAAGAACGTCCCTTTGCCGAGATCAAAAAAGACATCGTGACCGCCTACAATACCCCCTACACAGGATAATCGATGCCAAACATCCTCGTACTCAATGCAGGATCAAGCAGCTACAAACTGGCCCTATACACTATCGATAAGGCTTCCATCGCCCATCCTCAAAAGCCGATATGGAACTGCGACTACACATGGAAAGAAGGAGCCCCCACCGGACATCTCAGCACCTTTTACAATGGAAAAACCCTCTCCAATACCACAGCACCAAAACATGAACCAAAATCCACGCTCAAAACCCTGCTCAAACAAATGGTCTCATGCGGAGCCATCAATGACCTCACATCCATCGACATCGTTGGACACCGCGTCGTCCACGGTGCCAGCGCCTTCACCACCCCAACACTCATCACCCCCGATGTAAAGGCTAAAATCAAATCCCTCTCCCCTTTAGCTCCCCTGCATAACCCCGCAAATCTGGCCGGCATCGAAATCATCGAGTCCCTCATCCCCATAGCCAAACAGGCTGCCGTCTTCGATACCGCCTTCCACTCAACACTCCCAGAGGCCGCAAGCACCTACCCTGGCCCCTACAAATGGAAGGAAATCGGCATCAAACGCTACGGATTCCATGGCATCAGCCACCATTACATCTCTCTCCGCTGCGCCGAACTGCTCAAACGCGATGTCAACGAACTAAACATCATCTCATGCCACCTCGGCAATGGCTGCTCCCTGGCAGCCATCTCCAAAGGCAAATCCATCGATACAACCATGGGCTTCACACCTCTCGACGGCATGATGATGGGATCCCGTCCCGGAGCACTTGATCCAGGGATTCTCACCTACCTAGAACAGCAAAAGTTCGCCTCTGCCGACAGCCTCTTTACCACACTAAACTTCAATTCTGGGCTACAAGGGATCAGCGGTACCACCAGCGACATGCGGGATATCCTTAAACAGCGTAAAGAAGGCCATCCACGCGCTGCCTTAGCCTTTGACATGTTTTGTCACAGCCTAAGACGAAATATCGGCGCCATGGCCGGAATCTTGAATCCCATTGATGCCCTAGTCTTCACCGCCGGCATCGGTGAAAATTCCACAGCAATACGGGCAGCAGGATCGCTCGCCCTAATCCCTATGGGAGCCCACCTCGACGTTGAAAAAAATCAAAATAACAAGCCCGACACCCTCATTTCCTCCCAAGATTCCACCATTCCCATCCTCATCATTAAAACAGAAGAAGACTGGCTCATCGCCTGTGCCTGCCAAAGCTTATTTTCCGGGTGAAAAGGCAGATGCTATATGTTTTGTTTTTACAACAATCCCAATTGTGAGGCTTTTTTGTGAGTGGCAAGACCGAAGAATTACCTAAAGAGATCAAAGCAATCAGGCTGCATCTTAAGCTGAGTCAAGAAGAGCTCGCTCATAAGCTTGGCGTAAGTTTTGCAAGCGTGAATCGCTGGGAAAATGGACAAACAAAACCATCAAAATTAGCTAGAAAGCAACTAGAAGCCTTATGCAAAGAATGTGGCTATGAAATGCCGGCCATTCACTAGGAAGAAAATTATGAACTACGTGATTCCCAAATTACCCCTTTCGATTGATGTGGAGACAAAAGCTGTCTTAAAAAAACTGTCGAAAGCTCATCAAGCTTTGGCTGAGTTGAAGGGTGTTGCCGGCATCATCCCTAATCAAAGCATTCTTATAAATACTCTTTCTTTGCAGGAAGCTAAAGATAGCTCTGCTATTGAAAACATTATAACGACCCATGATGAACTCTATAAAAGTGACGTATCTACCAAACAATTCAGCAGCTACGCGGCAAAAGAAGTCTACAGCTATGCAACGGCTCTTCAAAATGGGTATGAGAAGGTTAAAAAAAATAGCTTATTGACTAACACCTCAATTTTGGAAATTCAACAGACTTTAGAAGAAAATAGCGCAGGTTTTCGCAAACTTCCAGGCACTGTACTAAAGAACGATCGAACAGAAGAAGTCGCTTATAGCCCTCCACAGGATCAAGAGCAAATACGCGCCTTGATGAACAACCTTGAGCAATTTATCAATGATGACAATCTCTGTGATTGGGATCCTCTGACAAAAATGGCCGTCATTCATCATCAGTTTGAAAGCATACACCCCTTTTATGACGGAAATGGAAGAACAGGGCGTATTATCAATATTCTTTATCTTGTAAAGCATGGTCTTTTAGATACTCCGGTACTTTATCTTTCTCGGTTTATTAATCAGAGCAAAGGGGAATACTATCGACTTCTTCAAGGTGTCCGTGATGATAAAGACTGGGAACGATGGATACTTTATATTCTTGAAGGTATCGAACAAACGTCGCATCAGACTATAAATTTGATATTAGGAATCAAAAACTTAATGCAACTCCAAAAGAATAAAATGCGAGGCGAATTACCAAAAATTTATAGCCATGATCTATTAAATAACCTTTTTCGACATCCTTATACTAAAATTGATTTTGTTATGCATGAATTGCAAGTCACACGCATAACAGCTACAAAATACCTGGACGCACTTGTAAATCTTGGAATCCTCTCTAAACATAAAAAGGGAAAAGAAAATTATTACATAAATGAAGCTTTATTTAATCTTTTGCTGAATACAGGTGCAAA
>Ga0364919_10255_pt2 | contig 18230 bp, 13 predicted proteins | sample SorcelJu500001C7_2_FD_206953 | JGI IMG/M metagenome (GOLD analysis project Ga0364919, IMG submission 206953) | Enriched cells from Trout Bog Lake Hypolimnion, Wisconsin, USA - BchlTB.June20.5000.01.C7 | ecosystem: Environmental > Aquatic > Freshwater > Lake > Hypolimnion/Profundal zone | place... | reverse complement strand
CCAAGCACCGAAACCGCACCGCCGGCACAACTGCTTCCGCCCCGTGTCAGAATCAGGCCTTCCAGTCGATTCACGCCGCGCATTCGCAAAAAGGGACGCAGGGTGTTTTCGTAATTGGCCCGGCTCCCGGTATCGATCAACCAGTCGCGGTTGCCCGACCGCAGATGGATGCCGCCACCGGTGCCAAAATCGAACACGGTCATTTCGCATTCGGGCGGATGTATTTCCGGTGGAGCAACGTAAATATGGCCGCCGGGGATCTGTGCAAAAAAACGCACGGCACAGAGAATGACGTGCGCCACGGCCCAGTTCGCGTTGTTGAAAAGCATGGCTGCTGTTGTCGAGCAGGTTGCGGCAAGCAATGCGAGAATCCCCTGCGCAAGGACCGCAAACGCCATCGGCACCACCGCCAGGTTCGCCGCAACCGCCCCCGGCGAGAGCAAATGAAAATAGCGCGCGGTAAACGGCATCGATCCGATCCAGGCCGCCAGGGAGAGGCTGAACAGCCCCGCCACATACCGGGAACAAAAAAATTGCGCGTTCTGCACCGGACTCCACAAACTGCGGGGCAAAAACGAATCAGGCTTGCCAAACCGGGCAAAAAAACGCTGAAACCGTCCGCCCAGCAGAATGATGGTAAAAACCACCCCGAATGAAAATTGGAATCCCGGCATAAAAAGTTCCTCCGTATCCCACGCCAGGATGGCAAACGCCGCCGCCGCCAGCGTGTTGAATGAAACCGGCTCCCTTTCAAAAAATCGCCCGGCAAGCAAAACCGCGGCCATGATTGTCGCTCGGATGCTGCCGGGGTTGAGTCCGGTTACCAGCGTGTAAAAGACCAGCAAAGGAATCACGACAAACACCGAGCGCCGCCGGTTGATCCCGACCGGCTGCAGGAGGAATTGCGCGATCAATGCAAACATGCCGATATGCAAGCCGTTGACCACAAAAAGATGCAGGGTGCCGGTGCGCTGGAACAGTTCACGCGTCTCCTCGGGCGTCTGATCTTTCAGTCCGAGCACCATGCTCTGAATCAGTCCGGCAGTTTCCGGGGTGTCCTGCAAATCCAGCGCAAGCATCGCCTGCATCCAGCGCCTCGAAGACCCAGCCCAAACCACCAGGGGATTACCGTGGCCGTGACTGAAAATCATCCCGTCGGCCGGATAGCGCACGCGAATTTCCGAATAAATTCCGAGCCGGTGAAGGTAGCCGGCAAAGTCCATCTGCCCCGGGTTGCGCGGTCCCGGAATATTGGTTGCGCCTCCGCTGAATTCGATGCGGTCGCCGTACGACGGAGTAATGCCTGCCCAACTAACAAGAACCCTGGCTTTGCACGGCCGGTCCTTTCCGTTGAGCGTGATCCGTTCCAGCCGGACTTTGAAACGCGATCCCGCGACCCCGTGCGATGTTCCTTTTTCCTCCGGTTCGTCGACCACAATTCCGCTTGCGTGCACGGGTTGCGATGCTGCACTGAGCTCGCAGAAGAGTTGGCGTCCCGGGTTCAGTTCATGGTTGAGCAGATGCAATGTTAAAAAAACGCACCCGACGTAAGCCCAGACGAATGCGGTGACCGGTCGCCAGACAAGCATCGGGGCTGCGAGGGGAAGTGCGGCAACCGGCCACACCGGGCCAGTCGGCAGCTTTTCCGCGCAGACCACCGCGGCTGCCGCTATAAGGAAGAGACCGACGAAGGGTTGCCTGGGGTGTTTTAAAAACCGCATACGCAACCCCGCATTCTAGTGGGCATGCGCAACAAGTAAAGCGGATGTGAAACCAGGTTTGACTTTTTAAGCTATCCCCCGGCAACATCCCCTGTCGCCGGCCCCAACGTGCTGATCTCTATCCGCAAGTTTCCATGGAAAAGGGGCGCACATTGGCAACTGTTGCAGGCGCTCTGCTCTCAACCGCCTGTCCAAAGAAATGCGCGAAGCGTCTCTCTTTATCTGTAAGCGTTTGGTTTCGGGTTTTGGGCGCTTCGCGCGCTGGTTTTTCAACAGGCGGCTGAGAGCAGACCACCTCTACAACTACTCCCCAAGTTCCACGCAGCGGCGGCGATAGTGGAGGTAATTCTCATAAGAAACCTCCGCCGGCACGCCGTGGTCGCAGCATGGAATATAACCCCCGCGCGCTCTCATAGCAGGGAAAATGCGTTCGACCATGGCGTCAATTGCCTTGGGACCGGCCGCCAAAATACGTTTGTCGATTCCGCCTCGCATGCAGAGCGTCGGATAGCGCTTGCCGATTTCAACCACATCACTGCCGCTGGCCACCTCGAACGGACTCATCGCGTCCATGCCGATTTCTTCCATGTAAAAGGGAATCAACGGCTCGCATTTGCCATCCGTGTCGATCTGCAAATAAAGATGCCGCGACTGGTCGAGTTGCCGGCTGCGCACCCGCTTAAGCAGCTCCTTGTAGTAAGGCAGTAACATCTCGCGAATCATGTCCGGCGCGATCAGAGGCCCGCTGTTGTAACAGTTGTCCTCGGCGAAGAATATTTCATCAAAGGTGACATGGCGCTGATGGGCGGCAGTGACTGCATCAGCCAGTTCCAACCAGCGTTGCATGGCGGTTTCGATCAGGTCAGGCTGGTCGTAAAATGCGTAGAGCAGTTCCTCCGGCCCGAGCATTGCCCTTAAATACATGAAGGATCCGGCGATATGCTGCGTGATCATTTCTCCGCGGGCTGCCGCTGCCTGCGCTAATGCCATCCGCTTTTCCAGGCCTTCATAGCGCCGGGAATCCTTCGGATCCAGGCGCCACTCTGCATTGGCTTTCCATGACTCCATATCTTTTACCGGATGACCGATGTATTCAGGCATGAACCCTGACCGGCGGCCTTTGAAATAAAGGACAGCCCGTCCCGCCCAATCCTGTTCAATCTCCGTTTCACCCCGATCCTCAAGAAGCTTAACCTCGAAGTGAGGCATATATTCCGGCTCACACCAACCGAGCCCAGTCAGGCCATAGGTGCCGGAATCGTCATAGCTAAAGAGAGCCTGGGCCTCGGGCGTATTCTCCTTGATGTCAGGCATGCCCTGCTTCCGCCACTCCTCCCAGCAGTAATAGCCGAATTCGGTCTTTAAAAACGGTGCGCCCGGAGTAATGGCGTAGGCATCGCGCCGACGGCGGGTTGCTTCCGACCAGAGTTCCCTGGGAGGGAGGGTATGGATATTGTTAGTGGGAACAGCTTGGGTTTGCATAAGATTAACAAATTTTACTGCGTTTCCCCGCATCGCTGTGTCCGATCGGATTGGGACCAACCCACCGTTCATCAGCGGGCTCGGAAGCCAGTTGATACCGGGAATCCGAGGAGATGCGGAAATAAGGCGAATGATTGTCGAGGCTTGCGTGAACAGTGTGCATTGGAAAAACCAGCGCATCGCCCGCCCGGTACTCGCTGCTCAGCCACCGGCCACCAAGTTTGCTCCGCAAGGTGACCGGGTTTTGCGTAAGGGCACCGCCTTTGGCCCAACCCTCCTTGCGTTTGGCCTTGGGATCGTTGGCCGGAAGATTGTCGCAATAAGTGTCAACATCGCTTTCCAGATAGCGGCGGAGTCTTGCCGCCTGCAAATGGGATTTCTCCAGGATCATCAATCCGCCGATATCATAAGAAATATCTCCCAGCGGCACCCACGTGGTATACAGCGCCTTGGTTCCGCGCCCCATATATACAATATCGCAATGCGGAGCCGTGCCGACTCCTGGGGAAATCGTGCGAAGCCAGGTATAATTAAAATGCAGGATGGGTCCGCCTAGAAAGCGGGTGAAAAATTCGATCATCGACCCTGAATACAAAACCTTGGCCAAAGCCTGATTACCCACAGTAAACTCAGGCTTGAATTTTAGCGTGGAGCCGGGGATTGCCGCCGCATCAAAGACCGGGTAGTTCGGATCCAACTGGCCCGCTGCTTGTAATTTTTCAGTGATGTAACGCCGGGCATTTAATACTTCCTCCCGATCCAGTAGTCCGGGTAAATAGAGGTACCCTTCCTCAGACATGCGCTGGCGCAGGGATTCAGTGGTTGTGATAGCGGGATCGCATCGTTGCAACTCCCCAAAGCTGGATTCGGAGGTATCGAGTGACAATCCGCAGGAGGTGGGAGCAAAGCTCGTGTTCATGGCTTGAAGCTACATTTTTACCGGGGTTATTGGAATGGAGCTTTTGGAAAAAAACTTGTATCTTTTGGCTGGCTACTTCCGATCCGTAGAAACAAAAAGAGCACTTCCCGAACCAGTCAGGAAGTGCTCTTTAAAACGGTTAAGATACTATTTCTTTTTTGCCGCCCAACGCTTCTTCAAAGCGGCGACAATTTTGGCACGTCCTTCAGGTGACAGCACGCGTTTGGCCTTCTTTTTCGCAGGTTTCACAACCGATGCGACAGGGGCGGATGCCGTTCCCTTAAGTTTTGCCCACCGTGCTTTTGCAGCGGCAGCGATCTTGGCTTTGGCGGCCGGTGACATCTTCTTGCGGCCTTTTTTCACTGGTGCTTCCAGTTTGGGTTCTGTTTTACCACCGATAATTTTCGCCAGCTTTTGTTCAAGCACGGCGATCTCACTTTTGATAGCGATGGCCTGTTTGAGTTGTTCTATTGATACTGTTTGCAGATTCATGGCGCCTTAAGTATGCCGAATGGAGTAGGATGTCAAATCTGTTGTTACTGAATTTGCGGGATTTACCAAACATTGGCAATTTATCAAATACTGTAATTCGCGCGGGATATGGACGCCTGACAGTCTGTTTTAGGATTGCAGCCCGGCAATGCAGCTGCCAGGACGGACTTGCATGATTAACAGGGTTATTCACTATTTTTTCATAGCGGTGTTTGATTGGTCTAGATAAGGTTGGTTGAAACATGAATATTCACGCTATCTACCAAATATTCTCGAAAAAATTCCGGCAACGCCGCATGATGCAGTTTGTAAAGCTGATGCAGCCGACCGAAACCACCGGAATTCTGGATATTGGCGGATATTCTGGGACATGGCTCGACTCAGCGGTTGCTTCACGAATAACCCTCTTAAACCTGCCGGAATATGCAGGCCAACCGGATAAACCTGAAAGGTTTGAATATGTCCATGGTGACGGCCGGGCGCTGACCTATCTGGATCAATCGTATGACATCGTTTTTTCCAACAGTGTCATCGAACACATCGGCGACTGGGAGGGCCAGCAGGCCTTTGCCCGGGAAGTCATCCGTGTCGGACGAAGCTACTGGGTACAGACCCCTGCGCAGGAGTTTTTCGTCGACCCGCATTTACTGACTCCCTTCATCCACTGGCTGCCCAGGCGATGGGTTCCGAATTTGCTGCGCAACTTTACCGTTTGGGGATGGATAACACGGCCAACTAAGGCGGAAGCACTGGATTATTGGAAGAGACTGGATCTGCGCATGCTGACTTATTCAGAAATGAAGGCACTGTTTCCAAAGGCCACCATTCAGGTGGAACGCTGCCTCGGCATGCGCAAAAGTTACATCGCGATTTATCGCAGCTAACCCGCCTGCCCACCATAATGGAGGGCAACGCGCTGGCGTTGCCAGTTCCGGGTGCCGACGGCGCAGCACCCTCCAATCAAGGGCTTGGCAGACTGCTTACAGTTTCCTCTGTAGGGTAAGTTTTCCGGGATAAGATCAGCTACGGCATGCTGATTTGCACCCGGTAGTATTTGCTGGAACTTGTCGCATTGAGGTCGGTCACTGTTCTTATCCGGACGTTGTCGGTTTGTGCAGTTCCGGTAAGGGCCGCCCAGCTGGAATCAGAGAGTCTGATTTTATTGACCACGGCGTAGGTTCGTCCGGAAACCACTGGAGCAAAAATAATCTGCATTTGCCCCGGTTGCGCGGGAACTGGCTGGATGCGGACCGCAAATCTTGAGGTTGGATCGGTTGGATCAAGCCCGGCGATATATTTAAACAGATTGGTCTGCCCGGTTCCGTCGGCATCGATATTGGGAGCAGCATTCGGGTTGTTAGGCCCAAAGTATTGGACCTGCCAGTCATCCGGCAACCCGTCCCCTGCATAAATTCCAAAGTCGTCAGTGCCCACGTTAATCACTGTGAGTTGCAGTGTTCCGCTGAATCCGCCCAGGCTTGCCTGCACAGTGGCTGGTGTGTCCTGGTAAACCGTGCCGGCCCAGGCAAGACCGCCGCTGTTGATGGAGTTAATGGGGCCGGCGACTATGTTCCAACCAACCGTGCCGGGGTTCACCACCAGACAAGTTGCGTCATCAAGCAACTGAATTGCGCCCAATTGCAGCGTCATTCCCTCGTTGACCGCGGAGGCCAAAGCGGTGGGAGTCAGGTTGGTGACGTCATACAGCTGGCCAGGGTAACCGCTTTTAACGAGATAACCTGTTACCGGCTCTCCCGCAGTGGATCCGATGGCTGATACACTGTCGTTGCACACATAACCGGCACTGGCAACGGTCGCACCGCCGCTATCGAACGTTTCCGCAGCAATGGCGTAATCGGCGCTGGTGCAGATTTGGGCGAATACCGATATCGCTGGCAAGAGAAAGGCGAAGATGATTAGTTTGGATTTCATCGGGGCTGCTTTGGTGTCAAATTATATCGCCATAGGTCGCTGCCGGAACTCATGGGGTAACCTTTTGATATCCCCCCAGTAAAAAAGAGGCGTTGCCGCCATTGCCCACGTTGGCGACGATCATCCCCCAGGATACCCCGCCGTCGCCGCCCGATACCGCGCACGCATTCGGCAAAGTGCTTACGAGCACCTCGCGCTGTCCTGGAGTTACCGTGTAAAGGTTTGCCGTTCCATGGTCGTTTTCCAGAATATAACCGCCGCCATACTGATTGAACACAATGGCTGTTCCGGCAGTCAGCGTCGTGCCGTTGGCGGCATAAAGCTGGACGGTCCCGTTGTAGCAGACAAACCCAATTCCTTTCTGCGAGCCCGTCAACGGAGCGGTTGAAACCGCGCCATTCGCCGGTTCCGTTTGCACAAAGGTCTTTACCGAAGCTCCCGTCTGGGCTGCCAGGTTGACGCCGACTCTGTAAAGGTGCGTGCTCCAGTTGAACCCCGCCCCGGTAGAATCTTCATTGTAAACAGTGTGCAGAAGCTCACTGGCGGCGTAATAGGCGCTATTGGTTGAGCTAATGGTTATCTGGAGCAATCCTGCACCGGAGGTAACACTGCTTCCCGGGCCGTTTGTTTGCACAACGGAAACAGTACTTGTGTTGATGAGCCGCAAGGCGGAGGAGGCACACCAGGCTTCAAGATTTGTGGTCCCGGTAAAGGTGCCGCCGCTGATCAGACCGTTGTTTACGGTGGTCCCACTTAACGTGGGCGAGTTAAGGATTCCGCCCGCAATCGTACCGCTGAAAGTGCCCCCGGAAATCAGTCCGGTGTTCGCCGTAGTTCCCGACAGGATCGTATTCGCAACGGAAATCCCGGTTATGCTTCCACCCGTGATTTGCACATTATCCGGCGATTGCATCGACATTCCCTGAATTCCGGCAATGGCCGGCGGAAACAGATTGCCGGAATTGACCACCTGGATGACGCCGCCGTTTTTCATCTGAATCCCATAATCGTCCTGCACCACGGTGAACTGTTTGGAAACAGCATAAGTCGATGACATGGTATGGATATGGTATCCACTGCCGCTCTCGGCCATGATTAAGAAATCATTCGAGGAGGGCCGTTGCAGGATTTGGACGCCCTCGTCAAAGACACCTCCATATTCCTCGCCATTCCAGGAGGTTTTCACAGTCCACGGACCCGATAACGAAGTACCCGTGGAAACAATGTTGGCTCCCCCACCCCAGCCGCCATGATAGTCAATGTGGCCACAAATCATCAGGCTGCCGCTCACGAAGATATTGGCCTCGTTGTTGCTTGTTCCCTGCAAATGCATGGATACCGGCGTCGTCCACGCAGTCCAATCAGCGTTCGTCGGAGTGATGTAATAACATTGCATCACACTTGGTTGATACACATTGCCCGCGTTCGGGTCGGCCGCAAAAGTCAAATAGGTAGTTCCGCCGTAAGTCACCCAGCCGGGATTCCAGGTCAGCTGACTCGTTCCCCCGACAACAGGGAAAATGGAAGCATTCACCGGCAGCATGTCCTGCCAATTAATCAGATCCTTTGACCGGCAAAGTCCCAGGGTCGAACAATTCCCGTAGGTTCCCATCGTGTAAGCCACATAATACCAGCCGTCCGGCCGCAAAATAATATGAGGATCCCGCAGCACGTTAAAAAACGTGCCTGAGTTCGGGCCGGGAGCGTAATGAACAGGGTTTCCCCCGTTGATCGTATGCCAGTTAAACAAATCAACCGAAGTGGAAATGTAGAGCGCCTGATCGTTGTTGCCTGATTGCCTGGACGTGCCGTTCGGCATGAAATGGCTCATCACAAATATTGGAACATCGCCGATCAGTGCGGATGCCGAACCGCTGACAGCGGCACTGCCGGAGGTTAAGGATGTCCCGGCCTGCGCCGCAGATCCGCTTACAGTGGCACTGCCGGAAATGAGCGCCGTTCCGGCCTGCATCGTCGAACCGCTGACAGCTGCGCTGCCCGAGGTGAGCGCCGTTCCCGCCAGGATCGCAGAGCCGCTCGTGACCGACATCATTGCGTAACCCACTGCTGCGATTCGCTGGTCGGGAGTGAGTTGCTGCCAGCCGTGCGAGCCGTCATTGAACCAGACCCGCAACCGCACGTCCGAATGGCTGAAGACTGTGGCAGGGACGGCCGTCATGTTCGGCAAGGCGGCATCGCCCAGCAGCACGGAATAGAGGCCCTTGCTGACCGTCAAAGATACCGCCGCCGCCGGCTTGCCGCCTCCCGTGCTGGTGTTGTCATTGCTCCAGTAGGTCGTGGCGCCGCTCCCGTCCACCAGCGCAAAACCAAACTGGCCGACTCCGTTGAAGTTCGTGCCGCTCACGGCAACACGCCCCTGATAGTTGATCAACTGGGGCACCTGCGCATGGACAACGAGAGACAGGACAGAAAGACCGATGATGAAAGCAAGTGAACGGAGCGGAATAGAGGATTTCATGGTGATCGGAAGGATTTGTGAAAAAAACTGCTACGGAAGCTGCTTCAGCAATTGTGAAGCGGGAGGATAGCCAAGCGATTCCGCACGCAGCGCAGCCTTTCTGGCTTCGTCCATCTCGCCGGCGCGCGCATGCACAGTGGCGCGCGCGTAAGGAATTTCAGGCGTTCCGGGAAGAAGTTCCTCCGCACGGCGCAGTGCGGCGACAGACCCGGCGAGTTGTTCCTGCTGCGCCAGCGCGAGACCGAGATTGTACCAGGCCCGCCCGAAAGCCGGATCAATGGCAACCGCCTTTTTCAATTGGACAATCACCTCGTCCGTCTTGCCGGCTTCGCCGCATAGCAACGCCAGCATAAAGGGATGCTGCGCATTTTTTGGATCAAGCTCGCTTGCCTTGGCCAATTCAGCCATCGCTTCGGCCTGTTTGCCGGCACTGTTGAGCACCACGGCATGAATCTGATGCGCGTCGCCCGAAGTTGCATCCCATAACGCAGCTTTCGCGCTCCATTTCAGGGCATCCTCCGTGCGATGCTCGTCGAGCGCAAACTGCGCCTGTCGCAAAGCTCCAGCCGGCTGGTCGCAGATGGTTCCGAGGTATTCCGTCAGTTCGCGGTAACTTGAATGATTCCGGTCGCGCGCGCCGTGCAAACCCCAGATCGCATCCAGGCGTACCAGGCGGGAGGGGTCGTCGCACAACGGCTTGACGAGCGCCGCCGATTCGGAGTCCTGGGAAAGTGCGCGCGCCGCCGCACTTCTCACCAGCGGACTTTCATCAGTCAGTGATTGTTCGAGGAATTTGGAAATCCCGGTCTCGTGCGACCAATGCATGAGCATGGAAATCAGCACAGAACGCCACGCGGCAATTTCTTCCGATTTCGCCATCTCCAGCAACTCCGGCGCAACTGCGTCGTCGCCTTTTTCTGCGCGTGCGATCACGCGGGCGCGCTGGCGGGAACGGCGGTTCATTTTCTCCCCGTACCATTTCGAGGTGGCTTCAATGGCCCAGTCCGGGGATTTGTCCTCATGGCAGCGGTTGCAGGAATTCGGCACGCCAAGCTCTTTTGTCAGCACCGGATCGGGAATGGTAAACCCGTGATCCCGTCGCAGGTCGCGCACCATGTAGCGGGTGATCGGCATGTGACAATCCACGCATCGATCCCCTGCCGTCCCGGCCTTGTGATGGCTGTGCATGGCAGGATCAACCGGAATTGCCCCGCGCTGGCCCGGAGCGGTATGACAGCTCATGCAAAGCGCGTTATTTTCGACCGATGCACGAAGCTTTCCGCTATGCGGGTTGTGACAGTCTAGACAACTGACGCCTTTGTGTCCCATCCGGCTCATGGTAAAGGAACCGTACTCGTAGTCCTCCTCTTTCACTTGGCCGTCGGGATAATAAAGTCCGGACTGGTCGGGCAGCGAGAGACGGTAATGATCGGAAAAAATTTCGCCGGCATGGAATTTCCCGGTCAGTTCTTCGCGGCGCGCGTGGCACGAACCGCAGTTATCCACCACCTGTTTAACAGCCAAACGATTAAAAAACGCCGGGTCTTTCGGGCTGGCAATATGCTTCTCCATCGGGCCGTGGCATTGCGAACAGGCGATTCCCATGGCGTCCCAGGTTGTGCGATAGCTGTCCGACTCCGAATTGTACCCCTTTCGCAGATTCGTCATGTGGCAGAACGCGCACTGCGAGTTCCAGTTCATGCCCCTGTTTTTCCAATGCGACCAATCCTCCGGCACGCGGATTTCGGGAGCCTGCGCGTCAAACCAGTCCTTCTTTTGCGGATCAAAAGAAAGGTTCAGAATTTGAAGGCGCCCGCCGGGAAACGACATGAGATACTGCACCAGCGGCGTAACACCGATCACGGCTTCCGGATGATAAACCGTGCGGGTGCCATCCGGCTCCACCACGGCAGCGGTGGCGACGCCCATGCCGTTCTGGAGGATGGTTTTTGAGCCGTTTGCGGAGAAGATTTCGGTGCGTCGGAAGGCGGCGAGATCGGTTTGCGAATTGAAAAGATGGCCGGCATTTGCGTGCTGCGAATCCTTCCATTCCGCAACCTCCTTCGCGTGACACCCAACACAGCTGCGGCCTTCTTCCGGAGGAGTTCCCGATACCTTCACCAGGTCCGGTTGAATGACCGGGGGATAAGCGGCCTGTTCTATTTTCGGATGGAACCGCCACCAGGCGACGCCCCAGACTGAAGCGAGGAGAAAGACAATGATGACCGGCAGCAGCCAGCGTTTGGCTCCTCCGCTATCGGTAGGTTTTCGGGAAGGCTTGCGCGGCATCTGGATAATTCATTAGCTGTTTCCACGGGATCCGTGAATTACTAAATGTGTTGCCCTGGGAATAGTTTTGAAAAACAGTTGCAAAGTGCCCAAAGGTTCAGTAGAGAAAAGTAAGTGTTTTTGAGAACACCGCTTGTCATCAAACAGGGATTCTAAAAAACAACACGGCTTCGCGGAAACCAACCACTCACCGCTTCTTCACTTCCACTGATCTTCACTGTCACCATCCAGTCTGGATGCCACTGAACATAATCCAACCTCCTCCAAAAATACACTCATGAAACTGATTCAAACCTCATTCAAATTAATCGTCACCGTAGCGCTTGTGGCCCTTGCTGCAGGCTGTGCGTCCACCCCAAACAAGGTGAATCTTCTGGTCGCCTCCGGGTTCAAAATCATTGTTCCAAAAAATGCCACGCAGGAAGCAAAACTCCAGACCCTGCCTCCGGGTAAAGTCAGCCAGGTGCAAAAGAATGGGAAAACCTATTACGTTTACCCCGACGCAGCCCACAACCAGGCCTATGTCGGCGGACTGCAGGAATACAATTACTACAAAGTACTTCGTTCACGGCAGACCATGGCCAACGAGAATCTTGAGGAGGCCAATGAGAATATGCCGATCTCATCGGATATCAATTGGAGTTCCGACAGCGATTGGGGCGGAAACGGCTGGTAAAGGACAATCGGGCAATCGCTCCTCATTAAATCAACACTCTGAACCTCCCCTCATTACAAACACGCAGATAATCCAATAATAGAACTATGAAACGAAAATTAATCACAAGCGGCTTGTCGCTTCTAACTGCCTCGGCAGCGCTTTTGTGCGTTGCCCCGTCGGTAAACGCGGCTGACAAAAAACCCAACATCGTCGTCATTATGGGCGACGACATCGGCATCTGGAACATCGGCGCCTACCATCGCGGCATGCTGGCTGGCAAAACCCCGAATCTTGATAAGCTCGCGAAGGAAGGCATGACGTTCACCGACTACTATGCTGAGGCCAGTTGCACGGCGGGTCGAGCGAACTTTATCATGGGAGAACTGCCCATTCGCACCGGCATGACCACAGTCGGTCAGGCTGGCGCTTCGGTTGGCATTCCGGCGGAAGCCTGCACCATCGCCACTGCGCTCAAAGCGCAAGGCTATGCTACAGGACAGTTCGGCAAGAACCACTTGGGCGACAAGAATGAGTTCCTGCCCACCGTCCACGGCTTCGACGAATTCTTCGGTTATCTGTATCACTTGGATGCGATGGAAGATCCATTTCACCCAAACTACCCGCAGAAGCTGTTGAACGTTGTCGGCCCGCGCAACTTGGTTCACTCTTGGGCAACAGATAAGGATGACACCACCGAGATGCCGCGCTGGGGCAAGATCGGCAAGCAGAAAATCGAGGACGCCGGCCCACTGCCGCCGCACCCCATGGACGGCATCAAATACAACATGGAGACTGTTGATGACACGATTCGCGACCTTTCCATCAATTTCATGGACAAGGCCAAAACGGACGGCAAACCGTTCTTCGTCTGGATCAATCCGACGCGTATGCATATCGTCACGCATCTCTCCCCAAAGTATGAGGCGCTGCGCACCTCGGAGAATGGCTGGTCAGAGGAGGAAGCCGGCATGGCACAGATGGATGACGACATCGGTCTGGTAATGCAACACCTCAAGGACATGGGAGTGGACGACAACACGATCGTCATCTTCACCAGCGACAATGGCACCGAACTCTTCACCTGGCCCGATGGCGGCACTACACCGTTTGCGCAGTGCAAAGGCACCACCATGGAAGGCGGTTTTCGCGTGCCCTGCATCCTGCGTTGGCCCGGCCACGTTCCGGCGGACTCCATGCAGAACGGCATCATGTCCGGCCTGGACTGGTTTCCTACCTTCCTCGCCGCTGCTGGCAATTCCACCATCAAGGAAGACCTGCTCAAAGGCGTGAAAGTCGGCGACCGAACCTACAAGAACCATCTGGACGGCTATAATCAGCTGGACATGATTACCGGCAAAGGCCCGTCGAACCGCCACGAAATCTTCTACCTCGGTGAAAGTTCCGTTGGTGCGGTGCGGATTGATGATTACAAGTTCTCCTTCATCCACCAGCCCAATGGCTGGCTCGGTGAAAAGACCCATCCTGACGTGCCGACCATTACCAACCTGCGCCTCGATCCGTTTGAGCGCATGGGCTGGCCCAATAATGGGACGAAAGAAGGCTCGCAGCAATATTTCGACTGGTTCAAGTTCCAATTCTGGCGCTTTGTGTTCGTCCAGCAGGTGATGGGCAAGGAAATCCAGACTTTCCTCGACTTCCCGCCGATGCAGAGAGGCGCAAGCTTCAATCTGGACGCAATCAAAGCGGAGATGGCAACCAGAATGCAGCAGGCCGAGAAGGCGAGCCACGGCGCCAGCGACTAGCGGCAATGACCGTCACGGCGGACGCCTAAGGTCATCCGCCCGCTTGATGCAATTATAAAACGAACGGGCCGCGTTCTCCGGAATGCGGCCCGCTTTGTTTTTCTCCCAACGTAGACAGCTTTTCTTAAAGCCGTCCCATCCGCTTCAAGCCGCAAAACCGCACACTGTCCTGACTGCATCCCGGGTTATTGAAACTCGGGAGACGGCTTTTTGAAAAGCCGTCTACGTTAAGTGCGAACACATTATAGGATTGTGTTTTATCCGGAGGCGGAATAGTAAACCGCCAGAGTATGCCAACCGTCTTAGGGTATAAAGGTGACTTCAGCTTCCTGTAATTGCTTCATTACAAAATACAAAAGGATCTCAAACCCTCATAACAATGTTTAATCGTCCCCTGATTTTTTTCGCATTTTCGTTCCTCTCGCTCTGGTTCTCGGCGTGGATCGGATGGTCGTTCTTCAAAAAGCATCTGACGCTGAGCGACGAAATCCGTGAAGACTATGGCTTTATACTGGCCGGCACGCTCACGCTGCTGGGGCTTATCATCGGATTCACCTTCTCCATGGCTACCAACCGGTACGACATGCGCAAGAATTACGAGGAAGCGGAGGCCAACGCGATCGGCACGGAATACGTCAGGGGCGACCTGCTCCCCGCCGATGCGGCAGTGAAAATGCGTTCACTTTTGAGGGACTACCTTGATCAGCGGGTCCGCTTCTATTTGGCCCGGGACAAGGATGAGTTTCGCCAGATCGATGCAACGACGGCCCGGTTGCAAGCCGAGTTGTGGTCCACGATCCTGGCTCCGGCGGAATCGCACCCGACGCCTATCATGGCCCTGACCGTTTCAGGGATGAACGACGTTTTAAATTCCCAGGGATACACCCAGGCAGCTTACTGGAACCGAATCCCAACCGCGGCCTGGGCTCTGCTCGCAGTCGTCGCCATCGGGTGCAATCTGATGGTCGGTTACGGATCGCATAGCGTCAAAGCAGGTTACAAGCTGCTTCCGATTCTGCCGCTGGTCGTTTCCATCGCTTTCATGCTCATAGCGGACATCGACACCCCGCGTCACGGCATCATACGCGTGAACCCTCAAAATCTAATCAGCCTGGCCGAATCCCTGCATTCGCACTAAGCGAACTGAAAAATCCTGCAAGCTGTAGTCAGCAAAACAAAAAACAAAAAAAACAATAAATATGAAAAAAATCATAACCTCATTCAAATTCATCAGCGCTCTTGCAGTGCTGGCTATTGCCGTAGGTTGCTCCGGCGTCCAGGAAAAGCAAAACCTGCTGATTGCGGCAGGATTCAAGGTGATCACACCGACCAAGCCGGATCAGGTGGCGCTCCTTCCTACGCTTCCGAAGGACAAAGTGACCCGGATTATCTACAAGAGCAAAACCTACTACGTCATGCCTGATCTGGCGCACAATGAGGCCTATGTCGGCACTCCCGATCAATACCAGGCTTATCAGCAGCTTCGTCTCCAAAAACAACTGAGCAACGAAAATCTGGAGGCGGCCTCAATGAATCAGGCGGCCTCAATGAATTGGGGCGCCTGGGGCGGTTGGGGTGCGCCCGGATGGTACTAGACCCGTAAATCTGCCGGAGCCGGGACGCGCAAGCGTCCCGGCCATGGCACACGGGAATTGGTTCCATGCCACCCTCACCCACTCAAAGCCATCCACCCGGGCATCCGAAAAGGCTCCGGACCGGGCTGCTTCGTTTTTCGGTCGCGCAGTTTCTGCTGGCGCTGATCCTTATGTTGGTGGCCTATCCCTTTGTCTCGGAAATGCACGATGGCGACCTGTACGAGTCGCTCTTCATGACACTCACTTTCTCAACGGCAGTTCTTGCCGTTGGTCACCGGCGCCGCACCCTGGTTATTACCACAGCTCTCATCCTGCCGGCGCTGCTTGCGAAATGGGGCAATCACTTCTGTCACTCATTGGTGCCACCGCAGGTCACCCTGGTGGCAAGCATCCTCTGCCTCCTGTTCGTGGCATACGAACTGTTCAAATATATACTCTCCGCGCCGGAAGTTAATTCCGAAGTGTTATGCGCCGGAGTCGCGATCTATCTAATGCTCGGGTTGATCTGGGCATTTGGCTACAAGCTTGTGGAACTCTATGCGCAAGGCTCATTCATTTACAACTCGGGGTTTGCTTCGGCCCATTCAATGGACGGATATACCGCCTTTTATTTCAGCTTTTGCACGCTAAGCACTGTCGGGTACGGGGATATTGTACCGGCCTCAAATGTCGCACGAATGCTGGCCTCCACCGAATCGATTACCGGTGTTTTTTTCAGCACGATCCTGATCGCCCGCCTTGTGGCGCTCTATTCTTCCAGGCGGGTAGCTGCCTCGAAAAACTGAGGGACTCCACAATTCCTGGCGGGTTGCTCCGGAAAAACTCGCTCATCAGAGAAGAACACTCTCAGTCTGTTATTACGACCACTCCAGCCGACCCCAACGTGGCCTACAACATTGCAACCGGCCTGCGAAGCAGGCCGGTTGTAGCCACGTTGGAGCCGACGGGCGTGGACGTCGCCAGGAATCTGAACCGTTAGGATTTTTATAAGTCGGAATGATTACGTGCGCCGTGGTGGATCGGGCATTCCCATGCGCGATGCGAACACCAACGCGAGTAGAGCGAGCCTGTTAAAAAGTGGCGCTGGCGCGCACGGGTTTTCGCATCGCGCATGGAATGCCCGATCCACCATAAAACCAAAGACTCTGGCTTTTCTTCCGGCAAATGCCTGCTATCGTGCGCCGTACATGGATTCACTTTACGATGTGGCAATCATTGGCGGAGGCCCCGCGGGAAGCACGGCGGCCGCCCTGCTCGCGCGCAAGGGACGCCGTGTGGTGGTCGTCGAACGCGACAAGTTCCCGCGATTTCATGTCGGCGAATCGCTGCTCCCCTACAGCATGTCGGCTTTCGACCGGCTCGGCGTCCGGGAAAAGCTCGACCTGTGGGCCCAGCCGAAACTCGGCGGTGAAATCGCCACAACCTGCGGAACCCGAAGCCAGAGGTTTTATTTCAAGGACGGATTCCGCCTGAAACATCATTCGGCCTATCAGGTGACGCGCTCCGACTTCGACAAGATGCTGCTCGACAACGCAGCGTCCCTGGGTGCCGAAGTGTTTGAGGAAACCAGTGTCGTTAAACTCGATTTTCAACCCGGGGAAGTCCGGTTGAGTCTGGAATCAAAAATTGCCGGCCCACGTGAAATCCGGGCAAAATATCTGATCGATTGCAGCGGGCGGGAATCGGTCACCGGCACCCATTTCAAGCTGAAGCGGAACTACGAGCATCTCAGGAAGTTTTCGGTATTCGCCCATTTTGACAATATGCCGCGCGAGGAAAAAGTCGGCGGCACGCTGACCCGGTTGGTCCGCGGCGACGACCACTGGTTCTGGATCATTCCCCTCACCCCGACCCGCACCAGCGTCGGCCTGGTGATGGACACCTTACGATTCAAGGAGTTGAAAAAAACGCCTGAAGATGTGCTCGACATCTATCTAAAGGAACAACCCGTGATGCGCGAGCGGATGGGCGCAGCCACCCGCGCGACTCCGGTTTATACGATAGCCGATTATTCCTACCGCAATGCAAGTTTCTCCGGCGACCGCTGGCTGATGGCGGGGGACGCCGCCGGGTTCATCGACCCGATCTGGAGCACCGGTGTCTTCCTTGCAATCCTGTCGGGAGAACTGACCGCCGATGCCATGGACCAGTCGCTGGATCATCCCGGAAAACGGAAGACGCTTTTCAAAAAATACGACCGCAAGATGAACCGGGTGATGGATATTTACCTCCGGTTTGTCAACGCGTGGTACCGGCAGGAGTTTGTCGAGGTGTTCTCGAATCCGATCAAGCGCTTCGAACTGGTGCCCGCAATCAACGCCGTGCTCGCCGGCAACATCGGCGGCAGTTTCGCAATCTGGTGGCGGTTGGAATTGTTTTACCTTATCCTGTTTGCGCAGCGCTTTGTTCCGCTCTGCCCAAGACTCACCTTAACCGCAAAAACCAAGTGAAACCCTTTTTTCTTCCATTGCTCGTTGCTGTCGGCCTTGTCGCCGGATGCCAGTCGATCCAGCAGAATTTCCACAGACCCGATGCCCGCTGGCACACGGAAATCGGACAGCTTCAGTATTCAAATCCCAAACGTTCCATCATTGGCGAAGTCGTCGTGACCTCTCTGGTCAACCGTGAGTTCCAGCTCGATTTCATGGCGGGGCCCGGATTTCCAATCATGAAACTGCGCCAATCCGGCGACGTTGCCCGCGCGGAAGCCCCCATCGTGCGCGCCTCGTGGAGCGGCAAGACCCAGCACGCGCCGGGCAAACTGAAATCATGGATCGCGCTGGCGGATGTTTTCTCCCAACTGACAGAGTCGGCAGCTTCCGAAAATCATATCGCGCTGAATTCGAAAATTCCGGGATTCTGGAAGGCGGGCGCGAACATGGCCGACGGACGCCCGCTCG
>Ga0364919_10316_pt1 | contig 18318 bp, 14 predicted proteins | sample SorcelJu500001C7_2_FD_206953 | JGI IMG/M metagenome (GOLD analysis project Ga0364919, IMG submission 206953) | Enriched cells from Trout Bog Lake Hypolimnion, Wisconsin, USA - BchlTB.June20.5000.01.C7 | ecosystem: Environmental > Aquatic > Freshwater > Lake > Hypolimnion/Profundal zone | place... | reverse complement strand
TAATTTCAATTAATGTTTGTTTTGCAATTGTATCAATGGCCTCTGGAGAGGTTGCTTCTAATTCTTCTTGAAACAAAAGTCAATATCAAAAAAAGCGGCTTATTCAAAAAAAGTGATATACTAAGATTTCTTCATCAAAAATTCGTGATAATTAAACTCTTAATATTTATAGTATTTATAAATTCAAGTATTTGAAGAACAGTAAAAAAATTAAGCAAAAATAAAACAGAGAGGTCAATAATGTTAAACTCATACGGTTTTCTCATTATTTGCGGACTTGCAGCCATAGTTTATGGAGGGATAATGATTCGACATATCTTATCGGCAAGTACCGGAACAGAAGAAATGATGAAAATTGCAAAAGCTATTCAAGAAGGTGCTCGGGCATATTTAAATAGACAATATAAAGTTATTTCGGTTGTTGGAATTATTATTTTTGCCCTCCTTAGCTGGAAACTGGGCTTTCTAGTAGGGATTGGATTTGCAATTGGAGCTATCCTTTCCGGCGTAGCTGGATACATTGGAATGAATATTTCCGTAAGAGGAAATGTCAGAACTACCGAAGCTGCAAAAAAAGGACTGCAAGCAGGACTTACAATGGCATTTCGCTCCGGAGCGATCACCGGACTGCTAGTGGTTGGACTAGCCCTTCTTGGCATTACCATTTATTATATTATTCTTAAAGAAAACGGCACTCCGAGCAGAAGTATCCTTGAAGCATTAGTTGCTCTAAGTTTTGGAGCTTCTTTGATATCGATCTTTGCTCGATTGGGCGGCGGAATTTTTACAAAAGGCGCAGATGTTGGCGCAGATCTTGTTGGAAAAGTTGAAGCAGGTATACCGGAAGATGATCCCCGCAACCCTGCAGTTATAGCCGACAACGTAGGAGACAACGTTGGCGACTGCGCAGGAATGGCGGCAGACCTATTTGAAACCTATGTAGTAACAATCGTCGGAACAATGCTTTTAAGCGGAATATTCTTTGCAGATAAATATAAAGACATGATGATGCTTTTTCCGCTTGGAATCGGAGCCGTTTGTATTTTAACATCAATTATTGGAACTTTTTTCGTACGTCTTGGAAAGAAAAAAAATATCATGGGAGCCCTATACAAAGGATTTATCGTTACCGCAATATTTTCCGCAATAGCTATTTACTTCTTAATTTCCAATTGGATAGGAATGAAAACTACAATCAATACCCTTCATCAAGGATCGTTCACCGGCAGCAATTTATTCATCTGTTCATTAACCGGCCTGGCCGTAACCGGCCTGCTTATATGGATAACAGAATATTATACCTCAACAAAATATCGACCTGTTAAATCTATTGCTAAATCTTCTACTACAGGTCATGGTACAAATATTATTCAAGGTCTTGCAATATCTTTAGAAGCTACCGCTCTCCCCGCAATAGTTATATCAGCAGGTATTCTAATATCATATCTAAATGCTGAGCTATATGGAATAGCCATTGCTGCAACAAGTATGCTAGCGCTAGCCGGAATGGTAATCGCTTTAGATGCTTATGGTCCTGTAACGGATAATGCCGGCGGAATCGCAGAGATGACTAAACAGCCAAAAGAACTTAGGTTGATCACAGATGCCTTAGATGCTGTAGGAAATACCACAAAAGCTGTAACAAAAGGTTATGCGATAGCTTCGGCCGCTTTTGCTGCTCTTGTTCTGTTCACCGCATTTATTGAAGATTTGACTAATTATTTTCCAGCTCTTCATGTGCAATTCCTGCTGCAAGACCCCTATGTTTTAATCGGTCTCTTACTAGGAGGAATGTTACCCTATCTATTCGGCGCATTGAGCTTGACCTCTGTTGGACATGCCGCAGGGTCGATTGTTGAAGAAGTAAGGCGTCAATTTAGAGAAATGCCGGGTATCATGAATGGAACAGAACGACCTGATTATACTAAGGCTGTTGATATATTAACTAAAGCCGCCATTAAAGAGATGATTTTACCTTCTCTACTTCCTGTTTTGGCACCAATAGTTGTATACTTTGCAGTAAATTTGATTTCAGGCCAACCAGCCGCATTTGTTACCATTGGAGCATTGCTTCTGGGAGTAGTCGTCACAGGACTTTTCCAAGCACTGTCCATGACAAGTGGAGGCGGCGCCTGGGATAACGCAAAAAAATTCATAGAAGAAGGTAATCTTGGTGGTAAAGGCTCTGAAACACATAAAGCAGCTATTACCGGAGATACTGTAGGCGACCCGTATAAAGATACGGCAGGACCTGCAATCAACCCAATGATAAAAATAGTAAATATTGTAGCTCTTCTTCTTCTGGCTATTTTATCAAATAAAATCTAAAAAAGATTTTTTCTACAAAAAAAAACAAAACCCTTTCAAGAATTTTCTTGAAAGGGCTAGTAACAGCTTGATCAAATCTAAGTAATTCTCTATAATCTTATGCAAAAATGGTATGAGGTCAAAAAGTTAGGGTAAAATCGGCAATTTTAAATTACACTTCATAGAGAGCAATAAAATAAAAACATAAAATTTACCCGAACTTTTTGACCTCATACTACGTTTGCGTAGATTTACCTAGTTTTTTAGGAGCGGCTTAGGCATTTTTGATACTATCGCCTCTTTCTTTTAAAGTCTGTATTTGGCATAATAGATCCTTTTTAGGATTGTCTTATCATTAATTACCATAACAGGAGCAGCCATCTTCTGACTTTTAAATTTTAATCTATTAGTCGCTTCACTGGTGAATTGGCGCTTTTAGAAATTTATATATTAAATTATTATAATGTGGCAAATAAAGTTTTAATATGAGTGTTTACAGAGCCGAAATACTTACCCCTTCTAGACATATTGATCCAATGCCGGATGAAAGAGAGTCATTATCGGAACAAACCCATACTTATATACATGGAGTTGGCCTTGGTCTAGGACTAGAAGTAGTCGCCGATCCTTTTTGGGGTAATCTCTTAAAGACGCTTGAACCTCAGCTTTATGCTGATTGTGATAAAGTCTTAACTGCTAATAATCGTGTCTTAGATGACCCAACAGCCAGTAAGATTGCTTTACTGATGGAAAATAGCCCTGTATTGGCAGCCTACAGTAGGGTTAAAATCGGCCCAAAATTTACGCCCGAAATAGACGTTTGGCTAGATCCTACTGATCCAAGTAATATGAGCCTTAACAAAGTTGGCCATCCGAATTTATTAACAATGATAGTTTCAAGAATACCTTATATTGGACAAAAAGCACTTAACTTCATTTTTTTCGGAAATAATATAAAAAAAGCTTACAGCGTTAAGCTGTGGTTTGATAAATACAAAGCTGCAATGGAAGAAATATTTAAGCAAATGGAAAGTAATCGTTTTCATGCAGTTTGTCTAGACATAAAAGCTCCGTGGTCTACTGCAAAAGATGATGGCGAATTTGAGAGGGAGGTTGCAAAACACGAAGCGGCACTGGAAGAATTTAATCAGCTATTTACACGAATGGAAAGTAATCGTTTTCATGCAGTTTGTCTAGATATAAAATCTCCCTGGTCTACTGCAAAAGATGTTAGCGAATTTGTAATAGGTTTTCTAAATAAATTTCATGAAAGAGTCCAGTTTGTTGGAACTTTTGACCGGCGTCAAATTGATGATCTTACCAGAGAAATATCTGGAATTCTATTTTTTCATAGTATTTGGGATATCGAACAAGCCGCCAAAAAAGAGGGGTTGCATGAAAATATAGGATTTAATGGCGCTGATCTTTTAATAATTGAAAATGATATTCTGAAAGTAAATGAAAAAACATTAGAACGATTGCGCCAGATTCAAGTGCAATACCCTGAAATTAATATAATGATTTATGTTCAAGAGAATAATCTTGATGAAAGTGCTTCAAAATTATTAATAGGATTAGTTAATCATAATCCAGGGCTTTTTAAATTCGGATTTGCATTAGGCCTTGATCATTCGGGGCATACCGCCCGTATGATTAAAGGAAAAGGCTGTGGAGGTCAACGCTTTCTGATGACAGAAAGCTGGCTTACCACATGTATTACTTTTTGGCAAAGCACCATAGGTCGGCTTTGTGCATTTTCCGTCGGGTGGATTCATCGGCTAGTTATTAATCATGCCAGTCACTCCAAAGAGAGCTAGCTCCCTTTGATCCTTTTTTTTGTTTTTTAAGTTTTTTTTATAAACATAGAAAATAACTTTTAATAAATTATTTTACATAAAGAGAATTTAGCGCTATTTTTCCTTTTTTATCATAGCAGCCTATAGATGAAAGAACAGCTGAAAGGAAAATCAACACCACTTTTCCATGGGGCAGAAAGATCAGAATGAAATCTGCAAAGCCCGAAAAAAGAAAAATAGTAAAATATATTAAAAAAAGTAAAGGTATACATGAAATTGTTCTTCTAAATAACGCTATATAAACGGAAAGAATAAAAAGCAGAAAACAAGCAAGGCCAATCACCCCCTCTTCAGATGCGACCATTAAATATATATTGTGAACTATACATGGAAATTTTTCCTTTTCCTGAAGCACATATGCAAAACCATCATAAAATGGTAAATAATTATGAAAGCCTATTCCTGTTACAGGATGTTTTTTTATAATTTCAAAGGCAATTTTCTGCGCAATAATCCGCCCTCTATCGGACCGCTGAGCAAGCTCGGGATAAGAAACCATTCCGCCCCTTTGACTTATTTGAGGCAAAAGCAAAATAAACGAAAAGCAAAAATAGATTCCCGCAAAAGCTAAAAATTTTCTGATTCTCCTTTTTTCAAGTTCTGAATTTTTAAAATATTTAAGGAAGGTACTAATGAAAAGAAAAATAAGGACCAAAAAAAATCCAAAAATAGCATTTCTGGAAAAGCTAATGAAAATCGCAAAAACTTGAAAAAAAACAAAGGAAAGCAAGAAAAAAGAAAACCACTTTCTTTTTGAAAAAATATATAAATATACAGTTGAAAGAGTTGAAAATAGCATAAACGCGCCATATATATTTGCATGTGCTAGAGTTCCCATAGCCCGTAATAGAATGCTGTTATTTCTTACTACATTAAACAGATTATCGAATATCCATCTAGACCCTTCAGTTGAAAAAAAGATCGCAAGACCCTTATTTTCAACTGAAAAATATGTTTCATGCAGCTTCCTAACTCCCAGTCCTTTTTGCGTAAAATACTGATATATCCCGGTAAATGCCTCAAAAAATGAGATTAACAGCAAACCAAAAAAGACAATATGAAGAAATTTATGGATGTTTTTCTCATTTACCATGTTTGTTACAGATAAAAAAAAGAGAAAAGCAGTAAAAAAATTAAATATCATGAAACATTGAGAAAACCTTATCTTATATGGGGAAAAACATAGAGAGATAATCAGCGATAAGACAAAGAACAAAAAATATTTCGAGCTTGAATTCAAGGAAAATACTTTCTTTCTATTATGATAAACACAAATCCCAAATATCACTAAAATAATTATGTCCGATAAAAAAAAGGAAACATGTTTCTGAAAAAATTTATATCCAAAAAAGGAGTTCAGAAAAAAGTATAAATCCCGAGAGATTGAATGGGTCATAGGACCTTCTTCAGTATACTGGAGGATAAGTACAATTGCAGAAAGAAGACTGACATAAGTAAAGACATCTATTGATCTTATTGCCGTTTTGATATTTTTCATTATTTACGTTTAACCCATTTTTAAATATCTCGAAAACCAAAGATATATAAACCGGTATTTTTTCTCTAAAAAATTACATCATTTATTCTATTTTTCTAAGGATTTACCCTAAAAATTAGGTAGATCCAAGGAAGCTTGCGCCCGAGGGGACCAGTTCCCTTTGGAAAACCATTTTTTTTTCACAAATTATTGTGAGGCCGCTAACCTTATGAGCGTTTAAAGAAGATCCTCCCTACTTTTATCCCATCTTTTTTTTCTTTTTTCTATTTTTTACATAAGAAAATTCAAGATCTTTTCTTCATAAAAAAAGAATTGACGAACATTTTTTTTTACTGCAAATATTAAATTTCAGGTGAGTTGAAAACAAAATTAATCTGGCCACCCGAAAAACCAAACATAAAAGGAATAGTTGAATGATGGAGATCCATAGTCTCTCACCGGATGAAGCTCTTGCATATCTGCAATCTTCAAACCAGGGTCTTTCAGAAGAAGAGGCCCTAAAAAGGCTAAAACAACAGGGTCCGAATAAAATCGAAGAGGTTAAAAATAAATCTCTATTAAAACTGCTTATTGCCCAATTTTCTCATTATCTGGCCCTTCTTCTATGGATTGCTGTGGGACTTTGTTTTCTTTCTGAGTATCTTCATCCCGGGGGAGGGCTAATGAATTTAGCCATAGCCATCCTCGGGGTTATATTCATTAACGCTATTTTTACCTTTATTCAAGAATACAAAGCCGAAAAAACAATCCAGGCACTAAAGAAATTGCTCCCATTCATAATTAAAGTAATGAGAGATGGAACTGTAAAAGAAGTTCCCTCAGAAAATATTGTTAATGGAGACATTCTCATTTTGAGAGAAGGAGATAAAGTTCCTGCCGATGCGCGGCTTATAGAAGCAACCGACCTGAAAATAAATGATGCACTTTTAACAGGTGAATCTAGAGCCAAACACAGAAACCCTAAGGAATTTTACGGAAACTACCTTAATAGTCCCAATATTATTTTTGCCGGAACATTTATTGAAAAAGGACTGGGAAAAGCCGTAGTATATGCTTCAGGAATGAATACTGAACTCGGAAAGATTGCGCACCTGACAAAAGAACTGCATGAAACTGTCAGTCCTTTACAGCAAGAAATCAAAAGATTATCAAAGATAATTTCAGCTATTGCTTTGGCTGTTGGTCTCTTTTTTTTCTTTTTGGGATTTTTTATCGGCACAAGTTTCTGGCAAAACTTTCTCTTCGGCATTGGTATTATCATTGCCATCGTTCCTGAAGGCCTATTACCAACTGTTTCGCTTTCCCTCGCCCTTAGCAGTTACAGAATGGCCAAGAAAAACGCTTTAATAAAAAATCTTTCATCAGTCGAATCCCTCGGCTCCGTTACGGTAATATGCACAGACAAGACCGGAACTTTGACCCAAAACAAAATGCATGTGGAAAAAAGCTGGACATTTGAAAGCTCAAATAAAGATGAAAGAAACAATCAATTCGATGACTTTCCAATGCTGCAACAAGGAATTCAGATTAAAAAAAAATCAGCTTCCGGCCTGCTGATTAAAATTGCCAGGTTCAGCAATAATGCCATAAATGATAATGGAAGATATGAAGGAGATCCCACAGAAATAGCACTACTCAAAGCAACAGAGTCTCTTTCAAAAAATATTAAATCTGAAAGAATACATGAAATTCCATTCGATTCAGAAAGAAAAAGAATGAGCACCATCAATAAAATAGATGGAACACTGCTTCTTTTAACAAAGGGAGCTGTAGAAACTGTCCTGTCTCTATGTAGCTCAATTTTTTCTGATGATAATATTATACCGCTAAACCAGGAGAAAAAAAACACTATATTACAACAATATCAAGCTATGATGGAAGAAAGCTATAGAGTTATGGCCTTTGCATATAGCGAACTGGATCCGAGCTTGGAAAAAGACTATCAAAAAGAACTAAAACCTAAATTAAACCTGGAATCAAAATTAACTTTCGTAGGTCTTATAGGAATGAGGGATTCTCCGCGTCCGGAGGTTCCTGAAGCTATACAGAAATGTCAGGAAGCCGGAATCAGAGTAATAATGATCACCGGTGATGCCGGAAAAACAGCTTTAACGATTGCAAGACAACTAGGGATAGTTAAAAATAATCCTTCAGTAATAGAAGGTCCTGAGCTTGATAAACTTTCCGACAAAATGCTAATAGACAAATTTTCTTCCGGAGAAATCATCTTTGCAAGGGTAACTCCTCTTCATAAAATGAGAATTGTAACAGTTCTTGAAAATAATGGGGAAAAAGTCGCGGTCACAGGAGACGGCGTAAATGATGCCCCCGCCTTAAAAAAAGCGCATATTGGAATAGCCATGGGCGCATCAGGGACAGATGTTGCAAGAGAAGCAGCCGATATGGTCTTACTAGACGATAATTTTGCTTCGATAGTGAATGCAATCGAGGAAGGGAGAACAGTTTTTGAAAACATCAGAAAATTTATCACCTATATTTTTGCATCGAATATTCCTGAACTTATTCCCTATCTTTTATGTGCTTTATTTGAGATTCCCCTACCTTTAACCATCATGCAGATATTAGCTATAGACCTTGGAACAGACATGTTTCCGGCCCTTGCCCTTGGCGCAGAAAAGCCATCAAAAGGGATTATGACTCAACCCCCAAGAAAGGCAAAGGAAAAACTTTTGAATTTTAAAGTACTGGCTCGAGCCTATCTTTTCCTTGGCCCTATCGAATCTGTTGCAGGCCTTTTCGGCTTTTTCTTCGTGTTGAAATCCGGCGGATGGGAATGGCAATCTCCTTTATCCTCAGACAGTCACCTTTACATGCAAGCAACCACCACCTGCCTCGCAGGCATCATTATTACCCAAATAGCAAATGCTTTTGCTTGCCGCTCATCTAAAGAATCTATTTTCAAAGTGGGGTTTTTCTCAAACAGATATATCTTATTTGGAATTGCCAGCTCGATTATCATTGCTCTTTTTATAATCTATACCCCGCTCGGAAATTTCATATTCGGTACAGCTCCTTTAGGTTTAGGCACGATTCTCGTACTTCTTCCGTTCGGAATCGGACTACTGGTTTTGGATGAAGCAAGAAAATTTATAATAAAAAGAATAAAGAAAAACAGGGGATAAAAAGAGCCGGCCCACCTTTTAAACACACTTTAGATGACAAAACTGCTCACAATAATGAAAAGGGGCTCAAAGAGGACCGGTCCTAACTGTTACCGGTATTACTTCACAGACTTTTTGAGTAAAGTTTTTTTTAAGGCCTCCTGGTCTGCGACATTTGTTTTAGGATGTTGAGACCTCCCTTTAATCAACACCAATTCGGCTCTTTTTAGAGATCCCTTGGAAAAGTTGCCGGGTCATTTTTTTTTTAGAATGCACAGCGGCAAATACCATTAAAAACACTCATAAGGCTAAGACCTCACAATAATCCATGAAATTACCTCTCCTTTTAATAAAAAATGGATTCCAAAGGAGCTAAAGCTCCTTTGGCAGGGTTACAAAGGGACAGCGTCCCTTTGTAAAAACTAATATGACCTTACTTTTCCTTCCAGTTTTATCCTGCATGAATTGAATTGCCGCGCTGTTATGCCAAAACGTTTTAAATACAGGGATTTTAACTCATTTATATTCTTTTTTTTTTGGTAGCGATCCTTATAAAGATGTCTTTCTACTTTGGATAAAAGAATTGCCTGATTGGATAGAATATCATCTAGCTTTTCTTTTATAAAAGGTCTTGTTTGATAAGTAAAGGATTTAGAGGCTTTCTGCTGCATCTTTCAATGACTCTAAAAGTTTTTTGTTTTTTTTAGATCTCGAGCCATAAAGTCTAGCTGAAAATACTGTGATTATCTCCAGTACATCTTGCACAAGATCATCTTCAAAAGAAGAGTTCTCAGAGGCGTTAATAATAACCACCTCAACTCCGAATTGCTCACAAAGAGAAAAAATCAGCTCAGAGCCAAATCTCAGTAACCTGTCTCTATGAGTTAAAACTATCCTTTGAATAGAGCTACAGCATATTTTCTTTATTAATAATTTTAAACCTTTTTTTTGATAGTTAAGACCCGATCCCAAATCTTGTAAAATTTCAGAGGTCCAGCCGTTAGCTGCGCAGTAGGATTCTAATAATTCAACCTGGCGAGCTAAATCCCCTTTTTGGTCGTGAGAAGATACTCTTGCATATCCTAAAGTTATTTTGCTGTCCGGCTTATTTCTTGTTTTTAAACCGGTTAGTTCCCCTTCATCATATCGTCTATGGCCTTTCATTGTCCGATAGGCTTTGATTTTTCCATCTTTTTCCCATCGTCTTAGAGTGTCTTTTGAAACTCCTAAAAGTTTAGCCGCTATATCAATTCTTATTTTCATTTTTTTTAAAACCTATCATTTTTGCGTATGAGGTCAAAAAGCTAGGGTAAAAGCAGTGTTTTTTTCCTCAACAAGAGCAGGCAAATACTTAACTGGATTTTCTATTCCTAAACGTCCTTTTAAGTAATCCCAGAAAGAAACTCCTAATTTATAACAGGTCTTTTTTAAGCTCGTAAATGTGTCTCGACACGCTTTACCTGCTTCACTTCGAGTTCCTCCGGATATTTTTCGTCTTTTCACATATTCTCTTATTTCTTGTTCACTTCCATTATTGTGAATAGGTATTTCTGATCGGTCTAATACTTTCAATAGCTCTTTTTTCTTATTGTATATCAAGGATAACGCTCTATTGAAAACATCGCTCGTTGTCTCTGTTTTAAATAATGAATTGAATTCTTTTTCAATATATTTTCTTTTGATTTGTTCAGGTCCTTTTTGATAGGCCTTTAACTTTTGATACAAGTTCCAAAAACGATCAAGTACAAGTTCTGTTTCTTTTTGGTTTTGTGTATTCCAGGGAGTTATTGCCTTTAGATGTCTCTCTTCATGAATCCAGCAAAGAGCATGTTCTAGTATATCAAATTGACCCGCATCATCGCTCAAAATTCCCAAATCTTTCGGAACCCCTTCTGCTAAGAGACCAGATAAAAGAGCACCTTCATTCACAACTCGTATTTCAAGATCCTTAGAAAGATTCAAGTTTTTTAAATATTCTTCCCAGTCTTTTTCATTGTCAAAACTTATTGGGTAATTTGTTCCAAAGGAATTGGCAAGAAGTTCTGCTTTAATGCCTCCCTTTTGTCTTATGTAATCTATTGCGGTTTCGTTGATGAGATATAAAGGTTTTTCCCCCTGAAGTAATTTTAAAAAATTGATACGACTTTTGCTTAGAGTAGTAGAAAACCAGGTGAAAGCATGATTAGTTATTGTAGTACAATAGCCATTTTTTCCCGCATGTCTAGCTTGAGTATCGTCGGTTTGAATGAATGGGGATGTCCTGATACCCACTGAAAGAATATCATTTTTTTCAGAATGAAACATCTCTTTTTTATGATTAAGTATATTTTCAAGCTGTCCTTTTGAGATGTCAATTCCAAAATCATGCAGCTGTCTTAACAGTCTTGGTCTTGTTACAAGAGATCCATAGTATTGATATAAAATAAAACAGATAAGATTAGAACCAAAATGCCCTGTTATATTTTCCGGCAATTTTCCTACAATATAGCTTCCATCAGGGCCCTTCCACCTTTCTAGAAGATATTTTGTGTTGTGATTGACTATCAATAAATCTTGAACCACATACGAGTTTAGGTCTTTGAAAATTGAACCTTTGGGTAAGTTAGGCGGAATAATCCTTTGAACACTATGAATTTTTAGTTCGCTAGTTTTACTCTTTTTTACAATTTCAAATCCTTTCTCATTTTCATTATGATCAGGATATGACTTTTCTAGTGAACTTGGCGGTACTTTGGGCTTTTTATTGCCTTTTTTTAGAATGGCTATTTCATCTTTGAGTTTTTGAATTTCTTCTTTAGCTTGGATTAATGATGAGGCTTGTTGTTGAATGATTTGTAATAATAATCTTACTAGAGGAGTTACATCGGCTTCAGGTATATCTGGAACTTGGATAATTTGGTCTTTCATGGTCAAACATAATATCAAATTCTTTATTTTTTAAAAATAAAATTTACCCGAACTTTTTGACCTCATACGAGAATTACGTAGATTTGATCAAGCAGTTACTAGCCCTGGGACAGATGCCCAATATTTTGGCTATATCTCCATAAGACCTTGTCTCTCCCTTAGGAATTTTCTTCACTTCCTCATAAATTTTTTCAAAAACCTTTCCCACAGCTTTTTTCAGATTACCGTTTATAAATAATTGGAACTCTGCTTGAAAAACCACAGATTATCTCATAAGTTATTGTCTTTGATTTTTCTGCAATCTCCCTGGCTTTTATTTCTTCGGATTGCTGCTTTCCTATCAAGACAACCTCATCTCCAATCTCAATTTTTTCTTCTCTAATATCTACCATCATGAGATCCATGCATATACGCCCTACTATATCAAAGCGTTTTCCTCTAATCAAAACCTCTGAATTATTTGATAAATGAAAAGGATATCCATCACCATATCCTGCAGTAATGACAGCTATTTTTGTGTTCTTTTTCGTGTAATAAGTATGATCGTAACTTATTCCCTGACCCTTTTCTACTTTATGTATAAGCCGAACTCTGCTTTTTAAAGAAAGACATGGCTTTATCAGAGATAATTTCTCATGCTCCAGCCCCATTGGAATATATCCATAAGCTAAAAAACCAGGTCGAGTCATATCGAAATGGTATTTTGGAAAATTTATTATTCCACCGGAATTACATAGATGACCCAAAATACCGGGATTTTTTTTCTTCAATGGAAGAAATATACTCTCAAAAAGAGATCCCTGCTTAACGTTCAGTTCTAATTCTTTCTTTTCACTGGAAACAAAATGGGAATAAATACTTATCAGATCGGTATTTCTATTACTAAGAAGCGAGGAAATAATCTCTTTTGCATCAGAAATACTAGCTCCTGCTCTATTCATTCCTGTATCAACTTTTACATGGACCTTGCTTCTTATATTCTTCTCTGAAAGATAGACAGCTAAATCCTCCATCTGTTTTTTACAGCCTATTGACGGTTCTATTTTATGATGAATAATTGTTGGGATTTCTTCTTTCAGAAAAGGGCTTAGAAGCAAAATGGGCATATCTATATTTTTCTCACGAAGAACAACTGCTTCATCAACCCTGGCCACAGATAAATAATCTACATTTGCCAAAGCTGCTGCCTTCGCTATTTCATAAATTCCATGACCATACGCATTGGCTTTTATTGACAAACAAATCTTTTTGTTTTCAATATATTTTCTTATTTCTGAAATATTCGTTTTAAATTGATTTAAATCAACTTCGACATAAATAGGGCAGTATATGTTATCCATAGAAGCTCTTCCTGAAAAAAAAATAAAGAACTTTTTTCTAAAATTTAATTTTAATTTAATTTTACAAACATACATCGTTTGCATTCAATGTTTTTATTTATTTGAATGGATCTTCTTTTCTTCTTACACCTCCCATCGATAGACTTATTTTATGCTTCCCTGCAAAATGAGATTTTCTTTGGAATAAAGAGGATAAAAGGGGACTGGTCCCCTTTTATCCCCCATTTTTCATGGATTATTGTGCTATGTAGGATTTCATGCGTATTTTTTCTTGAAAAGTTGCTCTATATACAATAATATGAATTTAATATTAATTACTTATACCCAATCAGGTAATCCATGAAAATTTTTATAAAAAACCTACCTAAAGAACTAACAGAAGAACAGTTGAATGATTTAATATCCGTTTATGGAACTGTTGTTTCAGTAAAAATTCTTACAGATTCAGATAGCGGAGAATCAAGAGGATGCGCTTTTGTTGAAATGGGATCTAGAGAAGATGCTCTACATGTTATAAAAAAACTAAATGGCGAATCCCTCGAAGAGAATATATTAGTTGTTGAAGCAGCCCGTCCAAAGAAATAACCTATATATAGGTTTTTTTTTCGTGATAAAAAAAGAAAATCTTTCTAATCAATACGTTGCTGCTTTCTCTTTAACACTCATATTTTTACAAAAAAAATGAAACCGAAAAACAAAGAAATTAAATATTACGGAATCCATGCCTGCCTGGAGATATGGAAAATTCGACCGACAGATATAATTCGTGTATATCTGTTAAAGGAAAACCTTCCAATTTTTTCTGCCCTTTTAAAATGGTGCGCAAACAGCAAAAAAAGTTACCATATCGTAGCTGAAGAAGATCTTTGCAAACTAACCGAATCGACTCATCATGAGGGCGTCTGCATGTTGGCTGTAGAGAAAAGCTCTTTACCTTTTCAGAAAATTTCCCTAAATGACCCCTGTTTACTCTACCTGGACGGAATCTCCAACCCCCACAATGTTGGATCAATAATCAGGACATGCACACATTTTGGAATAAAGCATATTATAGGCGAAAAAAATAAGCTCCCCGGCTTAAATCCATCAGCCTGCAGAATAGCAAAAGGCGGGGCTGAGCATGTTTCAATATCCTATCTAAACAATATTAATGATCTAAAAGTCCTGAAGAAAAAGGGATATATCTTTATTGCAACTGACTCCAACAGTAAAAAAGCAGTTTCATTATATAAATATAAATTTCCTTTGAAATCACTGATAATTTTAGGAGCCGAAGATAAAGGCATTTCAAAAAACATCATGAAAGAAGCCGATGCCACATTAATAATCCCGGGTTCCGGAAAAATTGAAAGCTTGAATGTATCTGTTGCAACAGCCCTTTTTCTAGGAGAATATTGGCGTCAGAAAGAAATATAAACCCTCATAAAACAAGCAAAAGAATTAAAAAATGAAAGAACCATTGCCCTACTTCGGTTATCTGGCTCCCCATGGTTTTGAAAAAAATCTGGAAAACGAGCTTGATGCTATCGAAGAAAGATATGGTAACCTCTTTTTTTCTTCTACCCCACCGGAAAAAGTATTTTGGGCTCAAAATATTTGGTATGCTCCCTTCAAGGCAAAAATATCATCTATTTCGCATGCCGCAGCTATTCTTAAAGAAGAACAAAGAAATTGGGCTTTATATCCTCATAAAAATATAAGAAGAGCCTATCTAATAGAAGAAAAACTACCATACATCTCAAAAAAGCCACTTTCTTTTCCATCGCCTCTGCCCACCAATCCTCTTGGTTCCTGGACGTTAATTGAAAAAGATACAATGATTGCTTCTCCAAAATGCTCCAGTCTTTTTCCAAATGGAGAACTTCATTTTATTGAATCTAAAATTGGTCCGCCAAGCCGGGCCTATTTAAAGCTTTATGAAATCTTTACTATCTTACAAAAAATGCCACAAAAAACAGAAAGTTGCTTAGAGCTTGGCGCAAGTCCCGGTAGCTGGACTTGGGTTATCTCTCCCCTCTGCAAAGAAATTTTCTGCTTGGACCGCGCTCTTCTTGCTCCAAATATTTCCTCTTTAGAAAATGTTCATTTTTTTAAAAAAGATGCTTTTTCCCAGAAACCAAAGGATTTTCCCCACATCTCATGGTTTTTTAGCGACCTGATATGCTATCCGGAAAAACTTTATGAGTTTATATTAGAGTGGCTAGACCACTGTGAAAATTTCATCTGTACTCTTAAATTCAAAAACATAGCAGATAAAGCAATCGTTCGTTCCTTTTCAGAAATACCAGATAGTCATTTAATTCATCTTTCCTGCAACAAAAATGAACTTACCTGGTTTAGAATAAAATAATTTTAGATTAACATTATTTTCATGTTTTTAAATCTGATATTAAAAGAGATCGATCCTTCTCTATGGAAACACACCTTAGATGGCACATCATCTCACATATAATTCGTGAAGAAAAAAAGGGAACCAGTCCCCTTTTAAACCCCATTTTTTTCATATATTAGACCTTTTGCATAACCTCAACTGAAATAATTTTTTCTCTCTTTTTATGTTTTTTAAACATAAAAAGAAAAAAAAAAGAGGTTCAAAGAGGGCTTGCCCCCTTTGAAAATTCCCCATTTCAAGTAAAGAACTTTTGCATATAAATTGTTATGCAAGAAGTCTATTATTATAAGGCTGTAGCTTCATGAGCGTCTAAAAGGAAGAATGCAAAAGAAATTTTAATAGAGATAATTTAACTCACCTTACGCACTCTCTATAGAGAGTGGTCGTTTTAGTAAAAACATTTTTTCCTATAGCTGTGCGTAAGGTGAGTAATTTAAAAAGAAAATTTAAAAGAAGGCAAGCTCCCTTTTATCCCCTTTTATTTTAGCTTAAGAAAAACACAACACTCCGGTTATTTAAGCAACCAGCGGTGAAGTAATATATCTATAAGATCTCTTTTCTGTAGTAAAATCATATAAATCTCTCTCATCGACTATAGATCCAAGAACACTGTCCACACATTCTAAATACTCACCTTCTTTGATATGATGAAATGATTTAGCTACGCCAATTAAGCAGCTTAAAGATAGAATAACACAAGTAATTTTCATCGATCTAAAAAAAAGACCGACTATACACAAAACATCTTTTGCAATTTTAAAGCAATTGTATAATACCTTTGTTCCTTCCAGGCATTTCGACCCTTTTTGTGTATATTCAATTAAATGTATCGAATGGTTTATCCCTTTAAATATATCTTTTACTAAAAAAGCACCGATTCTTAGTCGATATGCAATAAAAGATCCGAGAAAAGACACGACTGATTCAATAAGATAATATAAATTTAATAAAACGCTTTTTTTATTAGTAAAATCGCTATTTTCAAAGTCATATACAGCAACACATATCGATGATAAATCTTCTACCAAAGCAAATCTTTTAGCTAAATCAGATTTAAATAAGGAAAAACCCGAACTCATTATAGATATAATAGTATCTGCTTTATAAACCCAATTAAATGTACTGACAGGAAACGCTTTATCCTTACTGCTATCTGGCGAACCATCTGTTTCCAAAAGCACAGCTCTATAAGAATGCAAATGACCTCGTGGTCGATGAGGGTGAGGAAGGTAACGTCGAACGTCCAACGCTGCTGGTATCCCTGAAGAGCCACAGGTTTCTTGACAACGTTCATCACCTTCGTCAACAGACACATCTGGAAAACAATATTTATATATCGCTAATAGAACCATTAAACACCCCGAAAAATTACGTTTATAATACCACAATAACCAGTCAATTACAAGACGTAATTATCCCTAACAAAAAACAAATAAATTAATAACTACGTAATAATAAATAATTAAAATTAATAATAAGAATTTAAAAAAGCAAACGATGTTTTTTAACTTCCTTAAAAAAAATATAAGAAATCTTTAAATCACCTAGACAGCCGGGAGAGAAGTTCGGTCGAGAAGTATAGATGTTTTAAGGAAAATAACTGAGGAAATCAGCTCCTGAAATATTGTTTCTTCTAAAAAAGCAGTACGTATTTACTTTCTCTATTAGTCCAAACATGCATTCTAAATATACTGAATGTGATTCAAAATTTGGCATTACTCTATTAAATAAAGGGGATCTCCAAGGAGACTGGTCCCCTTGGAACTCTTTTCTCTTTTTATTATAAGACTTGCGGAACAAACAATTTATGAAAAATCTTAAATATACAATTTCTTTTATTTAATCAATAAACTAAATAGTTTAACCTGGAAGTTTTTCTTATACTAAAGTACAATTACAGCATTATTTTATTTTTAAACAATAAATTAACTTAAGGTGATTTATATGAAGAAAAAAATGTTATTTTTATTAGTGCTTCCTTTTTTTACTCTGTCTTCTTTCATTTCTTGCAAATGTTACTATATGACAAAGACCCGCTATTGCAAACATCACTATATGACAGAGACACAAAGAGCAGAGTCTTGGATGGAATATACTTTTAACAATCTGATAGGCCTGAGCGAAGAAGAGGTCATAGTTAAATTAGGGGCGCCTCAGAAAATTGATAAAATCGATAATTTAAAAATCTACCATTATTATAAAAGCTATGGATTTCGTACACGGGTCGCCGTCCATCCATACCGGCATCGTGTATATGGCAACAGAACATGGGAAACTTACGATCAAGCTCAAATTATTTTTAAAAAAGGTATAGCCATTGGTTGGAATGGTAACGTTCAAAGGTAAAAAACCATAAGCACGATTAAGTAGATTTGATCAAGCTGTTACTAACCCGGGCAAAAAACATTAGAACAAAAATTAATAGGCAGGCTTTACTTCACCACTAACATAAAGCCATTTACCATCAACCTTTCGAAAAAAACTTTTCTCCCAAAACGATACATCTTCTCCATCCTGAGATAAGTGAGCAACAAAGGTAACATAAGCTTCAGCATCCTTACTGGAAAAGTCAATGATCTCTAAAGATTCAAAATCCGTCATTCGACAAAAATCCAGAATCTCATTTTTCCAAAGTTTAACATCTTTATTGTACTGCAAATTTTCTGTATCAGTAGTTCTAATTATATATTCAGGCAAATGGAAAAAGTAAGCTGAATACCGGCTCCTCATTAAACTTAAAGCATCTTCAGGATTCTTTCCATCATGATATGGTTTGCAGCAATGCTCATATGTTTTTCCAAAGCAACAAGGACAAAATTCTTCAATCATCAAAAAATATTTCCGGATATTGTTATTTATGTTCTTGTATATCAAAAAAATTAAATTCTATTAAAGT
>Ga0364919_10297_pt2 | contig 18372 bp, 18 predicted proteins | sample SorcelJu500001C7_2_FD_206953 | JGI IMG/M metagenome (GOLD analysis project Ga0364919, IMG submission 206953) | Enriched cells from Trout Bog Lake Hypolimnion, Wisconsin, USA - BchlTB.June20.5000.01.C7 | ecosystem: Environmental > Aquatic > Freshwater > Lake > Hypolimnion/Profundal zone | place... | reverse complement strand
TTGCTGGCAAAGATGAGCGAGACTGTGATTACAATTCATGGCTGCCGGGGTGAGGAACCAATCGTTTACATTGGCGGCTTGGATACTCTGCTAATCCGCAAAATTCAGGATCACTTACAGCGTGGAGGGTTTACTGTTCTGCGTCACCCGAACCCCGAACTTCAAGGCGTGCATCCCAAAAACCTATGTAACCTCTCCGCCATGGGTAAAGGGGTGCAACTGGAAATTGCAGTGGAATTGCGCCGGCAAATGTTCTCGGACCTGACGAAAAAGGGCAGAAATAATTACACGGAGGTCTTCCACAGGTTCGTTGAAACGATACGGCAGGTTTTGAAATAAGTTGCTCCCAATTTGTTTCACACTGGGGTATTTGAATCATGAAAATCTATTTCACAGGACCACTCTTTTCCGAAGCCGAACGATACTGGATACGATCAACCATCCAACAGATCGAATCCTTTTCTTTTCGGCATGGGGCACAGATTGAGATCATCTTCCCTTACGATCTCATCACCCAACCCGAGATTGAATCCCTCGGGAATAACGCCAAACACGAAATCTTTTCCCGCTGCAAGTCTCATCTCGATGACGCCGACATGGTAATTGCTTTGCTGGATGGCCCTCAAGTTGACGATGGTACCGCCTGGGAAATCGGCTATTTTTATGCCAGGAAGAAACCCGGACAGAAGATTATAGGGGTACGAACTGATTTACGAAGATCCGGCGAATGCGAGGGCGGATGTGTGAATTCCATGATAGAAGGGGCTTGCGAGAAGATTGTGAGGAGCAGGGAGGAGCTGCTGGAGAGGATTTTCGGTCTCTGTGGATAAAGAATGTAAGGGCAAGCTCTAAAATTCCCACAGGTTGAAACCGTTTTCCGATTTCATGCGCCAATGCGGAGCGTAACTCATGGCGGCATCTGCATCCTGGACAGAGAGAATTTACGTGGTACAGTACATCTGGAAATGTGTTCAGTTTGACTATGGCTTCCTATCACCCCCATTATCCACCAAACTCGTTTCAGCCATGCACAGCCAAGAGGACAGACTCAGTGCTATTTCAGATCATATTCCCTTGATACTGGAGATCGACCTTCGATGAGAGCGTGAGCCTTATCCGAGTTAGAAATCCTGAGAATTCTGAGGCGTTCACGAATGCACCAATCTCTTTCTACAATCATTCACATTCCACATAGTTCGACGGAAATCCCTGTCGATTATTTGCCCTCTTTCCTGCTCTCTCCAGAAGAGATCCACTCCGAACTTACCAAGATGACGGACCATTACACTGACGAGCTTTTCGGCATAAATTCCCCAAGAGTGGCTATAGTCCGCTTTCCGGTAAGCCGTCTGATTGTTGACCCTGAAAGGTTCTCGGATGATTCACACGAGATTATGGCACAGTACGGCATGGGGGCGGTTTATACGTGCACTTCGGACTTGAAGGCTCTGAGAGTGCTGGATGACGGCAAGAGACAGCAGTTACTTGAGCGGTATTATCACTCTCATCACAGAAGACTAAACGCTTTGACTGATAAGTGTCTCCAAGAAACCGGCAGATGTCTAATTATCGACGGGCACAGTTTTCCTTCGGTTCCGCTTCCTTATGAACTTGACCAGGTGTTAGACCGTTCAGACATTTGCATTGGCACTGATCCTTTCCACACCCCTGATTGGCTGAAGGAATTCGCATCTGAGATTTTCCGGCAGAATGGCTTTTCAGTCGCTTTGGACCACCCCTTTTCTGGATCGTTGGTTCCAAGCGATTTCTATCTGCGGGACAAGCGGGTCGCCTCAATCATGGTAGAAATCAGGCGGGACCTGTACGTGAATGAACTGACAGGCAGTAGGCTTGACACTTTCCATCTCACTCAGAATGTTCTCCGCGACATTATCATGAACATTATAATCAGAGCAGAGGCCCTCAAGTGAATGTGATGTGTGACACGAAAGTGCATTCAGGCAATTGAGTGCTGCCTGTCTGTGAACGTCCGGAGCTCTGGACCGAAATGATTCTGGTCCGATGATCCTATTCGAAATTTCTGATTTCTAAATCGCAGGCTGTAACAGAATATTGGTCCTAATTTCCTCAACGCACTGGTCCAACGTAAGTCCCTCGAAGATTTCCCACCACTGCCCTGTGTATCGCATGTATGCCATGTTGAATTTCTCATCTTCGGCATATTCCAGGCGGGCAAACCTGGACTCGAAATACTCCGAAATCGCATTGGGACTTGGGGAGCGCCATGTTGAACAGAAATAGAAGTAACGCTGATGCCATTTTGTGAAGATATCGACGGGGTAGTTCCGCTGGTAATCTTTGGGCGGTTCCCTGATGAAATGGGGTTTGAGAAAGGATTCTACCAACTTATCGGCCTTGGTTTTGACAACTGCTTTCAGGTACTCGGGAACCTTGGGTTTTGGTGGCTTCGGCGGCACGTACATCCAGCGCTTTTTTGTCGCCATTCTTACCCCCGCTATTTCGAAAGCAATCAAGATTTGTGAGCTTGAGTTCCGGAACCCCTTTCACTTTTCAGACTCTGCTTTTATACTCTTTCCGGCAGAAGCTGTCCTGCAATTTAGGCGTATGGCCCCACTCAAAAAGGATGAAACAAGCTGTGGAAAAGAAGCCACGAGCCAAAAAGGCGAACAAAGTCACGTCTCATTCAAAGAAAAGCACAAGAAACAAATTCAAGGAAAAGTGTCAAGTATGCGGAGAGATGGTACCGAACTACGACATTATCCATCTGGGGAGCGGCGGAAAATACCGTCGCCACTGCACCCGCTGCTACAATCGAGTGATTTCTGAGATGTATGAACTCGACTTCGAGCATCCAGACTTTCAGCCAATCATATTAAGAGACGTTGACGGGATTCCGCATGAATTCCATTTCCGGACACGGGTCATCGGCACAGGAATCTCGATTGAGGCCCTTGAAATCAGAGATGGTGGGCCAGCAGGGTATGAATTCCAAATGATAGGTGATCTTGATGCCGATCCACTGGAACTGTTTGGTCAGCTTTTCGAGCGGATTCGGACTGCCTTGTCAAGGAAACATATACAGGCTGGGGAATATGGACTCCAAATTTGCGATGAAGGAATTGTTCGAGCGAGAATTGACGAGGACGACGAAAATGAATACGAGAGGATGCCTCGATTGGTCATAGACGGGAAATCAGTGTCTTGGGAAGAATTTGGGAGAATGCTGATGACCTATACCGGATGGAACTTCAAGATGGAGATATTTGACCGGTCTGGAATGAGGTAGCTACCACCATCCATGAGGACCAGCAACGGAATGGGCTTCCGACTCAGCATATGAAGGTTACATGATTGTGCTGAACAAGGCTGGTATTCTTATTTTGCGTTCAGATTAAACCCTAGTTCAGCAGCTTCAAGTTTTATGGTGGCGGGCGGACGTTTCAACCTCTGGGCAATCTCGGCAAGAGGCACGCCTTGGGTCACAAGAGCTTTCAATTGTGTCACTTGTTGTTTCGTCCAGATTGTCTGTGACTCCACCGATGACGTATTAGCCGTTCCGGAAATACTGCTTATGGCCATTGGAATCTCCTTTCCGTAGTGTCTCCTTAGGATTTGCGTTGGCATCCTGGTTTCGATGCATTCTTAACAATATAATCGGCGATTATGGGAAAAAGATTACTTTTTTGATCTTATGTCAACATAATGTTTCAGTAGGAAGGTACATCCATGTATGACTTCTGAGAGACTTGCAAATTTTTATGAAGTCAGAATGGGTATTAGTAGATAACCTCAACTGGATGAGAAGATTTTTCTACACTGGTACGCTGATCGTTTCTTGACATCGACTGGATGGGCAAGGATCAATTGAATATCTTAATGAAAGTGGCGACAGGTCGAAATGTCCATCCGCTGCCAGTAATCACGTTTGTCAGCGGTGTTTTCATTTCCGAAAGCTGAAACCGGTAATTGTAGGCGGCTCCGAAAACAAGCTTGCCGTTCTTAAACAACAGCCCGTACTCTGCTGCCCTGTCATAGCTAAAAAAGTCGATACCAATGAAAAAGGACCCAAACATGCTAAAATGACCAACGCCTGCCCTGAAAGAGCATCCCCATTCCCTATCCTGAGCGCTCACCCGCTTTTTTTCTACGTCCAGCAACAGCTTGACTTTATGCAGCACTTTCAATCCACCGGCTTCCATCAAACCTGCCCACTTTGTGTCTGCGATCCGCCACTCTGAGACCAGTTTGCCGTTCTTGTCTTGAATGATATGAAACGGGAGATCGAGTTCGTTTATGGCAAGAAGACGTGATCGAAGTTCGGCATCATCCACGGGTTCCTCACCGGGCTGGGGCTTGACCGTACCAACCCAGCTCCCCATTCGAAACATCGGAATAGTGACAAACACCGCATAAATGAGAACCAGCGAGACAAAAGCCCAGATTCCGGCTGTTGAGTTGAAAAGTGATCTAAACAAGAAGATAAAAATCCACGGCACACCAAAGAGCGCCAGGAGTCCAAGAAAAAAGATCGCAAAGCGCACCCAGACCTTTTCAACACTGTCGATAAGAATAAACGCTCTATGAACAATGCGGCGCAGGACACCCATCGTTTACCTCCCACCACCTTCAATCTCATTTTGGAGCGACTCGGGTTTCCATTGGTTACTTCCTTCAAGAGAGTCCCCCCTCATTTTTTTTCACAGTCACGCAAATTTGTCTCAAGGGAAAAGCTGATTTTGCCGACAATAATTATGACACCTACTCCTTCTTGTAGCCGGGAGGCCCTCCTCTCCCGGCTTCTTTTTTGTGCCTCACGGGAGGCAGATTCGTAGCCAAAATTCCGGGCTGACAAGCTTATGTTCTGAATGGGTCGCAGCAAATAAAAATCGTAGACCCTCTTTCTGCTTTAACCTTCTTTTCTGATCGGCTGGAATTTGTTTACCTTCAATGGGCTTCATTTTCTTCGGGTGCGACGTGTTTGGACACCACACGCATTGGTCTCCTTCCCCATGGAGATCAAGCCAAGCATCAAATCTTTTCCCGCTGCAAATCCCATCTCGATGACACCGATATCGTAATCGCTCTGCTGGAGGGCTCACGGATAGATGATGGTACTGCATGGGAAATCGGCTATTTTTATGCCAGGAAGAAACCTGGACAGAAGATCATCGGCGTCCGGACTGATTTCCGTAGAGCTGGTGAGTACGAGGGCGGATGTGTGAATTCCATAATCGAGGAAGCGTGTGATTGTATAGTGAGGAGCAGGGAGGAGTTGCTGGAGGCGATTGTTCAGGTTTTCTGAGACAACAGGAAGCAATGAACATCTGATCTGTTTTGCAGTTTGTTTCCCCTTGGCATTTTTGCCTCGCCTTATCATTTCGCACTGGAATTTTCAGTCAGGAAACTCCACATAGGCAGTAAAAGACTCACGAAGAAGCCGATTTTTGCCGAACCATACCTCAATATGGGTGGTCTACCCCCAGTGTACCGGTACAATAGATTTAAGGGACAATTCTTGATAAACGACAGGGAGCAGGACCGGTGGGCGAGAGAAAAATGATAATTTTGACAAAGCAGTTTCTAATGAGTCTCCCGAACGGAGTTTTCATCATGAGCAGCCATATAAACTCCTCGGGTAGACCCAGATGTGCAGAATACGTCCTTTCCACGACCGGTGAGCGAGAAAAACAATGGGAAAATTTTATATCACATGGTTGCCACAATCGATTTTGCTCAGTATTCGGGAGTGAGGAGGAAGCGATAGATTACTTGATCTCGCCCAGATACAAAGGATACCCTCGTACTGAACCGGATAATGAATCGCCAAAGGCACCTGGATCACAACTTAGGGTTGTCAAATAGGAAAGCTGAAATAGCTATTTTTAATCGTGATGGAGCTTCCCGGTGATGGTCATCATAGTCGACGCCTTTTCAGCAGACTTTCAGTAACCCAGCTTTTGCATATTTCGGGCTCATATTGAACACAGCTGCGCTCATAGGCCCAACTTAGAAACTCCGGTCGCTTGGCAGCCGTAGTGCAAAGATATTTCGGGTCAGGTATGATGCCAACACGCCCTAAATCGAGCCGGTCGGAATCCCAGCAAGTTTGAATGGTGACATCGCCGGTGGTCAGTCCGTCCGTATGGTGGGCGCAGGCGGTTTCAAACAAGCTGAACTCATCATCAGAGAGATGGAATGCTTTGCCGTTCAATATCTTACCAAGCTCTGCTCCACGCCGACCGTGACCGGGATCTCGGTTTTCATTGATACGCCGAGAATCGTGAAAGACGGCGAAAAGCGCTACCACCCGAGTTTGAGCACCGGTAAGTGAAGCCAAGCGCAAACCATTCTCAAGGACATGCGCCCAATGGGTAATGCCGTGGATACCAATCCAAGGCAACTGGTACTCATTCAGGATAGTTTCAATGAGCAAAGGGGTAACATAATCCAAAGCCGACAACCGCTCTTTTGTTGCCATTCCTGTCCTTTTAGCTATTTCCCAATTATGCGGTCTCTCTCTCTTTTCGACCGGTACCCTCAATCCCTCTCCGCGTTCATCTTGGCTCTCAAAGGACCGGAGCATCTAAAAGTCACTACTCTCCTCTGCGGCAGATCAATTGGCTCTCCCGTCTGTGGATTCCTGCCCTGTCTTTGACTCTTTTCTTTCACTGAGAATTTCCCGAATCCGCTGATGAGAATATCTTCGCCGTTTTCGAGAGATCGCTTTATCAGCTCGAAAAGGGTGTCGATAATCTGGGCGGAATGAACCTTGGTGAAGACGTTTTTGCCGAACAGATCTTCGACGAGTTGGGCTTTGGTTACAGTCATCGGTGGCTCCAGAATTTGTACATGAACGGTTTGTGGGACGAAGAATGATACCGTAGTGGCCGGAAGGACGCAAGGATAGAGCAGACCGGCAGGTATTTGGAGTTTAATGGAATGAGAGCCTGTCAAAAATGGTTCGAAGAAAGTTCAGTTTGCCAAAATGGCGAATTGACAAGCCGGCTTTTCCCTTACAGAAGCTTGAAATGATTACGTCTCCGGGCGTGAAAATTCTTGCCCAAATTTTGCCCAAAATCGTAAAAACAAAGGTAGGCAAGAGTAAAAATGGTGATAATCAACGGAAGGTCCAGTGATATTAAGATATTGATTTAACTACTATTTTATCTACTTGGTGTTACCCGATGTTACTTCATCCTTTTCGTTCAGATCTGATAACGTGTCCGTAGCCCGTGCCGATCTCCCGCTTTAGAGAGATGATTCTTGATGTGACACAGGCGAAGCACCTGTCGGCGTCTTCATCGAGGCATATTTTGTTGGGATAGAGTTCGTAGAGGCGGCGCGCTTCGGCGGGGGTGATATTGGGCATCATGATGTTGGCTCCCGCCTGGAGAGCTTTTTCCCTGCCGACGGGATCGAGGCTTCCCATGGCTGTTGTCGCTGGAATGTGAGAATAGGGAAATACCAGCCTCAACACGGCGACGAGGCGCAGCGCCTGATCGAGCGTTCCTCCCTGTTCGTTTCTCAAGGGGGTTTCGGGATGCGGAAAAAACGGACCTATACCGATCATTTCCACCCCCATTCGGTGCATCCAGATGACGTCTTTACCAATACTTACGGCATCCTGGCCGGGGAGTCCCACCATGATGCCACTCCCCAACTGGTAGCCGAGATCTTTCAGGACTAAGAGGCAGCGCTTTCTTTCTTCGAGGTTGTCATCGGGATGGAGCCGACTGAATATTTTTTCATCAGTGGTTTCGATTCTGAGCAGATACCGGTCGGCGCCGGCTCGCCTCCATTCCGCATACGTGTTTCTGTCGCGTTCTCCGAGACTGAGAGTTATGGCAAGATCCGTCCGGGCTTTTATTTCGGATATGATCCCGGCCATGGATTCCGTGTCGAAGGACAAATCCTCGCCGGACTGCAGGACGATGGTTCTATAACCGAGCCTAGCCGCATTTATTGCAACATCAAGGATATTTTCCCGGGAGAGCCGGTAGCGTTCAAGTTTGCGATTATCTTTTCTGAGACCGCAGTATGCACAGTTTTTTCTGCAATAATTCGAAAATTCCACGAGGCCCCTCAAGTGAACGGCCGCGCCCATCGTCCTCGCTCTCAGTCTGTCAGCGGCGAGGATGAGGGTTTGAAGTTCTTCCCCTTCGGATTCGAGCAGCGGAACAAGCCATTCGATGGCCGGTTCTTTTCTGTTCAAGGCCGCCGTCAACGCATCAGGGAAATTCATTCTTTCTGCTCCGCGTCACTTGATCCCGGCAGGGCGCCACGGGGTTGCCGCCATTCTAATCATAGTGATTTCCAGCCGCTGTTATCAAAATCCCCTGAATGTTATCCTTTCGCGGCAAAATCGTCCACTTGGAACCCTGGCGGACCAAAAGAAAAGGAACGGTTCGATGGAAAAGAATACTGGCGCTTGAAAGGCCGATTTCCCTGTATCCGCCTTGCCGGATATCTGCTATTCCATTCATAACGGCAGTGTGTATGATATGTTCTTATAATCGGAGACTTTTTGCTGGGAAAATATTTGCGAAAGGTCCTTTCGGACCCCGGAAGGAATTTTAATGAAAGCGATAAACATCGAGCAACCGTTTGCATTCGAGATCATGAGCGGCCGGAAGACAATCGAGATAATGAACTGGGATACTCTCCACAGGGGGGATCTCCTCATATGCTCCTCGCGTAAACCTGCATTCCCGCGCGAGGATATGGATGAGATGGAGGAAGATTACGGATGTACATTCCTCTACGGACAGGCGCTTTGTGTTGTGCGCCTGGCTGATGTGCGTCAGATGAGGAAAGGAGATGAAGAAAAGGCCCTTGTCGATGCGTTCAACCCGGAAGGTTTTTCCTGGTTGTTCGAAAATGTGCGTCCCGTCATTCCGGTTCCGGTGAAAGGGCGGCAGGGTCTGTTCGAGGTCGATGACTCGCTCGTTGCTCTATCTCCATTCGGATATGATGAGCCGGTTGCCGTGAAGAAGGGGACTCGGGCCAAAGATCTCGGTATCGATTTTTCGGGCTGGCATGGCAGGACGTCCGATATCGTTATCGAGGACGGAGAACCAAGAATCCGTGTGATGTGGGACAGTCTGTCCCTGCGGGAAATCCCCCTTTCGGTCCTGAAGGAGTGCGAGAAAGAGGGGATCGACTGGACCGGGGTGCTCCTGCGCCTGCATGAGCTCGAACATGCCGGCCCAAGGGATACGTGGGAGGATATCCAGGGTACGATTGAGAGTATCGTAGAGGAAAATCCGGACATTTTTGAGGAATGATGCCTGTTGCTTCCATTTTCGAATTTATGGACGGATGTCTATTGTCGGGTAGAGTCCTTTTAATGCCCCCTCAGGATAAGGCTGGATGGTATTGAATGAGATGTTCCGGACTTGCTGGGCATGACCCCGGTTCTTGACTCCGTCAAAGTAGGCGCCGTTGGCTTCCAGAATATGTTCGATACGGGTCGTGAAGGCTTCGACAAAAGCAGAGCCGCTTCCCTCAAAGCGCATCGAGCCTATTTCCAGTTTGCCTGTGAGTGATGCCAGTCGATCTAGTGAAAGGCTGTTTTGTTCCAAATCCCTTCGGTTTCCAATAAACCCCCAGATCAACTGACGTTCGGGGATTTCCAGGGGTTCCTCCAAGTGGATAATTGTGTGAGGCATGACAATGCTGCCTGCTCCTATGCCGAGCTTGCTTTCTCGCATTCCTCGAAGAAAAGAATTGAACCCTACGAACACCTTTTCTCCAAGTCTTGCATCGATCACTTTGGCGCCGTGGGCGCCGATATTATGGCCTTCGAGGCGGGAATTGAGGATATAGCTGTTTTCCTGAGCATTGGACCCTTTTCCGAGGCATGCATTTTCAAGATAGGCCCTTTGGGCCACAAGTACGTTTTCCCCAATCTCGATTTTCCCCTTCACCACGGCATACCGGCTGAGCGAGGCTCCTTGAGGAACCGGAACAGCGGACCCGGACTGAACCATTTCGAACACCCGTTGAAAATCGTCCTTACGCCTTTCGGCAAAGTCCATGAATATCCCGGTAGGCTTCCCGCCGGGTTCCAGATGAATATATCGCTTCAAGGTTTCCTCTGGAAAACGATAGCTGAAGTCGAAAAGGTTAGAATTGAGCCAAACCTGCCCGGCTTCGATAAAACGATGAGAAATTTCATCTGTCTGCACATAAGCATATGTACCAATTACACAATCGTGAACCATGGTGAAATCGATAGTACTGAATGGACCGAGAAAGCTGCCCTCCACGGGTGACCCGTGAATGTTGGCGTGGTGCATGGAGGCCGTATTCTGGATAAAGAATTCTTCAGGTCTTTCGGGATCGTGCGAGTGATTGTGTATGAGGTTCATAATTAGAAAACTGTCCCTGATCTGAATTACCTCGTCGTCATGCAGGGGTATTTCCAGGTTTTCGAATTTGAAGATATCACCCCTGGCCTTTAATTCATCGCCGCGGACGTCATTCTTGTAAAGGACGGAATGGTCTACGATGCATTTGCCCAGAAAATAGCTTCCCGCGACGCTTGAGTGGGTGAAGTGGAAATGGAGAGGGTGATGCAGAGTCAGTGCATAAAACGCGTAAAACCGGGAGAACTGTTCGAGCGGGATAATGTGCCTAATGTATATGCCGGCGTCAAATGCGGGTTTCCTCAGGTTCACGTTAACACGGTCAATGATGCGATCAATGAGCTTTTCCAGGTATTCCACGGGGAACCTCCTCGTTGTTTTTTGTCCTGTCCCACACGACCTTTCCGCTCTTTATGACCTGTTCAACCGTACCAACTCCGATTGGGTGTGGGAATCGACAAAAACGGGCAGGAACGCCCGATTTTGAGCGTCGATTACCGTATATCCGGACCTGTCGAATCCTTCCGGGACCTCGGCCGAAGCGCCTACTGCCGTTATGATTTCATCCGTTATGATGACCGTGCCGTTCGGGATGACATTCAGGTTCGGCATCTCCCGGCTGCGCTTGGCTCTAAAACCGCTGCAGGTGACCAGTTCCGTAGCGTTTTCGATGATGAGGTTCCCGTTCAAACGCCCTCTCTTTTTTCAACTTCTTGGACGATTGCGAGAAGTTCCTTTTCCACTGCCGGGTCCAGGGGAGAGGGTTGGTGCTCGCTGAGAATCTTCTTAACCTTCTGTTTAGCGGTATCCAGCATTCCCAGAGAACCCTTGGCCAGCCAGTTCTCATGGGAATCCCGGTCGCATATTTGGGGTATGTAATGTTCTTTCTGGAAATTCGACAGTGTGTGTGCCTGGTTCAGGTAATGTCCTCCCGGACCGACCTTTTCGATAATGTCGATGGCAAGAGCGGCGTCATTGACCGTGATCCCTGCGAGCATCCGGTGGATCATCCCGCAGATTTCGTGATCGATGACCAGGCTTTCAAGGCTTACTGTCAGCGCATGGTCCATGGTGCCGGGGTAAAAGATCTGGTTGATTCCAGCCAGCGCAGGAGTCATGAGGGTGAGCGTCTTCTCGATTCCCGCCTGGATGTCGAGGGACTTGGATTCGGTGTTGCTGCCCGTTCCACGGCTGGGCACCTTGTAGAATTGGGCCATTTGGGCATGGGCAACGTTGATCATGCCGGCTTCGACGCCCCCGAGCGATATGGTGCCGTTGCGCATATCCATGGCGGCGCCCACCGTCCCCATCAAAACCGGAGTTCCGGGATTGACGAGTTGGGCGACCACCATCATTCCCAGGATCTCGGCTGTTTGCAGGGCGATGGTGCCGGCCATCGTCGCAGGTGAAGTGGCCCCCGACTGGGGTTCAGATGCGATATCGATGGGGAGGCCCATTTTGGCGTATTCTATCAGGCCTTCCGTCTGTTCCGGCGCGAACGTCAGGGGCGATATCACATTGCAGGTCGTGAACATGTTGGGTTTGCGCCTCAAAATATCTTCGCCGCCTGCAATAACGGCTGCCATGCGGATGCAGTCCTTTGCTTTCTGCCTGCCCCGAACGACGCCCTTGATGACCTTGGAGGAGTTCCTCACACTGGCGAGGTAGCCGTGGGCATGGGATACTTCATCCGCTACTCCTTCTATGTGCGGCATAATAGCGCCGCTGTGAAGAAGGGTATAATGCTCCATGCTATCGGCGACGCGGACCAGGTCGCACACGTCCTGGAGGGTGGTTCTGCGCCGGCGCCCGGTTTCCGAATCCAGGATGTTCAATCTGCCGATCATCGGTTCATAGAAAACGCGGCGGTCCTCAAGCGGTATCTTGAATTCCGGATCCCGACCGTACAGGGTGAACGTTTCAGGCGACAATCGGATCGCCTGTTCCACAAGATGCGCGGGTATTCGAACCCTGGTTCCGTTGGTCGGGCATCCGGCTTTTTTCAGGATTTGGAACGCCTGATCTTCCCGCACGTCTATTCCGATACGCCAAAGGATGGACAAAGCGCTCAGATGAATCTGCTCGATGTCTTCTTCGGAAAGTATTTTGAGCATGCCTCCCTTTAACATTGACCGAATCTCCTTTCTTAAAGGCAGGACTTGTCCCACAGTTTGAGCGACACGCCGAGTCCTTTTTTCTTCGCTTCACGGTAGACGAAAGAGGCAACGCCTATGTCGAGGCTTCCCACTCCCAGAGGAGAGAAGAATATCCTCTCCTCGCGGCTCTCACGGCCTTTTTTCTTCCCATTGACCACCGCGCCGATGTTTGCATGGATTTTGGCTTCGGTGATCTTCCCGGCCTTAAAGAGCTTGGCCAGAAGGGGTGTTCCCCGGTGGAGGACTTCTTCCCATATATCCACGACGACCTTGTCCGTGTTGAATACAACAGCTTCTTCTTCTTCCTGGTACGAACCCGCATGGACAAAGAGGCTTCCCTTCTTGAGCCAGGCGTCTTTTACGATGGGCTCATCGGCCACGGTCACGGTCACGATGACATCGGAGCCCTCGACCGCCTCCCGGGGGGATTTTACCGGTTGAGCGTCCAGCTTCAGAGTTTCAGCCGCCCAGGCGCAGAAGCCCTCCGCTGCCTCTGGCCGGATGTCATAGCCTTTTACTGTCTTGATTGTGGGCATGGCGGCCTGGATGGCCATTATCTGTGTTCTTGCCTGAACGCCGCATCCGATGACACCGGCAACCTCGGAACCGGGGTTGGCCAGGTATCTCGCGCCCACTCCCGTTACGGCTCCGGTCCGCATGGCGCTGATATAGGTCCCGTCCATAATTGCCAGAGGAACGCCCGTTTCAGCATCGTTCAGGATAGTCAAGGCATGTGCTCTTGGGATCCCGTACTTAGCCGGATTCTTCGGAAAACCGGCAATCCACTTCATTCCGCAGATTTCAAAATCTCCGCCCAGGTAGGCGGGCATGGCGTTAATCCTGCCGCGTTCCCGTTCTCCGAGGTCGAGGATGACCTTCGATGGAAGGTTGACCTCACCGGAGTCGTGCAGAGCGAAGACCGATTCAACTATATCGATGACGCGGCCCATATCGAGGCCGGTCGCGAGTACATCTTCCTGGCTCAGGTAGATGAAATCGTTTTGTCCCATCTTTTGTTACACTCCCATCAACTGATTAATAGTTGCCACTGCCTTGCTGGCATCGGCTGCATAGGCATCGGCGCCCATTTCTTTGGCCCATTTGTCGTTCAGAGGCCCTCCGCCGAAGATGATTTTGTACTTGTTCCGCACGCCCTCCATTTCGAGGTACTCCGTGACCATTGCCATGTATCGCGCCGTGAATGTCATAAGGGCGGATACGGCGATGATATCCGCGTTGTTGCGTTGGGCTTCATCCACGAATTTCGAAGGTTCAACCTCGATTCCCAGATCGATCACATTGTATCCCGCTGCCGTGAGCATGATTCCGACTATGTTTTTTCCTATATTGTGGACATCGCCCTTAACGGTCCCGATTACAATCTGTCCCTTCCTGGTCGAACTCAACTGTTCGGAGGTCAAGTCTCTTTTTAAAATGTTGACGGCCGCCATCATGGCATCTCCGGCCATAACGAGGTGGGGCAAAAAGATCTGACCCTGCTCGAACAGGTTTCCCACCTCTTCGATGGCGGGTGTGAGAGCCTTCAATATGACTTCGAGCGGATCCATTTTCAATTCGAGCGCCTTACGGGCATATTTCTCGGCCGCGTCCACGTCGTAGGTCTTAATAGCCCGGCTCAATTCATCCATTACATTGTTTTCCATTCGGTAACTTCCTTTCATTCAGGTTTCCCGGTATGCATACGATCCCGGCCGGAGGCGAGCTGAACGGGCCCTTCTCGCGACCGGAGATCATCATCCCTTGGTGGCTCCCGCCAGGAATCCTCTTACGAGAGCTCGTTGGACGACCATGGTGATTACGAGCAAAGGAGCAATCATCAGAATGATTCCCGGGAGCAGGTATCCCCATTGAGAGGCGATTCTCCCCATGAATGCCACCATACCCAGGGGGAGGGTTTTCAACTGTTCGGAGCGTATGAATAAGAGCGCCAGAGTATATTCGTTCCAGACGAGAACGAAAGTGAATATACCGCAGGAAATCAGCCCCGGCATGGCCAGGGGCATGACAATCCTGACGAGTGCCTGCAACCGGCCGGCCCCGTCCACCATGGCTGCTTCTTCCAGGGACTTGGGGATGCTGAGAAAAAAGGACCGGAGCATCCACATGCAAAAAGGAAGGCAAAACGCCACATGGGAAATAACGAGGCTGGTCCGTGTATTCAATATGTGGAAAATGCTCATCAGCATAAACATCGGCAAGCCCAGCAGCAGAAGCGGGACCATATAGGAAAACAAAAGGAAGGTGGCAAAGGTATCCCTCCCCCGGAAGGTGAACCGGGTCAGGCTGTAGGCGCCCGGTGTGGCGATGAGCAGCGTAATTGGAGTGGTGAGCAGGGCGACGAGGAAACTATTAAAGAAATATTCGGGATAGTAAGTATCTTTTATGAGATCGATATAATGGGAGAAGATGATCTTATGGGGAAATACGGTCGGCGGATATTGTAAGAGTTCGGAATTCGGCTTCAGGGAACAGAGCAGGGTCCAAAGGAAGGGTGCCAGAATGAAGCCGGCAATGAAGATCGCTGTCGTATATTTTGCGAATGCCGATAGTCTACTGCTCACTTGACACCTTTCCGGTTCGGTATTTGTCCGTGTTTTCACGGGGTCTTATGTAGATCGGCCTGGAAAGCCGGTTTATCAGATATTAGATAATAATTCTTATCTTTCTTTTAATGGGTTGAATATCTTATAATAGACTGCAAACGCCAATATTAAAAAGAAGGTCATGAACATAGCCACGGTACATCCCATGCCGATGTTGTTGTTATCGAAGGCCTCCCGGTATGCCAGAAGGGGCAGGATCTCGGTGGCGTCCATCGGTCCGCCGCCGGTCAGGATGTAAATCAGTTGAAAGTCGTTAAAGGTCCAGATAGTTCTTAGCAGGGCAACGACAAACATCACCGAGGAGAGTTCGGGAAGGGTGATATGGAAGAACTTCCGGAATGCATTTGCCCCATCGAGTTCCGCGGCTTCGTACAGGGACGGCGAAATGGTTTGGAGTCGGGCAAGCAGGGCAATTTCGACGAAAGGGAAGAACCGCCAGGTATTGACCGAAATTGCGGAAATCATCGCGGATAATGGCGTCCCGAGCCAATTGATCGAGAAACCGAAACCCACCTGGAGTATTTTATTGATTATACCGGTTACGGGATCAAACATCCATCTAGCCATGAAGACGGCGCACACGGTTGGTATGAGGTAGGGGAGCAGCACTATTCCCCTTAGCAGATTTCTTCCGGCAAAATCCTGGTTCAAGAAAAGCGCAACCCCGAGGCCCACCGAAAGCTGGAGCACAATGGAGCTGAAAGTGTACACGATTGCATTAAACAGATCGTTCCAGAAAACTTCATTTTGAAGCAGGTTTTTATAATTTTCCAGGCCGACGAATTTGGGGTGGGAGGGATCGAAGCTGGATACGAAATTAAAGCTGAGATAGAGATTATAGAGAATGGGCAGGACGATCAGTATTCCGACGAAGACGAGGCTCGGCATGAGCAGTTTGATGGCAAGGCGCTTTTCGCGCTGCTCGAAGGTCAACGTGGAGTTCATTGCAATCCGATCATTCCGGCCGAAGCCGGAATCCTAACCATCTGATGCTTATAATAAAACCAAATAGGTCCCATTGCGTTGGTAATTGTTGGGTTTCGCTATGCTCAACCCAACCTACACGCCCCTATGCGGGGCACAACCAACCATGAAAATGCCTGTCGCGCACTCGTTGGTTCAAGTCTCCCGACTTGAACCGTTCTGACTTTCGGGCAACTCCGTTGCCTGATCCGGCCGGCGCTTTCAGACAAACCTACACGCTGTCACTATGGTGGGCAACAGCCCGCCCACCAGCCCTTAAGCAGTCTACAGTCTGCGGGAGCTTTTCGTTGAGCCTCTTGCGCTTCGCGCCCGGATAACAAGTATCCGGGCTACCCGTTGCCTTGGTGATTGTTGGGTTTCGCTACGCTCAACCCGACCTACACGCCCCTATGCGGGGCACAACCAAACATGAAAATGTGGACCTTCAAAAACCTGCACCGGCGCCTGCATGAGGGTGGGCAATGCTTCGCTTTTGCCCACCCTACACGCTCCGCATACCGGCAACCAGTTGCCGGAAAAGGAACATCCGGCTGTCTTACATTTTGACCTTCTCGATCAGCTTTTCGAGTTCCTTTTGAGCCCAATCCGCTGCCGCTTTTGGATCTTCATTTTTCAAGGTTACCCTCTGCACCGCATCGGGAATGATGTTTGCTCCTCTGATCGCCTGCCAGTAAGGGCTTGCTTCAGGGTTTCCCGGAGGTTTGGTCGGGCTGAAGCCGATTCCTGCGTCGCACGCCTTCAAGAGCACGTCCATGATCTCGGGATATTTCTTCAGCAGATCGTTTTGCCGCCATTGATCAAAACTGGATTTGAGCGTCGGCACGGCATGGCCCGGGGTGGTCCAGAGGAATTCGACATAGTGTTTGGTCGTCAGGAAGAACTTTACGAACTCTACGCCGTCATCGGGATACTTGGACTTTTGGAAAACGCCGATGCTCTGAGGCGGATTGACCGTGGCCTGGACTTTGCCTTTGGGCGGGAGGAAGGCGCCGGTTTTAGCAAGCGTATCCGGGCTGTATTCTTCAAGGTTTTTGAGCATCCGGCCATAGTAAAGAGTCATAGCGCAGCTTCCGCTGACGAAAGATTTCATCGTATCCGCGTATTCCCAGCTCTCACTGCCGGTTGGAGTGAATGGATAAAGGCTTTTGTAGAATTCAAGGGCTTTTGCGGTTTCGGGGCTATTAAAATCCAGCTTCATCTTTTCATTGAATACGTGTCCTCCAAGCGGCCAGAGCGCGAGGCTGCTGAAGCCCTCATCGGTGTATTCCCCTCGACCGAAAGGAGTGCCCAGCGCGTAGTAGGTGCCTTTGCCCTTTTCGGAGAGGACCTTTGCGGCATTGTAGAACTCATCGAGTGTTTGAGGCGGTTTCAGTCCGTTTTCTTGGAAGCGATCTTTCCTGTACCACATTACAACCGGCAGAGTGGCGTAGGGCAGGGTGTAGTAGTGGCCGTCCAGCATGGCCAGGCTGAGTGAGGCGCCCGTGAAGGCGTCCGGGCCGCCGAGGCTTTTCATGAGATCGTCCAGGCTTTTCAGCGCGCCCTGCGAAGGAAGGCTGGTGGCGTACTGGGAGGACAGGAAGGCAACTTCCGGTACGTCCTGAGCGGCCAGGGCCGCAGTCATTTTAGCCTGTCGATCCTTGAATGCGATGTACTCGACTTCGACCTTCACGCCCGGGTGGGAAGATTCGAAGTCCTGGATCATCGCCGCAATCACTTTTTGCTGCCAGGGTTCGCTCTGGTCCGACCAGAAACGGATCGTTTTTGTTTCGGCGGCTGCATTGCATACAGGCGCGAGAAGACCGATAGCCAAAATGGCCACGAACATGAGAAAAACACATTTCTTCATTTGCGTGTCTCCGATTCCTCTGGTGTCCACTGCCAAGATATCTCGCCTGATGATTTCCCGGTAACTTCCCTGAATGAGTCACAAGTCCGCTTTTTGATAAACAGGCACATTAAAGAGCCTCGCCGGTAATTCTATCAAAGAGGTGTACCTGATTCATGTCAACTAAAAAATCGGATTCCCGGTGCGGAGCGGCATGCGTTTTCGGGTCGACACATGCGGTTAACTGCGCGGAACCGCAAGATCCGTACAGAATCATTTCCACTCCCAAAGGTTCTATAATCTCGATATTCAAGCGCAGGGGCTGGGCCTGCTTCATATGCCCCATGTTTTCGCTGTCGTATATGTGCTGAGGGCGGATACCCAGAATCGCTTCGCGATCTTTTGCCCTGAGGCAGCGTTCCCGCAAATGTGCC
>Ga0364919_10285_pt1 | contig 18497 bp, 12 predicted proteins | sample SorcelJu500001C7_2_FD_206953 | JGI IMG/M metagenome (GOLD analysis project Ga0364919, IMG submission 206953) | Enriched cells from Trout Bog Lake Hypolimnion, Wisconsin, USA - BchlTB.June20.5000.01.C7 | ecosystem: Environmental > Aquatic > Freshwater > Lake > Hypolimnion/Profundal zone | place... | reverse complement strand
TACCACAGGCAAGGTGTGCTGCCATCAAAATCTTAATGCTTTTGGATAATCATTCCGATAGGAGAAAAGAGTCACGAAAGCAACAGCCGGACTTTCCGCTGCCCCGACTCCGGGACATCGACCTTGCGGCCGACGAGATGAGTGCAGGACCAAACTGATAGAGGCCTGCCTGATTGCACTCAAACCAAACAAGAAAAGAGTGGTTAGAAACATGAGAATCAGCCTTCGAAAAAAACTTTTTTCCGGCGGTGCGCTGCTGGCACTTATTCCCATGCTGGTGATAGGCGCCTTCTCAATCATCAAAATCACCAGGACCCTGACCGACCTCTCCGACGATCTTGGAACCCAAAGCGTCGAACACCTCTCAAACACCGTTCGCATCGTCATGGACATGGAACTGGCTTTGGTCAAGGGGCTGTACGCATCTGCGGACATCGCCGCCAAACATGCCGCGATAACAACACAAAGCGGTGAAAACGCAAAAGCGGAAATTGAGAAGGTGAACCGGGAATTTTATGACACTCTCCGGCAATTGGGGGACAAGTACTCATCCATTTTCATAACCGACCCGGAAGGACAAACAATCGCGGGTATCAGGAGCGATGGGACCACAACGGGTGTCAAGGAAATGAATGTCGCCGACAGGGATTACTTCAAAGCTGCCAAACAGGAAGGAAAGGCAAGCATCGGCGCCATGGCCAAGTCCAAACTGACCGGAAATGCCGTCATGACAATCGCTTCCCCGATCAAGTCCGAAAAGGGGGATTTTCTGGGTGTTTATACGCTTACAATGAAAAGCGACCTTCTTATCAACCTGATTACAGATACCAAAGTCGGCCAGAGCGGGTATTCTTTTCTTCTTGACCCAAAAGGCACAGTGCTGGCCCATCCGAAGCGCGAGCTCATCCTCACCTCGAACATTACTTCTGAAAAGTGCCTTCAGGAATTGATCCAAAAAATGACGGCTCAGCAAACAGGAACAATTTCCTATATCTTCGAGGGAAAGGAGAGAGTGGCCTGTTTTACGCCGGTGGGTATCAAGGGGTGGAGTCTTGCAACCGTCCAACTCGCAGAGGAAGTCCGGAAAGACATCCGGACATTCAGAAACCAGGAAATCATCCTGGGGGCTCTGCTACTGCTAACCGCTATCATACTGGTCTTCCTGTTCGGCAGGACTATTTCAGAACCGGTGGCAAAGGTCGCTGCGGGGCTCTCGGAAGTTTCCAAAAAAGTCGCCGCGGTTTCCGCCCGTGTGTCAACCGCTTCCCATAACATTGCCACCGGAGCATCGGACCAGGCCGCATCCATAGAGGAGACTTCCTCGTCTCTTGAGGAAATGTCTTCCATGACAAAGCAGAACGCCGCTAATGCAGGAAACGCCAACCGGCTGATGAGCACGACCCGGGAGATAGTCCTGGGCGCCGGCCGGTCGATGGAAAATCTTACCACCTCGATGAACGATATATCCAAAGCAAGCGAAGAGACCTCGAAAATAATAAAGACAATCGACGAAATCGCGTTTCAGACAAATCTGCTCGCGCTGAACGCGGCAGTGGAGGCCGCGCGAGCCGGCGAGGCCGGGGCGGGGTTCGCCGTGGTTGCCGATGAGGTAAGAAATTTGGCGATGAGAGCCGCTGAGGCAGCAAAGAACACGGCCAGTTTGATCGAAGGAACAGTGAAAAAAATTCGGGAGGGCTCCGAGCTGGTTGGTAAAACTGAAAAGGATTTTCGTGAGGTGGCCGCCAGTGTGAAAAATTCCAGCGAACTGATCGATGAGATTTCCGCTGCCGGCGCCGAACAGGCGCAGGGAATGGAACAGATAAACAAAGCAGTGGGCGAAATGGATAAAGTGGTCCAGCAAAATGCGGCAAGCGCGGAGGAAGCCGCCTCGGTCTCCGGGGAAATGAATTCCCAGGCCGAACAGATGAGGATCTTCGTGGAGGATTTGAATCTCCTGGTCACCGGATTCAGCGCGGAGACCCGCCCCCCCCGCAAGCTCACCGGCAAAGAGTACGGCCCCTAAGCCGGCCGGTAGACTAAATACGGCGGACCGCAACCGCCGGCAAGACTCCGGGAGGGAATCCAAACACCTGATACCTCTCAACGACTCGGAGATTTCCGATTTCTAAAACCCTGAACGCGCAATTCGCGCAGGGTGCGGAAATATATACAGCGTCACGAATAGTTGCGTATCGAGATACCGACCCGGCCGGCAGAGCTCGCTCTGTCGGCCGGTTTAGCGATCCGACCTTGCGCATCTATTTACTGCACCGTGTATAGTTAAACAATAACGACACGCAAGCGGACCAGTCCTTTTCCCGGCGTCGAGGTCGAATTTTGGCGCTGTGATCTTCTTGATGTGATATATAGTAATTGGTACTCCTTTTGTCGCTCCATCGATATTGCCCGGCTTCCCGCTGTATCCTGCTGAATTTCAGCGCCGTCTCTCTTCCCGCTTCAGGAGTATAGAACTTCCCCCGGTTATAAAATGTGCGCGGACCACCCCCCGCAACGTCAAAAACGAGATGAGGAGAAAACGTATGGACTACACGGACGTGCTTGTGGACAAGCAGGATTACATCGGTTTTATTACCCTGAATCGCCCGGCGGACATGAATACCTTCAACGTTCCTTTCGCCCGGCAGCTAAATAGCGCTCTCCGGGAGATGGAAGGGGATCCGGACGTTCGGGTCGTGGTGATCAGGGCAAACGGAAAACATTTCTCCACCGGCATCTCCCTTTCGGAATTCAAGAACAAGACGCACCAGGAATACCGTGAATTTATTCATCTGATGGACGACCACAACCGCACGATCGCCAAGATGACCAAGCCGGTAATTGCCTCGGTCAAGGGCTTTGCACTCGCAAACGGCTCCGGCCTGACATTTGCCTGTGATTTAGTCGTTGCCTCGGAGGATGCCAAGTTCGGAACCACAGCAATCAACGTCGGCCTCATTTGCCTCGGACCGGCCGCGCCTCTCTACCGTACCGTCGGTCGCAAGAAAACACTTGAAATGGTGCTCACAGGAGACATAATCTCGGCCGCTGAAGCTCAAAAACTGGGGCTGGTGAACAAGATAGTACCAAGGGAACAGCTCGAGGAAGCCACCCTGGAATTGGCAACCAAGCTGGCGGCAAAAAGCCCCCTGGCCCTGCAGATCGGCAAGGCCGGCATCTACGGCATGGAAGATGTCCCCTATGAAAAGGCGATTGACAATCTCGGCGAGCTTTTTGCGTCCCTTTGCATTACCGAAGATGCCGGTGAGGGAGTGCAGGCGTTTCTTGGCAAGCGAAGCCCCACATGGACCAAACGCTGATTGACTCGGATTGTCCCGAGTAGGACCGGCTGACGGTTTTGACCGCCGGGTGGAAAGAGGTTCCCATGAGTGCCGAAATGAGTGTCGAAGAAATAATGGAAAAACGCGGGTTCCACATCTCGGCAAGCTGTGCCGGGAAGGCCTCATACACGAAAGGGGTCAGATGTAACGGAAAGCGTGCCTACGTTGTCGTGACGGACGCCAATGAGGAGGGGGCGCCCGCTTCTTTGGATCAGCCGGTCCGTGTGGGAATCTATGACGCCGGGTCCGGGGACGAAGTAGAGCCAGTTCGTGATATCGACTCGTTGCGCGCCTATCTGGAATCGATGGAGTGATACCGGAAAACGCCCTCTCCCTCCCCTGCGCAAAGCGGGGAGGGAGAGGACTATCTTCCACCTTCTCCTGTAACAAAGATTATTTGAAGAATACCATTCCTGCCGGAAATGAATCCTAAAAGATATTGAGTCCGAAGCATTATCTTCCGATTATTCCTGATGCAAGCCCATTTATAATTCGATGATCCGCGATTTTTACCGGGTTACATAAGTCTTCCCCGCCGGGCGCTCCACGGCTTGTTCCCGGCCGCAATCCGTAATTTGTGAGAGAGGCGATGGCAGGTACACGGATTCTGGTTGTAAATGACGACAAGGGTGTGCTTCTCGTCTCATCGCACATTCTTCGAAATGCAGGCTATGAGGTCCTTACGGCATCCTGCGGTCAGGCATGCCTCGATCTCATGCTGCGGGACCCAAGACCCCAACTTGTCCTCCTCGATGTTGTGATGCCCGATATCGATGGATTCGAAGTATGCAGCCGGATAAAGACCAATCCGAATTACTCGGGGGTCCTGGTCATCCTCTATATGATGCCGGTCATGAATGGAATTGAACTCGTGGAAATCGCGCGCCAGGGTCACCCTGCCCTGCCGGTAATCCTGATGACCGCCTATGGGCACAAGGAACTTCCTGCGCTGGCCCTTCGGAACAAATGTGACGGGTACATTGAAAAACCGTTCACACTGGATCAACTGATTCAGGAAGTGGAAAAAGCAAAGCAAATGCACTGCAATACCGGGTCATAGCTTTAATTTCTTATCCCCGGCAAATTCTGCAACGTACCATTCTATGGTTTCACGGATACCTTTTCCAACGCTGAATTCAGGCATATAGCCAAGCAGTTCCTTTGCCCTCCCGATATCCGCAAGCGAATGACGCACGTCCCCCTTCCGGAATGGCCCGTATTCGGGCGCGATATCCGATATCTCCGGGATATGGGCGCTCAGAGAGCCCTTGATAAGCCCAAGAAGTTGATTGAGACTCGTCCGGTCGCCGAACGCGACGTTGTAGGCTTTGTTCACTGCCTCGGGATTATCCGACAGAGCCGCAAGGATGTTTACCTGAACGACGTCCTTTATATAGCAGAAATCGCGGCTGGTTTCCCCGTCGCCGTAGACAAGGGGGTTTTCGAAGTTGAGCAGAGCATGTGTCCAGCGCGGGATAACCGCCGCATAGCCCCCCTTCGGGTCCTGGCGCTTTCCAAATACGTTGAAGTACCGAAGACCGATCCACTCGAATTCATAAACCTTTGAAAATACGCCGGAATATACCTCATTGATCAGCTTGGAGGCCGCATAGGGCGAGAGTGATTCTCCAATCTGGCCTTCCACTTTGGGCAAATGGGGGCTGTCACCGTAAACAGAGGAGGAACTCGCATAGACGAATCTTTTCACCCCTGCATCTATGGAGGCAATCGCCATGTTCAGAAAACCGTCGACATTTGACTGATTCGTCGCTACGGGATCGTCGATGGATCGCGGCACGCTGCCCAGAGCCGCCTGATGCAGCACGTAATGGACCCCATGGCAGGCTCTTTTACAATCGTCCGGATTCCGGATATCTCCTTCATGGAAGTCGAACCTGCTCCACCTTTCTTCTCCGACTATCCTGCTTACGTTCTCGAGGTTGTGGCGATAGCCGGTGGAAAAATTATCCAATCCGACCACCGTCTGGTTCAGCATAAGCAGAAACTCGATGATGTTCGATCCTATGAATCCCGCGCAACCCGTTACAAGCCATGTTTTGGGGTTCGACTCGAGTTCCGCCCTGACCTGCTCAAACCTATTCATTTTCGCTCCTGACTATACTATTTCTTTGCCATCCTCACCTGATCTTTTATACGCTTCACGTGGCCGCGCCCCAGGCCCTTCACTTCGCAGCCCAGCTCAAAAAAGCGCCGGATCTTGTCATCTTTCAAGATGCCGAAGCAGTCGATCACCGCTACCGGCTTGCCGGTCATTTCAACAATCTTATCCGGGTCCAGATTGAGGTAATGTTCATGGCGCACGGCAAAAACAACGGCATCCCCTCCCTGGAGAGCTTCCGGGAGGTCTTTGCTGATCCTGAGTTCGGTCAGCTTTTCCTGGTTTCGGAAAAACCTCGACCAGGAATGGCCGGGCGCCGGATACTGTTCCTGCTTTTCAAATTCCCACCAGTGCCTCACATAGGGATCGTGGACCGAGATTTCGGCGCCCATCTCAGCCAGTTTTCGCACCAGGAGTTCCGACCCGCTGTAGCGTGTATCCCCGACGTCTTCCCTGTACGATGCGCCGAAAACCGCAACTTTGCAGGCCGCGACAATTTTCCCCATATTCCGTAGCGCATCGCGCACCAAACGGGCCACGTGAAGCGCCCGCGTATCGTTAATGTCGATTGCCTGGGGCGTTATCTTGAAGATGTCGTCCTCAAAGCCGAGAAGGGTTTGATACGCCCAAATGCCAAGCCCTCCGTCCTTTGGCAGGCAGTAGCCGCCTATTCCGGGTCCCGGAAAAATCATGTTTGAATGCGTGGGGCGCACCTTTATGGCATCTATTACCTTGATGAGGTCTATGCCGTTGCGCTCGGAAAAAAGGCTCCATTCATGCAAAAACGCGAGAATCGTCGCGCGATAGGAATTCTCTATCACCTTGCAGGTTTCGCTCTCGATCGGGGTCTCCAAAACGGTGAGAGGGTACTTCTCGACGTTCAGTACATCGGAAAGAAACGCCTCTACCCGTTCCCGCGCCGTCTGGGTAATGCCGCTGCATACGCGCCAGAAATCGCGAATGGAGGATACGTAGTTTTTTCCGGGCATGACTCGTTCGAACGAATGGGCCAGCACCGGTTCCTTATCCTCGATCCCGCGTTTTCCAAAAGCCTTCTTGATTATGGGATATGCGATATACTGCGTGGTTCCGGGCGGTACGGTGGTTTCGATCAGTACCAGGCATTCGGGCTGAATCTTTTCGCCGATCACGCGCAGGCAGTCTTCCAGCGCCGCGATTTCAGCCGTTCCCTGCCTGACATTGCCCAGGCTCTCCTTCCGGTAGTCACATTGAACGTCCACCACGACCACATCTGCCAGCGAGAGCACGTCATAGGTGTAGGTCGCGGTCAATGTCTTCTTTTCCTGTACGCAACGACCGATCAAAAGCGCTACTTCGGGGTCCTCGGCTTCCACGGGCGCAATTCCGCGATTGATATACTGTATTTTCCAGAAAGAGCGCGTCGACGGCCGCTGCATCCCTATCACATACTTGGAAGGCCGCCCGGTGGCCTTGTCAACGGAATCGGCTATGACGCCGGCCATCACCGCGCCCACAAAACCGATGCCCATGACCACAACGATCTCACGTCCGAGAAGGCGCTGCTCGGCGACAATTTTTTGCAGTCGCTTGAATTCATCTGCTTGATCGGCCTCACCGGGCAGCGGAAATGCTTCCCCGGCAGGCGAGACCGAATAAAGCGGTTCTGAGCCTTTGTTTGCCTGTTCAAATGACAGCTTCTTTTGTTGCATCACCTATCCTTATCCGTTGAACGGAAGCGCGAATCGTGACCTCCAACAACAATTGTCCAGAGAATATAATATGATATCGGCTGCTTGATCGCGCAGCCTAAAGGAAAACGCTTCCCGCACAGTGGAATTTCTTATACCTAAAATGTGGGAGGGGGGGAAGGATTAATCGCCGCGTAGCGATTTAGTTTTTATCGGGGCCGAAATTATGGTAATTGTACGGGCCTAATCCCTTATCCAAAAGAACATTGCCGGCATCCGCCGCAAAGACACAGAGCTCGTAGGTACGTGCTTCATAAGATTGGAAATATGGGTTTCCGCATAAAACCGAAACTTCGCAGGGAGCTGGGAATGCTCCTTCTGGCCGGCATTATACCGATTCTGGCCTCTATCGTCTTCTGCGACAGGGCGCTCGCGCTCTCATCCGTCAATGTTCCGCTCGACAACTGGTCTTATGATGCCCTGGATAAACTTCAGGGATTCGGCCTGGTACAGTCCGAAATCTACAATACGCGACCCTACACACGGCTTGAGGTTGCGCGCCTGGTCTATGAAGCACTGAATAACGATAAATTCAAAAATAAGAAACTCCCTTCTCTCATCAACCATCTGCTCGAGAGGTTTCAACGCGAATTTAAATCGGAACTGGATGAGGTCAGCACGGACCCCACCCGGACGAGCTCCTTTTTCAAACCCGTTCAGGAAGCTCAGGCACACTATGTGAACGTCGGAGGAGAACCACGCCTCTTCACCGGGTTTCCGAAGGACTCAAATTTTAAAATCAACGCCACCGACGGCACCCCACTTCTGCCCAACAATGAGGGGGTTAATTACGCACAGGGTAACAACTTTTCACTTCAATTCGCATCGAGCGCCAGGCTCTGGGATATAGTTTCTCTCTACGCAGAACCGATATTCATCATCAGGTACCCGGAGCAGAACATCTCGATCTCGGAGACCGGGCAAATAGACACAGCAAGGAACGTCGAAGCCGACCTCCACACGGGCTACGTGAAGGTCTCGCCGTGGAACCTCGAACTCGAAGCCGGGTGTGACACAATGTGGTGGGGACAGGGGTATCATGGGACTCTGCTCTTATCGAACAACGCGCCCCCGCTGGATTTGGTGAAGCTCTCCAACCCGAATCCTTCCACTCTCCCGGGGTTTTTCGACCATCTCGGACTGATCAAGTACACCTTCTTTGTTGCCAGGCTGGAGGCCGATCGTGATTTCCCCCATGCATTACTGGGCGGAGCCCACTTTGCATTTAAACCGCATCCTCTTTTCGAATTGGGAGTGACTGGAACGCTATTGTTCGGAGGCGAGGGCGCGCCTGCCCCCGGTCTTCCCGGATCGACCGGGTTCGAAGACGGCGAAATGTCCATCGATGCGCGCCTCCGGCTTCCTTTCCTCAGGAACGCAGAGCTTTACGCTGAGTACGGAGGCGAGGATACACAAAGCACGAGATGGTATGAGTTTTTGTTCCGTGATGTGGCCTACATTATTGGACTTTATTTTCCTGTGCTCCTCGATGACGGGAGAACCGATTTTCGCATCGAGTATGCCAACAATGCCTTCAAGCAGGCTTTTCCCTCGCATGTCGGCTTTTGGTATGGTCATGGGCAATATCTTTCAGGCATGACCTTCGAGAGGATGATCTGGGGCCATGCGATGGGCCCGGACGCTTCCGATTTTTTCATCCGGTCGACTCACTACATCACCGACAAGTGGCGCGTTGGCGCGGATTACGATAACACGGAGAATGGAATCACCCTGGGTAACAACGTCGTCGAAAAGCTCAGCTCCGGCGGCGCCGACCTGACCTATGAAATAAACGAGTGGTTCAGCATCTCGGGCCGATATGGCTACGGCAATGTTACCAATTTCAACTTTGTCAAAGGCGACGATCGGACGGACCACCTCTTTATGACCACGCTCAAAGTGATTTTCTGAAATGCTCGAGCGGCCGTTGTTGCACCGCTGGGGCTTCCGCCTCGGATTCATACCATTTGGGCACCCGCGTTAGTCTTATTACGCCCTCAGAAATGCGTGAATTCGAAGGACATCCTGGAAGCCTGGAGGAGTTGGAGATGTATTCCTACGACAGCATGAAACTCTTATACGACCCCGATAATTCCAAGTCCTATGGTGACTTTGATCCATCACAACCAGGCTATGATGTCTATGCCGAAGCAATAACCCAAGGATGCATAGGACATAGGCCGGGAGCAAGAGTCCTGGACATTGGGTGCGGGACCGGAAGGTGGTTCCACTGCTTGCGCGATGTAAAATTATTGGTCGGTTTGGATGCTTCCTTAAACATGTTGAACATTGCGCATCGCAGGCTCCCGGAATTGGATGCCTTGTCGCATACCGAATGCCTGCTCTTCGAAGCTGATATACGAAAACTTATGTTTATGCCTGATAGTTTTGATTTTATATATAGTACAGGGGTTTTAGGAGAATACGTTCCGTTCGATCAAGTTTTACTTGAATCCATCCTTAGTTGGTTGTCAGTTAGAGGTAGTTGTTTTATAACTATAGTAGACAAGGATGCATTTCGCAATTACGAAGATAGGCTTTTAGATAGCAGAAAGCCAAGCTTGAAATACTCTATAAGAAAATTAATTACACCGCTAGCCAAGGTTGCCGTCAATATTAATATGGTCAATTTCTTTCCTTGCACAATTGCTAAGCAAATGCATATTTTGTATGATTTCTCGCAGTTTTATATGACAAAGAAAGAATTAACCGACGTCCTGAATAAGGTCTCCATGCCATTTACTTATGAACTCATCTCATTCCAAGACCGTAAGCATGTACACTTCGGACTTAAACTTTTTAAATCTGGAAAATGAGACTCACTATGAAAATTCTTGTTGCCGCCAATACTCCTATTTCGCTTGCCCCTTTCCGGTATATGGCCGCAAAGCTGAGTGAAAAAGGCTTTCAGGCGGACTTCATATTATATCCGCACAGAAGAGAAAATAGCCTAGCTGCCAGATTCTACGCGAAATTGGAGGCAATCTATCTACAACGAATTCAGAATGAAATTGATACCGCCTTTTCCAGGCATAAGCAAGATTGTCCATGTGAGCTTAGTATAAAGCCAAGCCTGGATAATAGTGAATATTATGATTATGTAATCAGCCTTTGCGATTTTATGCCGGATGAAATTCGGCAGATTAAATCGGAACACAAATGGTATGCTTCAACTAATTGTCAACCTGGCCACTACGGAATAAAAACCGCTCATTACGTAACAGGGAGCATTGGAGTTACGCCGTTATACATAATCGAAGTGCAAAATAAGGAAATCATCTATTTTTCTGAATCGCTGACACACTTTCCTCTAGCAATAAGAAACGACTTCTTAATTTTGTGCAAGGCTGTTAACATTATAATTAGATACGTATGTTATTCTAGGCCAATCCAAAATAACTCATTAGCATACCAACCAGTATCAATAGCTAATTATAAATCTAATGTCAGCTTGAAATCTATTGCATGCCATCTAATTAAAGCAATACGCTGGAAATTAACGAATGCAGTTTTCAATGAGCAATGGCATCTTTTAATCAGCGAGAACCATGAGCAACTTCCTCCAAATCTTGATCTTTTTACCAATATTAAACCGCCAGATGATCGCTTTTGGGCTGACCCATGCCTTATAGAATATAATAGTAAAAATTACATCTTCGTTGAGGAATTAAAATATAATAACAGAAAAGGAGTTATTCGTTGTATGCCTTTCACAAATCCAGCCGGCATTGAGGAAGGCAAGGTCATCATCGAGGAACCTTACCACTTGTCATTTCCCTTCGTTTTTGAATATCTGAATGATTATTATATGCTAATAGAAGCAAGCCAGAATAAAACAATAGATCTTTACAAATGCCTTGAGTTTCCTTATACATGGACAAAGCATAAGAATATAATGATGGATATTAAAGCTGTTGACTCTACTATTTGTTACAGCTACAATAAATGGTGGTTATTCACTAACATAGCCCCAGGGCCAGGGACTTCATGCAATGATGAGCTGCATATTTTTTATACGGATGATCCTGTAAACGGTGAATGGATAAGCCACCCTTTGAACCCTGTGGTTGAAGGGGCCGGATTTTGCAGAAATGCTGGTAAATTATTTGAACACCATGGCAAGCTTTATCGCCCCTCACAAATATGTGTCGGGCGCTACGGGGCCGGCATTAATATTAATGAAGTGGTCAAACTCAATGTCAGCCAGTATGAAGAGAGATGCGTCCATCGAATCACCCCTTCCGGGAAAAACAGATTTTCCAAAATGCACACAATGGATTGGGGCCGGAAATATCTCGTATTGGATGGAGCGATCATGCTGAGAAAATAACCTTGAGTTCCAGTACACGGCAAAGCTTGCGCTTCAGAATGTTGAATCCATACAGTAGAGGTTATCCATGCGTGCCTGCTCAGTTGTTTTCACTGTTCTTCTGTTTGGCTTTTTCATCGGCCGGGGAGATGCTCGGGCTGATTCCGCTGCCCTCAATCTCGTGGAAGGAAAAAGCAATTCGGGAGCAAACGTCGTAAACAACTACGTCGCCGGAAAGTTAACCGGAACAAACGGGTTCGAAGATATTGTGACGATCAAATACGACGAAAGAGGTGAGCTGGAATGGTCGAAAGAATATCACCCGGGGGAAGGAAGGCAGAACGTCCCCGATGCCGCTACGACCTCTCAAACGCTTGATTCACCCACTGCACTCGCAGATACGACTCCACCCGAATCGGCCGGCGCTTACTCGTCTCTCAACGCGGCGGTCAACGCCCTGGCGACCGGCGGGTCAATAACAATAGACTCACCGACTATTCTAAACGCCGACCTGGTAATCCCCCCCAAAATGAGGGTCTCCTTCGCAAAGTCGGGCTCGATAAACCTGATGGGCAAGACTCTCACCATAAATGGCCCTTTTCAGGCTGGGCTGTATCAGGTCTTCAGCGGTGGCGGAAAGGTTGTATTCGGGCACGGGGTTGTCAAAGAGGTGTATCCGCAGTGGTGGTATGATGGAGGTGGGGATTATACCGGGGCGCTTCAGGCCGCGGCTGACACAGGGATAAAGGTATATCTGGCGGAAGGAACCTACCCCTTCACGGCCCTTAAAATCCATAACCAGTACGCGAACATCTCCGGGGCCGGGGTGGGGAAAGCAATTCTTCAATTCATGCCGTCCAGCGACTCAACCGCCGTCTTAGTTCAAGCAGCAACGGCCATTCCTATCGTTCGCGGCTCCATCACGGATCTCTCCATTCGCACCTACGATACTACTCATACGAAAATTGCGATCAATATGGTGGATACGAGCGAGTGGAACCTGGAAAGGATTGAAATCAACTGCACTTCTGTTACCAACTCGATATGGACCGGAGGATATGCCGGCAGCGTCGGGATTCAATTTAACGGCAGGGAACTCACTTCAGCACACAAGCTATACATATCTGCCGATCGGCCGGTAGTAATCGGACCTTGCCCAAATATGTTCTTGGGCGTTGACATAGGTTTAGATCATTTCAGCGGCATTGACTGGTACCTAACTGCCAAGGGCTACCCAAACATAGAAATTCTGCCAAACACACCGATTTCGAATTTCAACTTGGGCGGCTCACAAGCCTGGGACTGCGGAACGTACGGCTTGAAATGGTATAATGATATTTCATTCCCCGTTTCTTTCGCTATCCATATCTCTAATGCCCGTTGGGAGCAGAGAGAACTGGATTCCACGGGAAATCCAGGATGGATGTTTGATATAGCCTACCCAAGTTCCAATATCCGGAATGTGCTGTTGGAGAATATAACCAGCGCTCAAAACGCTAACGGTATAAGACTCCGAAATGTAATGTGGGCGACTATCAAGAACTATCTCTATCCCGACAATACCCTGTCTTCACTGGACGTCGATCAAACCGTTTACCCTCTCATTCTCGAAAACTGCTTTGGGGAATGGGGGTCAAAATCTTCGATAGTTGGACTTACAGAGTCCCTTCTCATCCCTCACACAAGCACGGGGTCGTCTCTGCCGTTAAATGCCGTTTATGACAAGCCGCATCCCAGTATGGACAATTTCGCTCTTGAATCGGCGTACGGCATTCAAGGCAAACCAATCGGCATCACTTCGGATTCGGCGGTTGCCATCACCCCTAATGCATCCCTGTTTGGCCTTGTTTCCATAACAACCGCTGCATCCGCCTCAGTGCTTTACTTTGCGAAGGGTACATCCGGCACGCTTATTGAAATAGCTCACTCCGACCCGGCGTGGTTTTCAACCGCCAAGGATCATCCCGGAACCATAAATACATACCTAGACGCTGACAACAAATGGTACATACAAAACAAGACAACTCTCAATCCTCTCAATGTCAGCTGGCAAAGCCTGGGCCTGCGAGGATCGTTTCAGTAAGCAGCGCCCCCTTATGACCCTCGAACCTTTATCGAATACCCATAACCCGGAATAATGCATCAACTTCTACGCTCTGCATCCAAACAGGTGGGTGGGGTCTTCGGTGGAATCAGGGTAGCGCGGGTCCTCGAGTGATATCCTCATAGCCCCCGGCAACCCGATAGACTTTCCGGCGCAGCAGTTGAAACAAGGGATGATCACCCGTGTGACGGGAGTCGTCAGATTTCCTTACATATCGATGAGTGGCTCTGTATAAGAGTTTCCGGCAGAAATGTCCGAATGGGTGTAAACTAATTTTACAATAATGAGAGACACAAGGATTGCCTGTAATGACCTAACATGCCGGAATTTCATCGAATCGTCCATCCGGCATATAGTGTGCAATAAGAGCACCTACAAACCTTAAACAAACTGGAGATTCGGAATCTAACGATGATTAGAGATGAATATCCTTTGATTCTAATGGCCGGGCTATTGAAATGCCTACAAAAACAGGCCAGTTTCGGGGGCCAGATGAATGCTTAACCGCGGCAAGTTACCGAATACCAAGAAAAACCCCCGTTTGCAGTGGTCTACCCCAGCGATCGATAACGGTCTTTATTGCTCTTTTTACTAAAGGAGATTCGATATGAAACGCGCGTTTTTGGCTTTGGCCATTCTGGTCCTTTTCTTAGTACCCACTTCTGCCTTTGCCGATGTGCATTATCTATCCGACTACAACGGAGCACTCGCGAATGCCGTGACAAGCATTTCGGCAACAACCCTATCTTCAGTCACTCTCGTGGTGGATGTGGCTTGCAGCATTACCGCCGACCTCAGCATACCTGAGAATATAGCGTTGCAGGTGATAGACGGCGCATACATTGGAGTGAACCCGCATACTCTGACTATAAATGGTCCGTTTCAGGCCGGGCCTTACCTGACGTTTTCCATTCCTTCCACTTCAAGCGGGACGGTCATCTTTGGCCCTGGAAGCGTGGAGCAAATTCTGCCCCAGTGGTGGGGGGCTCTTGGCGACTCTCAGACAGACAACCGCGTACCGATTAATAATGCTCTTACTACCGCAGGAGCCTCGGGGGGCGGTGTAGTGTACCTTCCGGCAGGGAATTACCACACGAGCGGCACTCTGACCGTTTTCTCCAACACCACGTTGCTGGGAGCAGGAATGGGTGCAACAACGATAACAAATGCGAGGTGGAAGGGCACCTTCAGAGGCAGCTCGGTCTGCGGCGGCGACTCATGCAGTCCTACCGTTGGGGCTTTTGGCGCTTCCAATGTAATAATTCAAAACCTAACGGTCGATGGCTACACTCTTGGAGGGCTGAGTAACAGCATCGAATTTGGTTTTGATAAATCCAACACGCCAACTTCAAACAGCACGATAGATACTTGTGAAGTATGGGGAGGCAACAGCCATCAATATCTTATCTGGTTACGGAAGGCTACAAACTGTACAGTTATGAACTGTGTTGTGGATGGCAAGAATACCGGCATCCCCAGCAGCTTAACGGACACCAACGGTATTGAGGCATACTGGGGTTCTGGGATCGTAATCAAGAATAACAAGGTAAGCAACCTGAATACTGCTGGCATTGAGTTATTTTCCGGTAATGCCAGCAATATTTTAATTGACGGAAATACAGTAAGCAACTGTACATTTGGCGTTTATATGATAAGTGCTGTCTCTCAACCGCTTAAGAATATAACTGTGGTTAATAACTCAGTAACGTCAGCCGTCAGGGCTAGCTACCAGGTAGTTAACTCCCCGAATTCTGAAATTGATTCGTTACATTTTTCGAACAATTATTCATACTATCCCGGGGAGCCAGTGCTTAGGAGAGGCGGAGGGGGCGACGACCCATCTGTTTTAGGTTATGGGTTCAATCTCTTCGGTGATAAGTCTGCTATCAGCAATGATATTGTTTTAACTAATAACTATGATATAGGAAGTAGGAGTACTAACACCGGTTCGTATTACATTTTATACATGAATAATGTTACCTTATCGCAGAATCAAAGTTACAGTCCAGCATATACTAACATAATGGTTATTGGTTCAAACAACTCAACTTTTTCTGAGAATATATTTGATTCTGCCACTACTATTTCAATTTATGCTACAGAGATGAATGGGTCCAAAATTCTGAATAATACGATAACCAACTATGACACGTCGCACAATGGATCGGTTTATAATTCAGCGATTTATGCCCCTAACAACACCAACTGCACCATAGGTGGAAACTCACTGAGCCGGCCAAACGGCGGAATCGGTGGTTACGCCATTAATGCCGGGGACAGTGATGCCAGTATTATGTCCGGAAATTCCTACATAGGGAGATGTACCGATCTTGCCAATGTTTGGATTCAAGGGACAAATCCGAACTACGGCCTTACCGACGTTATGACCGCTTTGTCTACCACCGTGATCACCGCGAACACCCAGGTAACGTCCGTGCAAGGCCTAAGTGTTAATCAAGTAGCCGGCACTCCAATACCTTTTGTCGTAACGACCAATCCCGGCGTGTCGTTTACTGTCACGATAGCAACGGGAGCTGCGGGAGACGAGCAGTTTTCTTACCAAATAGTCCAGTGACAGGGCTAGTTTTATTATTCTTAGTGGGCAATTTCAAAAATATGGTGGCGTATTCAAATTGAATTACGCAACCGCGAGTAATTCAATTTGGGAATTCGGCTTGTCAATTAATTTGTTCAGCTTCTCTCGGGGGAACTTCCACTCGAAGGGCTTTGCGACCACTTCATAGTGGGGCTTGAGACTTGAGAATCCGATCCTCAAGCTCAGAGCGTGAAGTGGAATCTACTGGGGTAAGGACTTTCCGTTAGAGAATAGAAAAGTAAATTTCAACCTGATTGAGCAAGTGGCATGGACCGGCGTGTGCACGGGGACTATCGGCCACAGGGTGTTATGTCCTTTCCTGAATCGGGTTTGAGCCAGATCATTTATCGGTCTTCAGGGACACTATCAGATTTCACGAAAATGCGATAATTTTCGACGGTTCGATTATCTTCCCGTAGCTTGGAATGCAATATCCTCATCTATTCATGCGAGAGAAGCTCCTCCAATCTGTCCACACATATCTCTTTTGTAAAATGCCGTGCGGCATAGCTGCGCCCATTCTCACCGATAGTTCTCAGCCGATCTCTTTCCCGGTACATTCTGAGCATCAAATCCACAAGGTTTTCACAGCGGCCCGAAACTACGGAGTAGCCGCATCCGGCGTCCCTTATAATCCGGTGGCCGTCGCTCTCCCGGTTCAAAAAGGCGAGCACCGGAACGGATGAACCCATGTACCCCAGAATCTTTCCCGGGACCACGGGAGTTTTGTTCAAGCTGGTAAGACAAACCAGCCCGACGTCGATTTCCGTCAGCAGGTTCCGGTAATCGTCTTTCGATATGAACGGATGAAACAGGATATTCTCGAGCCCGTAGCCGCGCGCCAGCCCCTCGAGCCTTCCCTTCTCAGCACCATCCCCGACCAGGAGGACCACAATATCCTTTTGGTTCTTCAACCTGTTTGCGGCTTCCACCACCAGGTCCAGCCCCTGGGACGGCCCTATAACCCCACCGAAAAAGAAGACAAATCTATCTCCAAGGCCCAGCTTTTCCCGGAAAGCACCGCTCGACGCCGCTCGCTCGTTTTTGCTTACATCCACCCAGTTGTGAAGGTTTACCAGTTTTTCCGGCGCGGCTCGTTTCATTCGAATCAGGAAATCCCTGTTTCCCGGCGAGTGTACGGTTACTATATCGGCCAGGCGATAGGCCGTCCTCTCCATGTGCTCGAAAAAGCGGATTAGAGCCGGGTTTCGAAGCGCCCCGAGATCCACTGCATTTTGAGGGAAAATGTCCTGGACGTTCAGGATGAACCTGGCGCCGAATCTTTTCTTGACTTTATAACCGACTTTCCATAGAGGAAGAGGCGGGCTGTAAACCAGGACGGCATCGACTCCGTTTGCCAAATGGGTCTTCAATTTAGACCAAAAGAGGAACGGAAGGGTGACCTGACTGATTCCTCGAACTATGAAATTAACCTTGTGATGAGGCAATGTGTCTATTCGAATTATTCTGACGCCGTTTTCGACGGCAACATCCGCGAAAGCGGCCTGTGAATCAGACTCAGTAAGGTTGTATTGCGGCCGGCAGGTCGCCACCGTTACCGAATGTCCGCGTCGCGCCAGTTCCTCGGCCAATTCCTGCATCAGGTGGGAGGCCGAGCGAATCTCGGGTGGGTAAGCATCGGAAACAAGCAGAATTTTCACGGTTCAGGCAGCGCAATCTTGTGAGGTAATCCCTGTTCCAAGGAACTGTGGATACCCAACACGGCAGCGGTGGAAAGGAACACTTCGCCTGCGGAAATCCCCGGCTCAGCCTTCCCCGAAGCTACATCGAGGAAGTGCCTGAGTTCCTCCTGGTATCCCATGGATTGATTTGCGGTCTTGAAAGACTTCTTGCTTCCTGCGCAGTGGAAGACCGTTTCCCGAAAATCGACGCTCACAACCGTCTTCCCCTCGCAGAAAATCTCGATCCGTTCTCTTGAAAACGCCTTGTCCCCGCTTGCCGAGTAGAGGATATTTCCAATGGAACCGTCCGAGAACTTCAGACTAATGGAAATATTGTCGTTATTGACGGCCGTTTTGTTGTTACCGGAAATTCTTTCCGCGAACACCCGAACGGGGTCGGCCCCGGTCAGGTACTGCATAAAATCGACAAAATGGCAAATCTCTCCGATGATCCGGCCTCCGCCCTCCTCTTCTGAATGCACCCAGTGGTCCTGCGCCAGGAAACCGGAATTCACTCTATAGTGAATCACCATGGGGTCCCGTCGATTTTCAAAATAACGAAAAATCTTTTCCGCATGCGGAGAAAACCTTCTATTATAGCCAACCATCAGAAAGGGAG
>Ga0364919_10315_pt1 | contig 18501 bp, 20 predicted proteins | sample SorcelJu500001C7_2_FD_206953 | JGI IMG/M metagenome (GOLD analysis project Ga0364919, IMG submission 206953) | Enriched cells from Trout Bog Lake Hypolimnion, Wisconsin, USA - BchlTB.June20.5000.01.C7 | ecosystem: Environmental > Aquatic > Freshwater > Lake > Hypolimnion/Profundal zone | place... | reverse complement strand
TTGAATCACTAGCCGTGCCGCTTGCGCGCGAACTCACGAATGTGCACAATTTTCCTAAAGATGGAAAAGGCGCAATCGATCATCTCCGATTTGATGCACCACAGGAATATGTGCGCTTAATGCGCAAATGACCATTGATGGTCCGATGTCCCCGCTACAATTGCACCGGTTGAGCCCCGGGCTGTGCAGGTGGTTGTCCGATGGAAGGACGACGGCATGACACAAAGCTCCTCCGTAACCAGCATTATCTTGGTTGCGGAGTTGGCTTGGATCTGGTATGTAGCCAGATCATTTTGTACGCATCCAATTCGTCCAAAGGTGATGATCATGAATTGCTCCACCCACCCGCAGATGTTCCTCCCTTGCCCAGCCTGCAATCCGGATGTTCTCCATGCTTGCGCTTGCTGCGGGCATAAGACAATCCGTCACCCGGGCAACCTTGAAGATTGCTCGGTATGCGCTTGGGCTGAAGGAGGGCTCTCTCCAATGCTCTCTAACAACCTCGCTCAATCCGAGATCACTCCGGTCGATCTCTTTGAGCTTGACAAAAAGTGCCCTGTCAATGCTTGCACGTTGCGAGAAGCACGCGCCAATTTCGGAGAATATGGTGCAAGTTGCGAACGTTGGCGTGGAAAGACAATGACCATGGAGGAGTTTCTTACGGAGTTGAGAAAGGGCAAATATTACTTCTTCAGAGAAGAATATATGGAGAGCCCGCCGTGTCATTACCGGCAGCCTTCTGAGCCTGCGATCTCTCGCTATACTCGCAGCCTCGGGCACAGTCTTCGGTCAATCTGGGCGAGTAGCGGAAGCTACCTGTCAGGGCTCAAGGCTGCACTTGGTCTGCGTTGGTAGGCATGCTAATAAGACAAAAGTGGCCAAACCAAGCCACATAAATAAACTGGGCAGGACGAAAAACTCCTGCAGTAATTCTCCGGGGAAGCACCGGGGCGCCTGGCAAGCGGTCACCGCTCACTTCAACGTTAGAGACGGAAAACATAGATCCAGATCAATTACAGGCTAGGATTTATATGAAGAAAGTCTATAATCTGCGGGGCTACAACATTCAGTATTGGGAGGGAGAGCCACAGTCCTTATTCGATACTGTATGGTGGGACGGCAAGTATGACTTTGTTCTTGCCCACGAAGTTGGACACACATTTGCAGGCGCCTCCGAGCTTGAAGCTTGGAGAGCAGCGGCAATTTTGTTTGGCAGCGACTTACTGCTGGATAATTGGAAGGGAGTCTACAGCCGGCTTCTGTCTTACGCTTTGAACGGTGATGACAATGGAGGCGTTGATATTCAAGGCATCAAGGATCTGTTGCGTGAACTCAAAGCCATGAGAAAGCGCGGCGAATGAAGTACAGGAGAATGACAATGGAAATTTTCGGCTTTGATGCCCAAAAGCAGCTCATTCCGGTTCGCATGAATGCAAAAGAAATAATCCAGGCAGGGATTCACCCCTGGCGGATAGACTTGTTCGATTCCAGCCCAGTGACGATGGAAATTGACGGCGAGCAAGTTTTCTTTACTCGCATGAACAATCTTTCGCTGGCACATTTTGAACAAGAGAGAGGTGCTCGCACCACCAAGGGTGGCACCATTGGGCAGATAAGCAATGGCCAGACACTCTGCGTTTCTGGCAAAGGGGCTATCTATAGTCGCCCTGCCGGACCTGGCAGCCATCAATATTATCATCTGGTTGATATAAAGATAATGCCGGATGGATTCCAGGATCTTGTTCTCGACTTCTTGCGCTCTCATCCACAAGGCCCGATCAATCACGCAAGAGAATGGCAAGTGTGCGACGGGGGGCATATCTATCTTAAGAATGGCGGCATAGCCTATTCTTCGTCTTCTGATTGGGGATTGGGCGCGCTGCCTAGATTTGGCGGCGAAATGTTTGCCAAAGTGTGCTTGAGGGTGGCTTTGCCGCCAGCAGTAAATGCTGTCTTCGATTTATTTAAAGACTGGCATCCCGTTGTATTTGGTGGCGCTCTGAAAGATATTGTGACTGGCAGAGAGTTTAGCAATATCGACTTTATGGTCGATGAATCTCAAACTCATGCCATTATGACAAAACTCAGGGCAATGGGCGCCGAATGTGTGCGAGATTTTAGCCGCCCAGTATCAAACGACGAAAGCGGGCAGATGCGAACCCCTGTTTTTAAGTTTATCCTCGAAGGTGACGTGCATTATCACATGTTCCTTAGAGGATCTAACTTGACTGACGGGTTTTGGCAGGTGAATGATTTCTCGGTAACACAGATGTGCTCCCATAAACCGAATGAAATCATCGCCAGCCGCATCTGCCTCTATGACCTGGCGCACAAGCAAACCCGCATTGTTTCAGTTTTGCGAAAGTCTAACGACAATATGGGCTTGCGCAACGAATGGCAGGATCGGGCACAGAAGCTAAGCAATCAAGGTTTTCGCATTCTCAAAAACGAGTTCTGGTCTGATGAGCATGACTCATTGGATAATGACTCGTTAAATGGGGATGCTTAGTCTCGAATGCAGAGCTTAGTCCCAGAGCGGTGGCGGCTTCTGTCATAGGGGTACAGGTATAAATGTATCCCTATGACAATTGAAGATCTAACATTTTTCATGAAACAATCGACATCGATCACGATTATATGTCACCGCATATGATACCATCTGCGCTCCGGGGAATCAAACAATGCAAGACCAGATGGCGGAAAAACAAACAGTGCCAAAAACGGCACAGGATCATATCGTGAAGGAAGCGATGAAAGAAACATTGCAGATTCAGATGGTGGAAAATCAAACGGCGAAGAACCACGGTACCAGGAGCCAAACAATGAAAAGCGCGCTTTCAGTGGTGGGCTGGCAAGGGCTCATTCCTCAACTCACGGCCTTCTATACTGTTGTGGCCAACAACGGTATAGATGAGATGATGCCAATCAACATGATGTTGACCGGCAAGCCGGGGACCAATAAGACAGAGGGGGCAGTTGCGGTTTGTCAACACCTCGGACACGTCACTTCCTGTGTTGACATGGGCACCATTGACGATGTGTCAGAGCTTGCCGGCATTGTCGACCTGCATGCTAACCGGCAAGAGGGGATTTCGCGCTTTATTGAAGGACAGCTTCTAAAAGCAGAGATCTTCGTGGCAGACGAGTTAGCAAATACCCGGGACCATGTTATGAGCCAATTGCGTCAATTGCTCCAACGCAAGTTAGTCTTGCTGGGGAATCCGGTTAACATCAATTGGAAAGCAATTGTGGCAACCGGCAACCTGCAAGAAGATTTGCTTGAGGGACAGGCGAGGCTTTTGGACTCGGCGATGGCTGATAGAATGGCTCTCATCGTGCGCGTACCATCGCTAAGCGAGATGAACGCGGATGATCAAGAAGCAATTCTTGAAGGCAGAACGAATAATTCCTTTGCCTATGCACTAGACCAGGCAATGGAAGGTGTTCGCCGCCACCACTCATTGGTGGAAAGCGAGTGCGGCAGACATGTTACTCGTTATGTGAAAACGCTTTGCGCACAAATTGCGGGCACGCCCTTTGCCTTTGAAGGGCGACGTGGCAAGTTGTTGCGCAAGTTTCTGCTTGTGGCAACAGCTCTTTGCCGCGCGCAACCAGAGCGCTCACTGAACGAGACAATGTGGCTTTTGACGCGCGACTGCCTAAGCTATCACCGGCTGAGTGGCGTTGACCTGGATATGTCCCAGCTTAAAGCTGCCCATGAAGGCGCTTTCCAAGCTATGGGTGATATATCGGTTGAGTCTCTCATACTGGCGGAAGCTGACCTGAACAATAAGGTCGCCCTGGTTGTCGAGCATCTGGCAGATGTTGGGCTCAGTCCAGTGACTAAGGCCGATATTTTCGGTCAGGTCATGGCTAGCAACAATGTGCCGATGCGCCTGGCGCTTTTAGAATTGACGCGCCACCCCAAGTTTGCCGGTCAGCCAGCAGAGCTGCGGGCACTCATTGAGCGTATGCAATTTCCCTTTGAGGGCGATGGCGTGCGTCTTGGTGCTGCCGAGCTTGCAGCAATCTGTACCATGACCCAGGCGGAATTGATTGCCTTCGAAATAGCCGGAGGCGATCAATCCGAAATGCGCAAGCTGCTCGCCAAAATGCAAGAGCATCTTGTGCATTGGGCTGTGGGCTAAGTGATCTGCACAACGATATGTTTAAGGGAGAGGACTGTTATTCGGTCCCCTTCCTTAAACATATTTCCAAACAAAGATTCTCCATTCAACATTTCGCAACAAGCGGACACTTCCCATTGGAAAGGAACTGATCATGAACAATGCGATTCTTCAAGCCAATGATGGGCCAATGGATCTGCGCCGCATCAAAGAAGTCCTGGTAATCAAGGCTCTGGCAGGCAATTTCTTGCAGCCGCTGCGCTCTTTCTTCAAAGACATGCAGCTTGGTTGGACAGACTGCGGCACAGCGCAGGCCAAGAAAATTGGCGACCTGTCCATGATTGAGCTGGATCGTCAGTTCTTTGCCGCGCAAGTACAGGATTACAACGAGGCAGCAGATGTGGTCATGCACGAAATTATGCACCATCTCTTTGCCCATCTACATATAGCCCGCCAATTCCAAGAGCAAGGCTATAATGATGCGCTGCAAAACGTGGCTGAAGACGCGGTCATTAATGCCTATTTACACCGCATTGGCTGCAGCGGGTTTGCCACGCGCTACTATGAGGACGAAGATGAATACGCATTTCTGCGTCCTCACAGTTGCGTGTTTAAAAACACTGCCGGCTGGTTTGGCAAAAAGCGAGCAGTGACCTTGCAGCTGCTCGGGCAATCTGAGCAAATGGAGATCCGGAATTTTTATGAGGGTCTCTATCGCTTGGGTATCACTTTGGAAAAGGCGCTTGAGTTTTTCAAGAAGCATTTTCCAAAAAGTGCCGAGCGTCAGCTGCTCATTGGTAGCCATGCGGGCAGAGCAAAGTCGGACGGGACAAAGCGTGGCGAGAAGCCCCAGGTTGAAAGCGTTTTCAGCAATGAGGAAGCAAGGGCAATTCTTGATGCGCTGCATATTATGCTGCCCCCTCAAACTGCGCGCAACAATTTTGCTCAGGTAATTCAGCGTATTACCACCGCTGTTAATCGCCCAGGTAATCGTCGCACAGGGACTACGCTCTCACGCCGTGTGCCAGCCAAGTTTAGCCAGCGCGACATTATCCGGCTTGAGCAAGGCCGCGATCTGTTTACGCGCACCATATACAAATGCAAGGAAGTCTGGATATTTATGGATATCTCCGGCTCAGTAGCCGAGTATATTCCCTTTGTTGCCGGTTTGGTTGTCTCACTGAGGCAATCTAATTTGGCAGTAAGGGCGGTGTGTTGGGCAAACCGAATCCGTGAAGCGGAACTCATGGATCTCTGTAAAGGGCTATTGCCAGCCGATCTTGGCAGTGGTACCGATGGCGAAGTGGTCGCCGCGTTTCTTGTCCAGGAGAAGATCGCCCAGGCGATTATTATCACGGACAATTATGCAGGCAAGCTCGAAACTAAAATCCCCAGTCAGGTGCATGTGTGCTTGATTGGTATTTTTAGTAAGGAAGGCAGCTTCCTTGATCGAGCTAAAGTACCACATAGCCATGCCCATGTTTTGAGGCTGTAAGCGCATAGATGGTGCTGCATAACTATCTGTGCGCATATACAAAAACTGATAAGCACCATTTGCGGTGCTTATCAGTTTTTGCAATTCTGGAATTTTTTGCTCAACAGTGTGTGCTTCATCTTGACCATTGATCAAAAAGGAAGAAGACCATGAAAAACACAATCAAGGTGTACGGTTTCACTGCTGACAAAGATGTGCATGCAGTAGATATGAATGCCGAGCAGATCACATCCGCTGGAATTCACCCGTGGCGGCTTGATCTGTTTGACACACAGCCGATTGTGATACCAGTTGCCGGGACTCCGTTGTCCTTTTCACCACTTACCACAGTTTCATTTGCATGTGAAACCGTGCTTAGAGGCAGAACCATTGGCTTTGTTGGCATAAGCGAGGGGAGAGCCCGCACATGCCTCAGTGGTACAATCGTGCGCAAACAGTCAAAGATTTTGCAGTTGCAAGATCTTAATATCTGTGATGCCGACACAAGCACTGAGCTCTTTCATCGTTACCTACGTAACTATGTCGGTGGTCAGCATCTGGCCAATGCTGCTCCATGGGAAGCTGAATTGTACAAGTTTTACCCAGCTTACCCAGGAAAACATATGCGCTTACATAAAGAGATCTTGCAATACAATTGGGAATCTCGCCCAACTGTCATTGGTGATCCTAGCTTTATGGGTGAGATGTTTACTCCCCTTCGTGTACGTAAGGTTCTGCCAACCTATATTAATTGGCTGTTCGAAGCATTCAAAGGGTATAGACCGGTGGTATTTGGTGGTATTCTGCGCGATTGTATGCAAGGAGTAACGCCATTCATCCCCAGGGTTGATGTGCTTGTTGACCTGAACGGTGGTTGGAACAATATGCTTACCCATATACGTCAGGTGACCGATGGGGCGGCGCGTACAATAAGGAATCGTCGTATTGCTCTAATCCCACGCATAGGCAACAACATGTCTTTTGTCTACCAAAAGATTGAATATTGTTTAGTAGACAGAAGGTTTAACATGATGGACCGTGCCTGGACCACCACCGATTTTTCGGTCAATCAGTGGCAAGCTATTAAACCCGATGAAGTTTACGGCAGCCGCATTGCCTTCTTTGATCTCAGTCGCAAGCAAGCACGTTTGATTTCCCAGGTGCGGCGGGATCCTCTCTGGCGCCCGCCAGATGACGCTCCTGCTACCCGAGGCTCAGGCGAAGAGCCGGAAGCACCGGGAGCCAAACTGCGTGCACTCTGGATTGGACAGGCTTGGCGACTGAAAGGGAAAGGCTTTCGAATCTTGCCCAATCCCTTCAGCCAGGATCGCGATGACCGGATAGAAAGCAGCGTCTAAGGCATCACTGACTTCCGCGCTGAGCTATTCTCTGTGGCCAAACCAAGCCACTTAAATAAACTGGGCAGGAAGAAAAGATGTCCTGCAGTAATTCTTCGGGGAAGCACCGGGGCGCCTGGCAAGCGGTCACCGCCAGAATTTGTTAATAGGGATATTAACAAAGTGATTGAAATTAATACACTTCAAAATATGTCTTCGGCTAATCTAATGTCTGACTTTAAACTAGCCGATATGAAGATCAATACCGGCAAAATAATTGGATTCTATATGATCTAGCAAATGTTTCTAATATGGGCAGTCAAATACTTAAATAAAACCAGTTAGAGTGATTTCGGCATGTAGTTTCTGGGACAAAGATATCTTGACTTGACGGTATCGCGTGCCAGCTGGTATAATGGACCGTCATGAAGGCTACTGCTATTAAACGTCGTAAATATTTATTTCCAGATGGTTCAGTTGCCGAAATAGTAGTGTGGCAGTTACCACATCCAACATCAGAAAGACCACACGGATTGAAGTATAGACTCAATTATTCTTTGCCTGATGGTACTACTGCGGTTCGCTTTGATAATGAGCTTAACAAGGGAGATCATGTCCATATACATGGAGTCGAGCGACCATATAAGTTTGAGAGTTTAGAAAGACTTTTGGCTGATTTTAGAAAAGCAGTAAAAACACGGGGGAATAAGATATGAGAAAAAAACGTACTAATATTGTGATAGGGATAGCTAGCTTTGATGATGTAATTAAAGATACAGTTGAGGCTTACAAGAAAGCAAAGCACGGTCAACCCTTTGGACCTGTTGATCAAATTGATTTTCCAGATGAGGCAACACTGTGGAGTACCTTATCACCAAAGCGTATGGAAATTTTGCGGTATTTACGGAAACATGGTCCTATGAGTGGACGTCAACTAGCCAGAGCACTAGAACGCGATCAGAAGAATATTTATACAGACATCAAGATATTATCACGATTGGAATTGTTGAAAGTAAATGATGACGACAAATATTTTGTTCCTTGGGACGACATAACAATTCAATTAGCACTGGCGGCTTAAATTAAGAAGGGATAAAAGTCCATTTCCCTTAGTAAAGTGTCAAGAAATTTTAATATGTGAGGCTAAGTTTGTTCTTAAGCTCCGCTATATTGATTGTTTTCATAAAAGTCTCATTTGCGGTCAAATTCTTGATACGCAGCACTGTCATTTCGATTTCCTATGACTGCTATGTGAACTGTTTTGGCGTCAAAGCTGTAAATGATACGAAATTCACCTACGTCTTTTCTAAAATGCTTTCCGTTTCCCATTGATATAGAATCAGTAGGCCGAGGATGATCGCACAAACTCGTAATGGCTTGAAAAATTTGTAAAAACTGTTTGCTATCTCGTTTTTTAAGAAAACGCATGGCATCATTAGCCAGATTAGGCTTTAGCATGGCGCTTCAGCATCTCTTTAAAAAAATTGGTTGTCGCTTTGGTTCCTGCATAACCATTCTTTTCCGATGCTTCCACACGTGCAAGCCAATACTCGTTTTCTAGTTTGGTAAGACGTTCATAGTCGGCTTGAGGAAGTATTACAGCAATAGAACGCCCATTTTTTTCAATAGCTATGGCCTCTTTTTGTGCTGCGTCAAGAGTTGCGCCGGTCTTTGTTTTTAATTCGGTTGCACTAACAGTTTTCATTTGTATTTATCCAATTTATATAGTCCAGAAAAGTTGTCTATCTGAGCAAATCGATCAATTTAAACGATATGTACATTTTAAACGATCTAGACATGGTTGTCAATCATACTATTAAAAAAAAGAACCAAAAATTCGTCAAAATACTCGCAATGAAAGTAACGATATCCAGGCAAGCTAATCCGTTGCTTGCCTGGATAATTAGAAATCATGTGGATAGTTGGGTCTCAGCGCAGAAACGCGCTTCCAGCACAGCAAAGTTGATTTTAGCGGCGCGCTGGCAATTCAAGCGCCGGCGCGGAGCATGTCCTCGAATTCTTCCAGGAAGGGAATGGCGTCGAATGGATATTTGTTCTCTTCGATTTCCGGGTCGGTGTATTCCGTCCTGCCCGGATCAATCCCTGCAATTCGGCTCAGCGCCTTCTCCTCCTCATGAAGCTGGTCCAATTGGAATTCCCAACAATTCGGTGTCAGGTGAAATTGGGACGACCAGCCGATCACCAGACCGGTAAATGCGAATCCTTCGTAATCCACCTCCATCACGGCCGCCCATATTCGGCTGGGCTCGTTGTCCTCGGCACCGTATTCGACCGTGTGTTGTTCGGATACCTCTGAGCTATTGACGTTATCGTTTTCAACGCCACCCGCTATGGCTCTGGTATTGTCCTCCTCGGTCCCTTGGTGAAATAGACGAACGCCGTCGGATAAAGTTCCTTCATGGCTGTAGTTCGAGGTAAGCAAGGCAGCCTCTAAGACTCCCACCGACCCTGATGGGTGAATGGAAATCAGGACGACGCTTCGCCTCCTTCTAGGACTGATTATGTTCCACTCCGAATGCGCTCCCATGCTAAATCCCTCTCTGATGCTGGAAAACGCCGGTCGATTGGCCGCTGTGCACCCGAAACACTCGGTATGCTCTTCAGCAAATTCAACCGACCAGCGCTAGGACCACCAAGGCATTTACGACCACCTCCGCATCCTGCCCAACAAAGCTAGCGCCAATCTCATCGCTCCGTGCGAAGAGATACTTCTCACTTCCACACTGACTGGAGGATTTGAGGAGCTCAATGAAGAACTGAGGCGCTTATGCTTATAGATTGGGGTTTATGGAAAAAAGAGACACGAATAATTTATTTTGCCATTTATCGATATGCAAAAACAAGATCTTTCAGCCAATAATATAGAAGTTTGCAAATCCAATTGCTAAGTGCAGCTATAAGCCTCCTGTCCGCTTGAGAGCCGTATTTCAGGGTATCTACTATTAAGGAAGCCGCGATCCATTCCCTTATTTTCAACTATCATTACCTAAATTAAATTTGTCCTTGCAAACTTAGCGCAGCTAGCACAGCATCCCATTTATTAAGCAATAGTAATTTAATCAGCAAAATGCTTGTTCATGCATCAGCTGATCATTCACACAAAGCGAGCAAGTAACGTCATCTATGCTAGGGCAGTGACTTCTCCAGCATAATCGGTGCGCATTAGCGTGCGAAAATCATCAATAGTTTTACAGAGGTCGTTGGCCAAAGCCCAGCGAATTTTTACCGAAGTAGCAATGTCTGTGGTATCAAAGCAAGGAATAGCACCAGCTTCCATAGTTTGTACAGCAATCTCGTCTTGCGAAGTACCAACGCTACCGCCGGGAAACTGAGAGCTGATGAAGACAGGTATTTTCATTTTATTGGTAATTGTATTAATTAGGGGCAGCAGATTGTAGTCGCCCTTTGTGCAAACGCTGCCAGCGCCAAAAGATTCAATAATCAGGGCTTTGAATTGCCCAAGCTTTAGAATAGATTCTATATGCTTGGGATTAAGACCAACATCTGCTTTAAGTACCAATACTTGATCTGACCAGGCTGGAGCAGTGTGCCCACCACGAATTGGTTTGGTATTGAGTAAATGCTCATATAAAATTACTCCGCGTCGATCAATGATGCCAACGTGCTGAGGTTGTGCTGGTGAATCCATAGCCCGGAAGCTGCTCTCATGCACCTTAATAGTGCGACTACCCAGCATTACCCAGTCATGAAAATTAACTAGTACATCCGAACCGCCACATTTAATGGCGGCAATAAGAGTGCGAAAAATATTTTCTAGATTGATGCGTCCATCACCACCAGGAACATAAATAGTGTTTTGCGCACCACTGATACAGACAGGCAGACAACAGGCCCGTTGTTTTGGATTAATGCCGTTTAAAGCCAAAGCAAGAGCAGTTGCAGTGTGGGCAAGTGTATTGGTACCATGGGTGATGGCAACACCCTGATAGCCTTCAGACTCAGCCTGCTCAATTCGTTTTACCAAACCCACCCAATTGTCAAATAAAATATTGGATGAATCTTCGCCAGTAACAAATTCATATGTGATGTCAACGTCGTTGCTAAATACTTCCAGGCTGGGTGCCACGGCTTGTCTGAAGTCATTGTCAGTTGTCGGGGAAACAAGAATAGTGGAACCGTCCGCACGGATAACCGGCAACATGCCGATAGTACCGCCATGTCCAAGGAATAAAACTTTGAGCCGCTTGTCTGAATGTTTTTTCACTTAGCCTACTGACATATACACGTGGGACAAAGATAACATTTTACGACAAATGCAATATGTTTTGAAGTTTATTACAATTCGACGACAACAAAACCTTCGATATTCGCTGCATCTATAAGCACAGCGTCAGCTGCAATAAAAACATGATCTCGAGGACGGTCATTGCACCACAACAGCGCTGCCGCCAATTGCAAGGCGTCGGCAGCACGCAGTTTGTGCATGCGCAGTAATTGTTCTGCCCGTTCTCGCAGCTGTTCAGTCGGTTGTATTTCATTCCATCGGTCGCGCAGATATGCCAGCCTAGTATTGGACTGAACAATTTCTTGCGGTGAAATATTTCCTTCTCGAACAAGTCTTTGGAAGGCACTCTTTACTTCAACAGGCGTTACCCACCAGACCACTTGTCGATTGTAGGTTCGCGCTGCTTGCCTTGCTTTACTGCTGACGTTTTGAAAGCAGCATAAAGGTACAATAGCACTGGTGTCCCAAAAAGCAGTGACTATGGATTGTCGCCGCTTTTTTTGCTCAGGCATCCTCGCGCTCCGCAATCATAGCGTCCCGCAAAGCCTTTTCTGAAACACGAGGAGCTGGTAATTGCCAAAAATGATCGTCTATCTGTCCATTACCCAGACGAACGATACCTTTTTTGGCTAGTGTTAGCAATTGATCATCGTGTTCACCATGCCAGGGAATAATTTTTGCTATTGGGATATCCCGATCGCGCACAACAATCTCATCCCCGATGCGCACTTTGTTCAGATAAAGGCTAAGTTTGTTCTTGAGCTCCGCTATATTGATTGTTTTCATGATAAGTCATGCCCATAATAGCTATATACTTAAGGCTATTATAGCTTAATTATCTAGCAATGACAAATTTTTCCTCTCACACAAAAAATGCGAAAAAATCTCATTTGCGGTCAAATTCTTGATACGCAGCGCTGTCTTTTCGATTTCCTATGACTGCTATGTGAACTGTTTTGTCATCAAAACTGTAGATGATACGAAATTCACCTACATCCTTTCTAAAATGCTTTCCGTTTCCCATTGATATAGAATCAGTAGTCCGAGGATGATCGCATTAGCCGCATCCTCATAATCTTGATGGGTTGTTTTAATCAAGGGATATATTTTTAGCAACGAGAAAATTCATCGTTGACGCCCACTTCTTACACATAACTTTGTCCAAATAAGACGATTTAAAATTAACCAGTTGGCAAAAAAATAGCAAACAAAAAAATAGCGACAACTTAAAAGGGGGCGCCCAATTACGCCCCCCTTTCTGATGCCAAGACTGGTTGTCTGTTATTACAACCAGCCAAGGATAGTTTTGACGATACGTTCTGGACGGGGACCGATCAAGCGGACCGGTCAGTCACTTTTTGCAGCACGAAAGTGCGTGGCTAAGCAACTGATCGTACAAGCGTCTGCACTCATCTTGAGCTTCTTGAACCATCTGGCGTGACTTGATCAAGTCCTCCGGCTTTGGCATAGTGTTGACTCCGCTAACTAAGCCACTTACCCATTGGTCGATATCAGCAGACATCTGTGTCTCCAATGTAGTAGCCTTGATTCTAGCTGCTCGCCAGGCATCCTGCATCTTACGCAATTGCTCACCTGCGTCCTCATTCTCATTCTCTTTCTCAAGAATTCCTGGCGCTGATGTTAATTCGCGCTGGCTTATATTATCGCCCTCAGTCTTGATAGTTCTCCGGCGTGGCGCCGGCGTATAATTTACAACTCCGACCTCAATCCGCTCCATAAAAGGCGGGTAAGTCATGACAAGACGGCCAAGCGCCTCGTATGCCGAGCGACCAAGCCGGCTAAGCTTACTACTCCGTTCCAGGTCCGAGCTGTACCGGTAGGAATGGGGCGAGTCCTCTGGCGGCAGTACCCGGGCTCTGTGACTGCTGTCTTTAGTGCTGTCTGAGTATTTACTGACAGTAATTTGCATATCAACCAATGTCAACGATTCAGAGCCGTTGATTTTGAGGGCAAGACCCGGTGCTAACACCCCGCCGACAGCTTCGGCAACGGTGCGTCCACAAGCGGTGCAATCGTTGTGACGCGCGGTATAAGCTCGCGGATAGCGCCGCTGCGTCTCATCGAAAGTAACTATCACAGACAATTTTTCGATCATGACTACTCCTTTCCGGAATAGCGGCCCGGTTGTGAGGAACTTGGTGGTCTAGTAATTTGTGGGGAGCTCGGTCTACAGCCTGGACCGAGCTCCCAGTGAGGTGGAGAGTCAATCTCCCTTGACTGATACGCCAGGTAAGCCACCGTTGCCCGGTAACCTGTCGCGACGAACAAAGGCCCAGCCGACGTGGACGCACTTAGACGCGTGAGCAATGTGACCTTCTCCGCGTCGTCGTCTCCAGTGCGCTTCTCGAAAATGGCAACACAGCTCGTAGCGGGCTTGCCTTTGCTCCTCAGGAGTCCCTTCGATGCCAAAGAAAATCCGTTCTTGCCGAGTCATTGCTATCGTGGAAGTGACATTGCAGACTTCCCAGCCGCTGGTGATGATCTTGCGATCGGGGAGCCCGCTGCGCAGAGGTTTGGCTGGTGGCGAAAGATGAGGACTACCGACTGGCAAGCTCTTAAGATAGAGAGCCAGCCCCGCGATAATCCTTGCCATAACTTCTGCTCTTTCTCCGATGATATAGGCTTCAGGATGTTCCAGATCCCTAAATATGCCACCGGTATTGGTCACTTCCAGATCTGCTCTGACCGGCAGTACGACAGACCACAGCAGGGGTCCAGGAATTGAACCCCACAATTCCCCCAGCTTCCGGAGAGCTTTTGGGAATTGTCTTGAGCTGATCAAAGCCCCCACCTCTTCCCGCCCTGCTTCTGAGATTGGCTGGTACGAAGAATGGCGCTCCCTGGCATTGCCGAATTGGCCAAAAGCCCTGATTGACAATACTGTGCCCCGCTGGCCCGAGAAACCCAGATGAATGGGGCTCTCCTCTATTTTTTCTGGCCAGTGATTGACAAGCAAGAAGTGCGTCTGGTGCCCATCTGCACCGACCACTGGCTCTTCCAGTTCGATGCCAAAAGACTGGGAAGGAAGCCGTATATCATTCTCGATGACATCTTCCCAGACCACACCTTTAAGAGAAGTACACCTAAGCACTGCTTGTACCTCACGATTTATTCGGTAAATGCGCCCTGAGTTGCGACGCCAGGCAGCCAGTTCCCAAATAAACCGGTAGTCATCGAGCAAGATTTTGTATCTATGGTGCTCAACGTGTCCCTCCGGGATGCGGCTTACCAGCTCAATACCTTCCGCCGGCTCAAATTGTGTCAATCCGGTGTACCAGGGTTTGTTTTGATGCAGACGAAGAAAATCGTCTCGCACTTGCCGCCAATGGGCAACATCCCCGCTCAGCGCCCGGCCAGGATGGAGACCTTGTGCCAGAGCGATTCTTGTTTCAGCTTGCTCCTTGAATCGAGAATCCTCCCAATAACTCAGCGCGAGATCCAGCCAATTGATCGGCTGGATTGTTGAGTCCCCTTGCGCCGGTTGCCTTGGCTGTCTTGGTTGACGCGGCATGGTGCTGCTCCTTTGAGATAGTGTTTGTTATTAGGATTGGCCGAATTGCCGCATTGGTTAAGTACGCGAAGCATGCATTAACCGGAAACCGCGGCTGGCAAAAACTATCGCCTCTTAAACCACCACCAAAGCGATGGCACTGGGGTTTTAAGAACGCCCCAGAAGATATTTACTGCCCGTCTCCATTCCAGATGTAGCAATGACATCCAGGACTCCTTCAGCAAGTGGGCAGCAAGGAGGCGGACCAGGATTTCAGGATCGTCCACGTCGTCTTCGTAGACGAAGGTGACGGTTCGCCCCTCAAATGTGGCGAACTCCGCCTCCATCTCTTCTCGAAAATCCATCGCCCAGATGCCAATGATTAAAACGAAAACGGGCAGCCCGTTCTCGTCCGCCGGGCCAAGGTCTAGATTGTAGCCAAAGCTCCGCTCTGGTAGCACTACCCCCGGATAATTGTCCAACCATTCGTTGAATGCGTCGTGCAGGCTGTTTGCGATCTCGCGTGTTGCGGGGTCCATCTCGCGCCGAACTTTCTTTTTGCGCATCAATGCTCTCCTTGTGCTGGTGGTGAAGGGATGAGAGTAGGCTTGCTAAGCCAGCCGACGGAAAGACGTGCTTCCGCCGGCTGCCCACAGGTACCAGTGTGATCAGTTTGCAGGTTGTGCCAAGAAGGTGCCCTCAAGCCACTCCTTAAGACGTTCCGGCCAGCCCAGCGCGTGGATGAAACGGCGGATGAAGGTTCCTCGGCGGTCCTCAGGGAGTGTCAGCAATACCCACTTGCTCTGACCAGCTTGCTTCATCCAGGCGTCGGCCTGCCCTTCAACAGGCGTTCCGACCCGGAAAATATACGCAGCGTTGCCAGGGGTGCCACAGTCTAGAATGGCGAGCAACTCTCCTGAGAGCGCCCGATAGATATAGGCGACATAGCGCCGTCCACCGAACCACTTCTGAGGTTCAAGCCGTTTGATGCAGCGGAGCGTGTGCATGTAGTAGCGGTCACGCTTTTCATTCAACCGCTCGTCCTCGTCCGGGATTTCTTCGAGCCCCAGCTCTAATTGTTCGTCCTCGGCTGGTGCAGCAGGCTCTTGATCAGGCTGAGGCTCACCGCGAGGCCAGAAGCCAGGCGGTAAGAACTGCTGGTCAGGAGGTAGTTCACGCGACCGGATTGACCAATCTAAGGCCTGGAGTACATCGATGTAGGCCTGAAGATTCTCAAATGCACCTTTGTAGTCTTCCTCCAATCCGGCAAAGGTAGCGGGAGATATATTCACAAGATGCCGTCTGGTCGGATCTCCAGATAAACGTCTGACCGCCTCTATCATGATACAGACAACGCCGGATATGGCAATCTGACGTTGGATGATGGCAACGGCGTGAGGAACCTTGCTCTCCTCGAGGAGGTCCAGTCCTTGTGATAAATCGTAGGCCGACAAGGTGTCCTTTGCTGGCAGATGAAGCATTGCGGATAGCTCGTCGTATTCCCTTGCGTCAGCCGCAAGCCAGAAATCCAAGGCGTTGATCAAGACAGACGGTCTAGGTACATGGAAGTGGGTGATGCGACCTTTATCTTTGATCGTGACCTTTCCACCCATTTTTTCCCAGAACCTTTCGTGCGGAACTGAGAAAGACAAACGCTCCAGCTCCTTGAAGGTTGGTTGTCGCTGTCGTTGCCTCTGCTCAAGAGGCTTCAACATCCACAGAAACACGTTGATCTGGGCTTGCAGCATTCCTGCCGCAGACAGGGTGATGTTGATCTCGCGCTTGCCCTTGTCGTTGGACATGGAAAGGCTCCGTGATAAGGTGTGTTTACTCAATGTAAAAAGTGAATCCCGCACCGCTCAGCCAAAGTGCTTAGCCCTTTGCTACGACAGAATGACGACGACAAGAGCGCAGAGCCAGGCACACAACCACGACCGGCAGGGATTAGGTGATTATGTACTTGGCTCATTGCTCTTGCGACCGAGAAAGGGTTTGTGCACTGCCTATGGTGAGGCAGTATTGAGTCTGTGGTGAGTGGATGACGGGACTGGTGGTGGCGTTTCTGGCGCCTAGGTCGACGTTGGGAAAGTGCCCTTGAGCCACTCTCGGAGGCGCATCTCCCAGCCCACCGCATGGATGAAGCGCCGAATGAATGTCCCGAGCCGATCCTCGGGACTTGTGAGCGGCTCCCAGAAAAGTTTGGGCTATTTCTGTGGTCACAATTGTCCGACGGCTGACTCTACCGGCGGTGCCTGTTCAAGAGGCAGAGGCTCTGCAGGCTGGGTGTCAACCCCCTGCTCTTTTGCCGAAAACTCTCCGGCAAGCAACCGTGCGATGGTTGCTTCGATGATTGTTGAATTGGGAGCGACCTTTGCTGGTTGGGCTGCCCGCAATTTGGTGACAATATGCTTCCAATTGGCGAAAACCCGCGTTTCTGAATTGTCGGGCCCATAGTTTGTGTGGAACACAGCATCAAATCCCAACTTGCGCAGAGCCAGCACAAATTCGTTAGCGAACTTTCGAATTGCGCTGAAGCTCCCGTCAAATACAGGAAACGTCCACGTCTTGCTCTCAACCAATGTCCATTCCCCGTCCCATACCTTGTGCTGCACAACATCCACACCATTTGGACCGGGCACTGCTCCAGGGCGGGGACGTGGACCGCCCTCGACAGGTTTATTTTCCAGGACCGACCAAACGATCAGGTACTCCTCAAGAGAAGTCATCTGCCGGGCTGTGTTGAGAACAGTGGCAAGGATGGCAGCAACGACCTCCTGCTGGGCGAGATCCGCCGCCTGCCGCCTTTGATCTTGTTCGTCCAATCCCATCTTCACTGCCTCCTGCAAAGCCAGAGTATCAGTTGCTGCCTTGGACACTTCCAGCTCCAGTGATGAGCCTGCGGTGCTCGCCACTGGAGCTGTCACTTGCGTTGCCAACTGTCTTCGTTTTCCCATCTCATCTTCCTCCCATTGAATTACAAGTGACAGTGCTACTAGGGATGGTGGCACACCCGTTCGCACTGTCGAGCTCGCAGAAAACTCGCTTGGTAGTAATAATTTGCTCAGCGCGGCTACGAACCAGCGCTCTTGGGTCGTAGCCGCAGACGATGGAGATCACGATTTTCTCGCCCTGAGCGCTCGCTTTCTCAGTGTTTGCATGAATTTTTCCTTCCAGGGATCATCCTCTGCAATCCAGGGGGTGGCTAGGACGGTATCGCAATCTTGAATGCAATCCTGGTAATACCCGCGCACGAAATTCACCACCGCGCGGGCGACGTAAAACGACATACCTCTCGTTCCCGGGCTCGAGCTCTTGCTGCTTGCCGGGTGGACAAGGCGAATGGTAGTTTCCAGCACCTGCTCGATCTCTCCTGCCGGTGCCTTGGCAAGATAAAGAGCCAGTCCCAGACCTAGTGGAGCATCGCATCCGTCCGAGTGCGGATTAAGACGGATTGCCTCCTCGAATTTGGCAACGGCGCGCTTAGGAGCATTGTGGTTTTTCAATTCCACCCACCCCTGGTCAGAGCAATCCGTCGCCTTCTCCTTCACTCTTTTGTCTTCGCCCCCCCAGCGCGCCGAGCTCGAAAGTCCGCTGGGGAGCGGAATGGGACTAAGAGGGTTGCGGCATAATTCTCCGGAGCTCGGGATTTCCATAACATACCAGCTTTGTCCAAGCAGCTGGACCATCTCATTGGCAAGGTCGTAAAATCCTGAGTGCTGGTTGTAACGCTTGTACGGCACTGCGATCCTCAAACATGGCGTCAACGGCTCTGGCAGCCACGCTTC